>VIDP01558399.1_pt1 | contig 10855 bp, 6 predicted proteins | sample 5025131 | NCBI WGS metagenome assembly VIDP01 (sample SAMN11853144, study PRJNA449069) | gut metagenome | isolation source: stool from male vole | host: Microtus ochrogaster | place: USA:Florida | collected 2017
ATAGCAAGCATCATTGCCATGGAAAGACCGGTTGACAACATTTTTCCAAGTAAATTTCTGTCAAAAGAAAAATCCTTTTTGGATAAATGAATTTCGGGACATTTCTTCATAATATAAATAAAGCACAAAATTGCGGAAATGCACTGTGCCAGTATAGTTGCCAGAGCAGCGCCGCGGATGCCCAGAGGGATCACTACCACAAATAAAAGATCCATGCCGACATTTAAAATTGTCGAAATGATAAGAAAAATCAATGGTACAGCACTGTTACCTACCGCCCTTAGGATATTGGCGCACATATTGTAAGCCATCGTAAAGATCAATCCCATCAGAAGGATACTGATATAATCATATGCATTATCGATAACTGTATCCGGCGTATGAAGAAGTACCAGAATATCCCGGATAAAAAACAGGCTGATGATAGTCAGGACTATTGTAGAAATGACTGCCAGGGTAACCGTAGCGGCAACAGAACGACGGACGTCTTTTTCATTACCTGCGCCAAAAAATTGTGCTATGATAATGGAAAATCCATTGGTCAGTCCATTGATAAAGACAATAATCAACTCGGACAGGGAAGCGGTAGCACCGACGCCTTCCAGTGCATCCACACCGATATTTCGGCTGACAATAATAAGATCCGCAAAATTGTAAAATTGTTGAAATAGATTGCCCAGTAAAATGGGAAATCCAAACGACAGCATAAGCGGCATAATGTTGCCATGTGTCATATTTTTGGGCGTAAATAAATTTTTCATTGGCTTCAGTTATCCTTTTTCAGTCAAAATTCCATGGCTCAGTTGCCCCTTTTCGGAACATCCTGTTCCGAAATTGTTGATATTGGAAGGAATGTTAAGAATTTCTAATTTCCTTCCAATGCACATGCACAGACTATTATTTGAGCAGCTTGCCATATAATTTCTTTAAAGGTATATTATGTAATTGTGAGAGTTTTGCACTTATCTGCTAAATATAATATATATTGAAAAGAAAAAATTTCAAGCAGTAAAGATACAAATTAAGAATGGTAAAATAAGAAAAAATATGTAAAAATGACAAATTAAGAATATATAAAACTGATTAAACGCGGATGATAGAGGTTTATAAAAGGGAATTCACATAGAATTAACAACATATGACTTGCGAAAAATACTACACCTCTATATAATGAAGTAGTTATCAGCTGTGTCTGAAAAACAGCCGCAACATGGAGGCAGGACATGAAAGATCGGAATTATGGGAAAGGAAATATGGATCATAGAATGAGGAATGAATATAATGAATATCCTGATCATCAGGGCAATCATCAGCCCGGCAATGGTGGAAACGGTGATAATAACGGTAATAACAATAACAGTCAGGGACCTGAACGTCCCGGTCTCATAGTTTATATTATTATTATGGGGGCTATGCTGCTTGCGATCATTTATTTTCTGCGCGCTACCGGCGGAGAGACCTCGGAGGAGATCAGCTATAATGAATTTGTCGAGATGGTAGAGAGCGGGACGATCAGTAAGGTGACGATTGCAGGCGACCGCCTGTTGATCGAGCCTTCCGTGATTGGAAGCGCACAGGAGTCTGAAAAGGTATATTATACAGGGATTGCGGAAAATCTGACGGAAATTACGGGAAGGCTGCTGGAGCATAATATAACAGTACAAAGTGAGGTAGATGACGGAAGCAGTATATGGATTTCTTTTTTGCTGACTTATGTGGCGCCGATTGTTTTAATGTGCGTACTGCTCAGCTTTTTATTCCGTAAGATGACGAAGAGCGGCGGTATGGGCTTTGGCGTAGGAAGAAGCAATGCCAAGATTTATGGGGAAAAAGAAACAGGGGTGACCTTTGTGGATGTCGCCGGTGAGGATGAAGCAAAGGAATCTCTGGTGGAGGTAGTGGATTTTCTGCATAATCCGGAGAAATACAGCAAGATCGGCGCGAAGCTTCCGAAAGGTGCGCTGCTTGTAGGCCCTCCGGGAACCGGTAAAACGCTGCTGGCAAAGGCTGTGGCGGGAGAAGCAAAGGTTCCGTTCTTTTCTCTTGCCGGTTCTGATTTTGTAGAGCTGTATGTAGGTGTGGGCGCGTCACGTGTCCGTGATCTTTTTAAGGAAGCGGAGAGAAATGCGCCGTGTATTATATTTATTGATGAGATCGATGCCATCGGACGAAGCAGGGATTCTAAGTATGGCGGAGGTAATGAAGAACGGGAACAGACGTTGAACCAGCTGCTTTCCGAAATGGACGGATTTGACGGAAAGAAGGGTATTATCATCCTGGCGGCAACCAACCGTCCGGAGATATTGGATAAGGCATTGCTCAGACCGGGACGGTTTGACCGGCGTATCATCGTGGAAGAACCGGATCTTAAAGGACGCGTGGAGATTCTGAAGGTTCATGCGAAGAATGTGAATATGGATGAGACAGTAGATTTGGATGCGATCGCTCTGGCGACCGTCGGCGCGGTAGGTTCCGATCTGGCAAATATGATCAACGAGGCGGCAATCCTTGCCGTAAAGAATAAACGTGAATATGTCAATCAGCAGGATCTGTTAAATGCAGTCGAGCTTGTCAGCATGGGTAAGGAAAAGAAGGATCGCATCCTGTCGGAGAAAGAACGCAGGATCGTCAGCTATCATGAGGTAGGTCATGCGCTGATTAGTGCATTGCAGAAAAATTCCGAGCCGGTGCAGAAGATCACGATCGTGCCAAGAACAATGGGAACATTGGGATATGTACTGAGCTATCCGGAGGAGGAAAAGTTTACCCAGACGGAAAAAGAACTGCGAGCAGAGCTGGTCAGCTTATTTGGCGGACGTGCGGCGGAAAGCATTGTATTTGATACGGTAACTACCGGCGCATCCAATGATATTGAAAAGGCGACCAAGATTGCCAGGGCGATGGTGACAAGGTTTGGTATGAGCAAGCGGTTTGGACTGATCGGTTTGGAGACGGTGGAAAGCCAGTATCTTGATCACCGTGCTGCGCTCAATTGCGCGGATGAAACGGCGGCGGCAATCGATGAAGAAGTCATGAAGATCTTAAAAGAAAGCTATAAGGAAGCAAAGAAGCTTCTGAAGGAGAATCGTCAAATCATGGATAAGATCGCTGATTACCTGATCAAGAAAGAGACGATCACAGGGCATGAATTTATGGAGATCTTCTGCCGCGAAAAGGGAATCCCCATGCCGAAGAAGGATAAAGGAGAGGAAAGTCTCAAGAAGCTGAGAAAAGACAGGGAAGCTTCTGAGGAAGATGCCCGGACAGCAACAGAGAATATACAGGTAGGATCAGGCAACGGAGCGGATACGCCTAACAGGAATTTCTCAATGCTTGGGGCAGGGATGTCATCCATGCAGAGCGGAGGATTGACGCAGATGCCTGTTAATACAGGAAGCGCGGAGAACCAATCGACGATAGGAACTAAGTTCGATATTGCCGTGGGAGATAAAACGGACAGTATCTTTCCGTCTCAGTCAAAAGATGCAGCAGAAGATCCGGAAAGCGGTGAGGCATCGGATATGAGATCCAAAGATGCAGAAATGTCGGTGATCAGAGGATTCTGCGATACGGATGAGTCAGCGGATAAAAGCTCCAATGATGCAAAAGCATCAGCAGATAAAGACTCCGGCGATGCGGATGAGTTAGTGGATAAAGGATCTGAGAGCATGAGCGAATCGGAAAAGAAATATGTGTCTATGCTGAAAAACAGACAATTTCAGCCGGAAGATGACAAGCCGTCTTCATAACTTAGCGAAATGCCTGGCGGCTAAGAGGAGCAAAAGGAATGGCTATTATTATGTAATGATGATGGTAGGAATTCATGGATGAAGAAAAGCGTTTTGATATCAGCGGAGAATTAAAAAAACTGCCGGATAAACCGGGCGTATATCTGATGCATGATCAGTTCGATACGATCATTTATGTAGGCAAGGCCGTGAACCTAAACAACAGGGTGCGGTCTTATTTTCGTGAGAAGATCGGACGGGGACCAAAGATCGATAAGATGGTCAGCCTGATTGAGCGGTTTGAATATATTATTACAGATACTGAACTGGAAGCATTGGTATTGGAAAATAATCTGATCAAAGAATATCGTCCCAAATACAATACGATGCTTCGGGATGATAAGACATACCCTTACATCAAGGTCACGATCAATGAAGCATATCCGAGGATCTATTTTTCCAGGGAAATGAAAAAGGACAAGGCAAGATATTTCGGACCTTATACCAGCGCGGCGGCGGTCAAGGATACGATTGATCTTATCAATAAATTATACAGACTGCGTACCTGTACCCGCAGCCTGCCAAAAGACTGCGGCAAGGGAAGACCCTGTCTGAATTATCACATCGGGCAGTGCAGCGGAGCGTGTACCGGAGAGATTTCCGAAGAGCAGTATCAGGAGCAGTTAAAAGGGGCGCTGGATTTCCTGAATGGTAATTACGCGCCGATTCAAAGGGAGCTTCGGGAGAAGATGCAGGCGGCGTCGGAAGCCATGCAGTTTGAAGAAGCCATAAAATACAGAGATCTGCTGGAAAGTGTCTTGAATGTATCACAGAAGCAGAAGATAGAAGACAGCGCGCAGGGAGATAAGGATATCGTTGCGTTGGCAAGGGATGAACATGACGCGGTGGTGCAGGTGTTCTTTATCCGCGCCGGAAGGATGGTGGGCAGGGAGCATTTTTATATGACGCATACGGAGGATGAGACGACGTCGGATATTATGACCAGCTTTTTGAAACAGTTTTATGCCGGAACGCCGTTTATCCCAAAAGAAATAATGCTGCCGGAAACGACGGAGGAGCAGACGGTCATTGAGAACTGGCTGACAGAGAAGAAAGGAAGCAGGGTATATCTTCGCACGCCTAAGATCGGACAGAAGGAGAAGCTGGTAGAGCTGGCAGCCAAGAATGCCGCGCTGGTCTTAAGTCAGGATAAGGAGAGGATAAAACGTGAAGAAGGCAGAACCATCGGCGCGGTGAAAGAGATACAGGAATTATTATCTTTAGAGGGTATCGTGCGGATGGAGGCATATGATATTTCCAATATCAGCGGTTTTGAGAATGTGGGTTCCATGGTGGTCTATGAAAAAGGAAAGCCTAAGCGGAGTGACTACCGTAAATTTAAGATAAAAACGGTTGCGGGACCGGATGATTACGCCTGCATGAGAGAGGTGCTGACAAGGCGATTTTTGCATGGTCTGGAGGAGAATAACGGTAAATTTAACAGATTTCCCGACCTGCTTCTCATGGACGGCGGCAGGGGACAGGTGAATATAGCATTGGAAGTTTTAAAGGAGCTGAATCTGGATATTCCGGTATGCGGCATGGTCAAGGATGATAACCACCGGACGAGAGGATTATATTATCACAATAAGGAGATTCCGATTGACCGCAGCAGCGAGGGGTTTAAGCTGATCACGAGGATTCAGGATGAGGCGCACAGATTTGCGATCGAATACCACCGCTCATTGCGGACGAAGGATCAGGTACATTCGGTGCTGGATGATATCCCCGGTATCGGACCGGCAAGAAGGCGGAGCCTGATGAAGGCGTTTCATTCATTGGAGGAGCTAAAGGAAGCGGAGATAGAAACGATCATGGAGAAAGCGGCATTGCCCCGTAATGCGGCGGAGAAGGTGTATGCGTTCTTTCATAAATAGATAAAATTTAATCCTTGCAACTCTTTTTCCATAGTTGCATAAATTGTCATATTAGATTATAATTTAGTTAAATTAAATGTATCTGAGGTGCTTTGCAAAAACCGTAATAAAAGCTGAACGCGTCGTATGGGCTACGGTTGTTCAGCTTTTTTCTTTTATAGGAACTATATACAGGTATAAGTTGTGCAAAATAATATTATTGCAAAAAAAATAATAATTGGACTTGGTGCAGTTGGAAAATCATTTCTTAGAATTATTAAAGAGAATGATATGTTCCATTCAGAGGAGTTTTATTGTATAGATTATACTGATGAGGCTAGGGAATATTTTACCTGCATGGGTGGCAGGGATAGCCATTATATATCCTGCAAGCTCGAAAGAGACAATTATGAATCTGCTCTTAATATTGCAGAACAAGGTGATTACATACTTGATTTCGCAATCAATGTGAAGAATCTGGATATGCTTGATTATTGTATGAGGAGAAAGATACATTATCTTTCGCTGGCAGATGCAAGCTGGTTTCCTGATCCGGCATGGATTAATACGTTTCAACATTATAAGGATTATAGAAATATCAGAAAAAATATAAAAGATAATACTTTTCCAACATGTATTGTGGAATTCGGCATGAATCCCGGTCTTGTATCATGCTTTATGAAGCAGTGTATTGACAAGATCATAGAAAAAGATGAGTCATCATATATTAGTAAGCATAGAGAAGGTCTAAAGAAGCTGCTTGAAGAAAATAAATACAATGAAGTGGCCATGAAGATAGGCTTAAAATATGTGGTTGAGATAGATAATGATAATCAACAGTTTAATGTGACAGAAGAAGAGAAAACTGTATATTCACCATGGTGTCCTTTTGCATATCATATGGAGACATTAGCTGTTCCTGAGATATATTTTGGAACCAAGAGGGAGTTTTACCTTCATGACTACCTGAGCGATTGCGATCATAAGGATTACTTTGTGGCATTAACAAAAACAGGTATTACCTGTAGGGAAGATATCTATTCTCCGCAAGGCAAGGTCAATGGTTTTTTATCTGCACATGAAGAAATATTCTCTATGGGAGATTATCTAAGAGTAAATAAATATAAGCCCACAGTTTATTTTGTTTATTCTCCTTGTGAGTTGGCAGAGAAAACGGCGCTTGCCTGTATGAATATAAACGAAGCCAATTATCAGATACTTAATCAGTCCGATTATTTATCCGGTGGAGAATCCATAGGTGTAATACTACAGGGAAAAAAATTCAAAACCCGTTATTTTGGTAATTACCTGAGTGGCGAGGGTCTAGCTGAAACAGCCACTGTCTTACAGGTGAGCGCTTCTGCATATGCAGCATATAAATATATGCTGGAGCACCCGGATAATGGCTTGATGTTTCCGGAGGATCTGCCGCATAAGGACTTATTAAATACAGCGCGCCGGTATTTAAAGGAATATATTGATGTGGAGTGTCCGAGTATCTCTCCACAATATGGATTAGAGCCAAGAGAAAAGAAAGGATTTAAAAAAGCATAAAGGAGGAACATTCATGATTTCATGTCCAGGTTGCGGACAAGGCATGCGCTTTGATCCCAAAATTCAGATGATGTATTGCGATTATTGTGAAACAAAGCTTGAGCCGGATCTTGTGAAGGTCGGTACTACGGCCAGTGGAAATAATGAGCCACTCATTATTGAAAGCAAATTATTTGCATGTCCACAGTGTGGCGGAGAGATATTAAGCGATCAGGATACTGCAGTTACATTCTGTAGCTTTTGTGGTATGTCTGTTGAGCTTCAGGGACGAACAGTCCAGATGCTGGCCCCGTCAAGAATCATTCCATTTAAGTGTGTTAAGGATACATGTGCCAAGTCATATGCCAAATTTATTAAGAAGGCCATATTTGCTCCATCCTATTTAAGAGATGAAGCACAGCTGCAAAAGTTAAGAGGTATTTATATGCCTTATTGGACATATGCATTTGAGATTAATGATATAGTAACTTACGAAGGAACAACCTCTCATAGATCCGGCGACTATATTATTACAGATCATTATTTGCTTACGGCAACTCCAACCGGCAGCTATGATGGTATTTCTTATGACGCGTCATCAAGCTTCTCAGATGAAATCAGTCAGGCAATCGGACCGTTTAATATCAGAGACAGCAAGCCATTCTCTGTTGCGTATATTGCTGGTTTTTATGCAGATACGGCAGATGTAGATGCTTTTATATATGAAGATGATGCCAGAAGTGTGATAGCAAAGGATATTGATTCAAAGATTAGAAAGATACCGGCTTTTACCAGGTATTCTATATCATCGGGAACAGGACAGATAGGATCAAAGTTAGGAGTAAAGGCCGAGGAGATGGCTTACTTCCCGGTATACTTCCTTGCCAATCGTCATAAGAATGGTTTGGTCAGCTATGCTGTCATCAATGGACAGACAGGTAAGGTAGCAGCGGATGTTCCCATTGATTATAAGAAATATATTATAGGATCGATTATTCTTGCGCTTCCTATCATGGGTATCCTTGATTTATTCCTGGTTCTTAGACCGGATGCGCTTACAATGGTGGCAATTGTATTTGCAATTATCAGTCTGTTGATTTCTAATAGTGAATTAAATCAGTTATATACAAGAAATCTTAATCTCAATGACCGGGGATTATTGGCAGCCATAAAGAAGAGAAAGGAAGATGAGAGACTAAGAGAAGAAAAACTTCAAGCAGAACTCCAAGCCATGGGTATAGGCGGCGGCATGGCAGATAGCACAGTAAATAGTACGATGGATGGTACAGTAAATAGCACGATGGGTAGTACAGTAAATAGTGCGATGGATAGTACAGTAAATAGTGCGATGGATGGTAGTACAGTAAATGGTACTGTGAATGCAGGCAATTTATCTAATGTAAATACTGCGGAAAAGGCATCATCAACAAAGGCGCTGAAAAAGATAACCGATGTATTATTGTCTATAGGTTGTATGTCTATATTTGTAGTAATGATAGGAGGCTTTGGGATTTTCCCATTCACATTCATAATCTTTGCAATATATGGTATATTAACAATCATTAGGAAATCTATTGAATCAGGGGCAGGTTCTGCGGATAATACGGGCGTTATGGCAAAGCAGCCATTCAAGGAGAAGTTGCCTGTATTTTGTAAGCCTTTTATTGCAATTGTCATAGGTCTATTGTTATTGCTCATTAAGCCTTATCAGGATGAGATTTATTATGCTGTCAGTTTTGTGATCATGGCTGTGGTAATATTCTCCTTTTCAGATGTGGTGAAGCTTCATAACAAGCTTACACTTCGTAAGCCAAAACAGTTTAACAAGAGAGGAGGAGATGAAAATGCTGCAACGTTCTAAGGTGAGTTTACAATCATTAATAATCATCCTGCTTGTTTGTATGATCATGCCGCTTAATGTTATGGCAAAAGATGATGACGACGATTATGATGATGATAATTATTATTATTATAATGAAGAGACCGGATATGAAGCATATATAATTGATGAAGATGAATGGCTTACTGAAAGAGAACATGAAAAGCTTATTGAGCAGATGAAAGGCATTACCGAATTTACCAATGTAGTATTCCACGCAGATGAAACTGTTACTTATGATTCAGAATCATATTCTGAAAGACTTAGTGTAAATACAATGCAGGACTTATTTGGTGATGAATCTGCAGTCATATATCACATGGATGAATATTATGATTACATAGCTTCGCAGGGTAGTGCGCGAACGGTTATTACTTCAGCAAAAGCCCGTTCCATTGCAGATAATGTTTATAGATATTCTATACATGATGATCAGTTATATAAGGCAGCCAGTGTTGCTTTTGAGCAGATTGAAGATCTTTTCAATGGCAGAAAGATTGCGGAACCAATGAAATATATCTGTAATACATTTATAGCTATATTCATAGCTTTAATAGTTAACTATCTTATTGTAAGCAGTAAATCTAAGCTTAAGAAAGCTACCGTTAATGATATTATCATGGGTTCTGTAAATGACCTGGGTATTAAAGACGTAAATGCAACACATATCAGAACCGATAGATGCTATTCGCCACGTTCTTCCGGAAGCAGTGGAGGTCATGGCGGCGGCGGTCATGGCGGCGGTCACAGCGGTGGTGGCCATGGATGATAAATAAACTAAAATATGCTCTGTTGCCTGGAAAGCTTCGCCGGAAATGGAATTATGATGACTATCTATATTATCGCATGCAGGAAATGTCCATAAAAGATATAGATTTATTGTTGACTCCAATTGAGCTTGACACAGCAGAGCGCCAATTAAATAGTGATTCGATAAGACATATATTTAATAGTAAAAGAGCATTTTATGTTGGCTTCAAAGAGTTCATCATACGAGATGTCCTTTTTGGATATGATTATTCTTTTCAAGATTTTAAGGTTTTCATAGATAAACATAAAAAGATTATCATCAAGCCAAATGATATGTATGCAGGTATAGGAATATATCTTCTGGAACTTGAGGGGGATGTTTTTAAGATAACACCTGGCTCCAAGAATACTTCAGAAGCAAGTCTTAATACCTTTACTAATGGATATGAATCCATTCAGAATGTATATGATTTTTGTATAGACAATCATTATTGTATAGAGGAATATGTTACAGGACACAGTTCATATCAAGATATAGCCCCTTCATCCCTTAATACGATTCGTGTAACTACATATATAAATGATGAGAAGAAAATTAGTATTCTATTTATAGTCAATCAATTTGGATATAATGGAAGCATTGTAGATAATAATGAGGATTGTTGTATTTGGGCGCTTACCGATATAGATACAGGAGTTGTCACAGCAGTAGATATTGATGCGAGAACAGGAAATATATATGATAGGCATCCTGATACCGGTAAAGATATAGTAGGTTTTGTGAATCCGCATTTTGATGAAGTGAAGAAAATAGCAGTATGTGCGGCTGCTAAATATAAAGAAGCCAGATTAATAGGCTGGGATATTGCAATAAGAAGTGATGGAAGGATAGAGATTATAGAAGGCAATGTGAACCCAGAGTTAGATCTTTATCAGGCCATAAGTCACAAGGGACTTAGGGGTATATTAAATAAATAAGAATTTGGACTTTCATCAACATGAAAGAAAAAAGGCAAAAACTATGGAATATTGTGGATATACTTTTTTTG
>VIDP01068315.1_pt1 | contig 10843 bp, 5 predicted proteins | sample 5025131 | NCBI WGS metagenome assembly VIDP01 (sample SAMN11853144, study PRJNA449069) | gut metagenome | isolation source: stool from male vole | host: Microtus ochrogaster | place: USA:Florida | collected 2017
TCCATGTATGCCGGCATCAATATCGGCAATACTATGGAATGTCCCGGAGGTGAGGGAGATTGGAGTATGCCGGTCAACGAGACATACGTGGCAGCTCTCGCCAATATGGGCTTTAACGCAGTGCGCATACCCTGTGCATGGAATGCTCATGCCAAGGATGGCGTCATAGACGCTGCTTGGCTCGACAGAGTCGATGAAGTAGTAGGCTGGGTGATTGGCAACGGAATGTATGCCCTTCTGAATACTCATTGGGATAGTGGCTGGATTGAGGGAGATCCCTGCACAAAGGGTTTCGATGAAGCTATCAATGCTAAGTTCGGCTCCTATTGGACTCAGATCGCTACCAAACTCAATCATTATGATCAGCGTTTGTTGTTCTCTGCCATGAACGAACCTCCAGTCGATGAGTCAAGTAAGTCAACTAAAGAGCGAGGTATAGATGCCATAATGAAGTATGAGCAGACAATGCTTGATGCAGTGCGCGCCACCGGAGGCAATAATCTCGACCGAGTGCTCGTGATGTCTGTGCCCAATACCAACATTGAGATAGCCGCTGAAGGCTATTATCAGATGCCGAAGGATGTTGTAGCCGATCGTCTTATGGTAGAAGCACATTTCTATTCTCCATATAATTTTAATATGATGACGGAGGATGCAAGCTGGGGCAAAGTGGCATGGTATTGGGGCAAGGAAAATCATGTGGAGGGCTCCGACCGCAATAGCACTTGGGGAGAAGAAGACTATGTCAGAGACCAGATGCAACTTATGAAGACTCATTTTGTCGACAAGGGTTATCCTACTATTCTTGGAGAGTATTGCGTATGTGAAGACCGCTCAAACCTAAGTGGTGTGGATAAGGAGAAGCATCAGGCCAGCCAGTTGCTTTGGAATCGCGTAGTTACCCGCGAAGCAAAAAATGCAGGCTGTGTGCCCTTCTTCTGGGAAACCGGAGGGGATATCAACCGCCGCGACGGTTCCATCATCCGTACGTATCAACTTGAAGGTCTTTTCTTAGGAGCTTCCGAAGGCAAATATCCCTTCTAACGACCTACGATTAGAGATCAACGATTAGCAATCATGACTTTTTTAGGTACTTTTATTGGCACATATCCAGGTGTGAACTTGGGTATGTGCATTTTTTTTAGGTGTCTGAACCACATGGCGATTCGTTATAAGAACTCCAGCAATATATGTGGATATAATTTTGATATTTCCTCAAGATTGTTCTGAAATTTGGGATTTCGGGCAAATTTTCTTAACTTTGCCTTTTAAAAGCAATAATATATCTTTATGGCACGCAAATCATCAATCATCGCCCTTATGGCACTCACTATGGCATCATGCTCTAAGAAAACTCCTATCGCTTATCCTGAAGCTCCTTCCGATGGGACAGTGGATGTCTACTTCGGGACCGAAGTAAACGACCCCTACCGACCCCTTGAGAATGACACTGCAGCTGAAACCCTTGCTTGGGTAGAAGCTGAAAATGCAGTGACTCAGGAATATCTCTCAAAAATTCCTTTCCGTGGGAAAATTCGTGAACGTATCAAGCAGCTAAACAATTATCCTAAGACTGGAATGCCCTATAAAGAAAACGACGGCAAATATTATTTCTATAAAAACGACGGTCTGCAGAATCAGGCTGTACTCTATCGTTCAGCTACCCCCGGCGGTGAGGCTGAGGTATTCCTTGACCCAAACAAACTGTCTGACGACGGCACGGTAGCTCTAACAGGAGTATTCCAATCTCACGACGGCAAATACACCGCCTATACTATCTCACGCAGTGGCAGCGACTGGACTGAAATATATGTGATGGACACTGCTACCGGCAAGCTTCTCGACGACCATATCGAATGGGCTAAGTTTACCGGTGCTGCTTGGCACGGCGACGGCTTCTACTATAGTGCATACTCAAAGCCGGAAGCTGGAAAAGAATTCTCCAATGCTAATGAATACCACAAGGTGTATTATCACAAGCTTGGTACTCCTCAGAGCGCTGACCGTGTGGTATATGAAAACCGCGAAGAGCCGCTCCATTTCCACAGCGTCGACATCACCGACGATGAGTCTACCTTGATGGTGATGGGTGGAGGAGCCGGAAATGGGAACTCCCTTTATGTGAAAGATCTCACAAACCCCAACTCAAAATGGGTTACAGTTGAGGAATCACAACACAACGACATCAGTGTCATCGGCAACCGCGACGGTAAACTCTACATCTTCACTTCAGTTGATGCTCCAAAATATAAGCTCGTAGCTGCCGACATAAAGGCTCCTGAGAAAGCAAACTGGACGGATGTGGTGCCAGAAAATAAGAATGCAGTGCTCGTCAATGCAGCTTTTGCGGGCGACAAACTGATTCTCACCTACGACAAAGATGCATCACACCACGCATACGTTTATAACAAAGATGGAGAAAAAGAACGCGAGATTACACTTCCGGGCTATGGGACACTCTCTTTCTCCACCAACTCAAAGACTCCTGAGACTTTCTATGCCTTCTCTTCCTTCACTACTCCTTCCACAATTATGGAATACAATGCAGAGACTGGCGACAGCAAGCTTTTCCATGCTACAGAACTCCCTGGCTTCAATCCTGACGACTATGTGACAGAGCAAGTGTTCTATCCATCATCCGACGGCACACAGATTCCAATGTTTATCACATATAAAAAAGGTCTTGAGAAAAACGGCAAGAACCCCGTATACCTTTATGGCTATGGTGGCTTCAACATCACGCTCAATCCCAGCTTCTCAGCCAATCGCCTGTTCTGGCTTGAAAACGGAGGTATCTATGCCCAAGCCAACCTTCGTGGAGGTGGCGAATATGGAGAAGAATGGCATGAAGCCGGCACTAAGATGCAGAAGAAAAATGTATTCAACGATTTTATCGCTGCTGGAGAGTACATGATCAATGAGGGATGGACCAACAAGGATCTTCTTGCCATCGAAGGAGGCAGCAATGGTGGACTGCTCGTTGGAGCCGTGACCAATATGCGTCCTGACCTCTTCAAGGTGGCAATACCTCGCGTAGGGGTGATGGATATGATGCGCTATCATCTCTTCACTATCGGTTGGAACTGGGCTCACGACTATGGCACATCTGCCGACGATCCGGAAATGGCAAAGTATCTTCTCTCATACTCACCAATCCACAACATCAAGAACGACGGCACCCCATATCCTGCCATCTTGGTGACAACCGCCGACCATGATGACCGTGTAGTGCCTGCTCACTCCTTCAAGTATGCAGCCACTCTTCAGGCTTCTGACACTGGCGACGCACCGAAGCTAATCCGCATCGACAGCAAAGCAGGTCACGGAGCCGGCAAGCCAATAGAAAAGGTTATCGATGAATACACCGACATTTACTCCTTCATCTTTGAAAACATGGATCTTACACCCAATGATTAATGATTAACGATCAACTATCAAAATAATAAATCTGAATGATAATAAAGAGAGTCAGACCATTCAAAAGGGTCTGACTCTCTTTATTATTGGCCATGGTTAGCAAAACATAAAGGGGGTTGCCGTGTTAGTATTTATATAACCGCTTTTACTATGGATACTCAAGAATCGAATTCCACTTCATCTGCCACTCCTTCTACTTCTACATCCGGAGCGACTACAGCTGCCGAACAAGCTGCTATAAAAGCCGACAAGCATGGGCGTTTAGTCGGGAATGTCTCCATGTTTATTGCCAAGACTTTCTCCGGCCTTAATGAAAATGCCCTTAAATATCTTCTTCCGACATGGATGAATGCATTCACAGGTGTGGTGCTTCGTCTTGGTTTTGGATCCCTCTTTTTCTGGATTCTCGGATGGGTGCATCCTGATAAGACTGAGAAGGTGACTATGCGCGACAGACTGTTGCTACTGCTGACCGGTATCATAGCCGTTTTTGGATACATGTATACCCTACTGATAGGCTTGACATATACCACTCCAATCTCATCATCTATATTCATCGCACTGCAAGCCACAGTAGTGTATATCATTTGCCTAATCCTCCGCACCGACCGTCTATCTACCGGCCGACTCATCGGGATTGTGTTAGGTATCGGTGGCGCTTTGATATGCGTCCTTACCCAGAAGCACAGCGATGTCGCTTCTGATCCCCTCTTGGGAAATATGTTTTGCCTGATGTCGACATTCCTTTTCAGTTCTTACCTCGTGATTGAAAAGAAATTCCTGAAACGCCTCAGCAATGCGACTGTCAGCAAATATACCTTCTCAGGTGGTCTGCTTGCCGGAATAGTAGCGGTGATAATCTCCGGCAAATGGTTTGCTCCTGTGCTTACTTCAGGAGTCTTCTCCACTCCATTTCTTGTGCTCGCATTTGTGCTCCTTTTCCCCACATCCTTGAGTTATCTGCTTACTGATATTGGCCTTAAGAAACTTCCAGCCACAGTAGTGGCACTTTATTCCAACTGGATTCTCATAGTAGCGGCAATCGTCAGCTACGCTCTTGGTCAGGATAAATTCTCATGGTGGCAGATACTTTCTATTGCCCTTATAATATGTAGTGTCTTTCTTGTGGAAAGTGCCGAGGCAAAAGATCATAAACCCAAGCCACAAGTTTAGGCACCGGAGACTCTGACATTTTATCAGAATGGGCCTAAGTTGGCAAATTCGAGGATGCTTTTGAATTCGATGTTGGTGTCGATAAGTGATGGATCTTCTATATATCGGTTCATCTCCTTTGCCCACTTGCGATAGAACATCGTGTCCAGAAGAAGATCGTTGTATCGCTTTGCGACCTCGATATCTCCGTTAAGCAGAGCCGACTTTATCATATATTTTAAGAAAAAGACCCGTTTGCCATACTGCACACTATGCTCCATGCCCCATCTGAATGAGGCATTGAAATCGCCATTGTAATAGTTGATGGGAATATCAATGTAGGCAGTCTTGCTGAATCCCTCGGCATGGCGGGGATCATAATTTCTTGGCGCCACATCCTTGAGATTCTCCGGTACCCCTCCAAGATTCACTACAGCGAAATTATTAAGTACACGCATGGTATAACTTGGCGGCTCTTTTATCCTTGTCATCACCCTGTTCAGTGCACCCCAGTCGTTGTTTTCCAAATAGCACAGCATCAATACGGTAGCCCGCAATTGCTCATTCTTTTTGTCGATTTTTAGCAACCACACTGCACAAAGACACAGCAATATTGCGCTTCCCCACATCATGCCGCGCGACGATGGAAAAGATCCAACGGCACTCCACACGGAAAGTGCCAACAGGCTTAGAGTGGCTACGATGAATGGGATCCATAGATATAAATCAAACGACTCCATGAGTAAATCAGGAAGCCCTTTAAGAAGGAGGAAGTCATTGTCGACTGTAGTTGGTTGGAAATACCAATAATACAAATTTGGCAATATCAAGATAGCGACCACAATCACGGCAGAGAATGCAAGCCCTGCATACCGCTTGCTCCTAATGCTTTCCGCCACCATGAAGACAACACCGATAAATGATGCCAACAATGCATAAAACCCTGCAAGGAAATAGCATCCGGCTGCGAGTAGAAGCACAGCAAATGCTATGATTTGATGCTTCTCAACTGCCCGATAAAGGCACACCACCGCCATCGAAAAAAGATAGCTGAGAGTATTGGAATAAATGTAGCCTACCGTCTTCATAGAAATCCAGGCATCATCCATCTGCACAATCGATGCAATCATAGCCATTGGCACGATGAAAGCCAATGGGAAAGTGGCTGAAGAGAGTCGAAAAGCCTTCTGTGTCAGCCATACTGTCAAAAGCCATAATATTACTAAAACGGTAGTCCCTAAGTAAGGATAATACATCAATTGTGTAAGCCATGAACCAGCATAGCGCAAGATGCCACCAGGGAAATAAAGACATTGGCGGAAGAAGAACCTTGTAGATTCGAATAGCGACATTTCGTCGTACCAACGCAGCATATACCCATTGCGCATGGGCAGCATAATATAGCAAAATAATATGAAGAGGAGAGTAGTGATTACATATACATTTATAAAATTCTTGGTCTTTTTCATGGCTGGGATCTGAATTTGGCTGGAATTGGGGCTTTGTCGAGCTCTTTCACTATGTCATGACGGGATGTCTCCAACGGATCATTGAAAAATTCCGGCACATTATATGACTTCATCAGCTCGCGATAGTAGGCAGGAGATTCCTGTGGCACCACGAATGCCTTGGAGTCTTTTCCATCAGGAGAAATATAAGCGATGTAGGGCCTTGTGAATGACCCATCATCACGTCGGGAACTGAACACGATCCATCTTGAATTTGACGACCATGAATGGTAGCTTTCGGTGTCATCACTGTTAGCGTCATTAAGTGGTCTTGTCGCGCCTGTAGATAAGTCCATCATATAGAGGTCGCTATCCTTATGCCAGATATGGAAAGTGCCAAATGGCGCCAGGCAATATAGGAGATATTTCCCGTCTGGTGAGATGCGGGGAAGAAGAGCACTAAGACTGTCGGCAGTAGCATATACCACCGTATCGGGTTTGGAGAATTGTCGGGAAGATAAGTCAAAACTGAGGCTTACGATGTCATATCTAATACGGTCGCTGTTTTTTCCTACTGTTTCAGGAGTGACACCCTCCGGATAGCGAGCCACGGAATAATATAATTTTTTGCCATCCGGGGCCCAGCCTGGGAAAGTCTCAAGAAGCATTGGATCGCTCGCAATGTTGGTCACCTCGTGAGTCTTCATGTCGTAGAGGATTAGATCAGATGAGTCATCGAATACTTCTACCTTCCTTTCCCCTTTTTTGAAAAATTTTTGCTTGGTCTCGTTGGTGGAATAGGCTATCAAGTCAAGAGTAGGATGCCAAGCCGGATAGACACCCGCAGAAATTGTGCTGTCGGTCTTGAGATTGATTTTTCTCACAGAGTCTCCTGCCATGATCACAGTGCCACCTTTTGTCTTTCTTACATGGAATTGAGAGCTATGGTCGCGGTATTGATTGCGGGGCACATGGCAATTGACGCACTGTCCACGCCGCTCATCGCATGGGTTAGGACTGCTGTAGACCACTTCTTCATCAAAAGATGTGAGATCGCGCATATTGATCGACATTCCTGAATATTGCACGTAGGATGGTTCTATAAGGCGATAGCTCAGATGAGTGTCGATGGGCTCTTCTGCTACATGATTGGTGAATTGGTAGAGTTTCCACCTTCCGTCATTCTTGATATATATATCGTATGCAATATCTTTTCCTTTTGAAGCTTCAAGGAGTTTATGCCATGCTTTCATATCCCATTTTATAGGATTTCCGCCAGCTACTATAGATTGGCCATCGGCTCCAGTCACTTTTGCCACATATTCCTCATCCGGCATATCTACCTCAAAATTCATAGGGGCGATATTGGGGGGAATGATGAGCGAGGTGAAGTCTGGGATAAGCTTTGGAGTCTCAGTCGATGTTTCAACATTCTCTGATGGCACCTTTGCGCCGCAAGCCTGCAATAGCAAAATTAGGAATATGTTTAAGATAATTGAGATGTGATGACTTATACGTTTCATGTGGATTTTGAATAGGTTGCCTAATGAGTCTGCAAAGATAGCAAATAATTCGCACATATCCAAAAAATTAAAAAAGCGAGACTCCTCAAAGGAGCTCGCTCTCTTATTTCCATTATTTCGGCATTGAGAGTCCGATAGATTCGATGTAGCTCACCTGCAGCGTGCAGTTGACTGCTTTGCTTTGCTCTATAAATTTAACAAGAGCAATCTTGGCTTTAGCACGGTCGGGTTTTGCTTCGCGTATTTCTGCGTATGTGTGGTGAGGACCCTCTGCGAATCGCACCACTTCTTCCCATTCTTCCGGAACGGTAATGCCCATCATGCAGCTGCCATCTTTCTTCTTGTATGGCCAGAATGTATAGCCTATGTTGTTTTCTTTCATTGCCTTTACGAAGTCGGCCTGCCATTCGTCTGTGTTGTGCCCGATTTCACCCATATACATTGGGCGGTTGCTGTTGTTTTTGAAATCGATATAGGATTGGATTGCCTCTGCAGTGGCTGGACCTCCGTAGCGATGACAAGTGAACATAAGTTGGGGATCGTAGTCGGTGTCTTTAAGGGGCTCAAAATTGCTGTTCCATTGAGGAGCCCCGATGAGGATGATATGGTCAGGGTCTACCTCACGTATCGCAGCCACGGCACGCTTGTGAAGCGGTTCGAGTTTTGAGTTCAGCTCATCTTGATTTTCGAAGTAAGTTGCGATTGGCTCATTGATGAGTTCGTATCCAAGGATAGTGGGCTCGTCCTTATAGCGGTCGGCGATAGAACGCCATATTTCGCAAAATTGCTGCTGGCTTTTTTCGCTTTCCATAAGCCAAGGATACCCGTAGGAATCATCGATATTGTCGCCGGTCTGTCCGCCGGGTGCATCATGCATATCGAGGATAAGATAAAGGTCGTTGGCCTTGCACCAGCTCACGACGCTATCAATGCGTGCAAATCCGTCTTGATCTCTTGTGAGCCCCATATAGTCTTCGTCTGTAAAGAGCTTATAATGGAAAGGTAGGCGTATGGTATTAGCTCCTGTAGAAGCTATAAAGTCAATATCATCCTTGGTGATATAGTTGTCTTTAAAGGCTGCCCAGAATTCAGCAGCTTTGTCAGGACCGACAAGTTCGCAGAAAAGCTCGTTGATCTGTCGCGGGGCATTCATTCGCTGGAATCCGAACATATATCCTTCCGGATTAAGCCAATTGCCAAGGTTTGTGCCGACGATATCGAGTTTTGTTCCATCCGGCTTTATAAGATCTTGACCTTTTACCTGTACGAATCGGTCTTTGTTGGAGACCTTCGTCTCAGAGGTCTTGTCGGTGCAACTCCATGCAAGAGGGAGAAGAAGTGTGGAAAGTATTAGATGTCGAAGGTTCATTGTTGTCATGGTATAAAACGAGGGGAGGCCTGAAAGCCTCCCCTCCATTAATTATTTTGCAATTTGCATTCGGATATTAGAAACTGTGATATTGGTCTTGTCGGGAGCTCCGGCATAATCCATACATACCTGGAGGTTCTTGGTGTCGATACCATCCTTGTTCTTGAAGAAGTAAGTATAAGGATCGCCAGCCTCAACGTCGACGCGGTCTACTACAAAGTAAGAGTTATCATCCTCTGTATCTTCTCCGAGAGAATCACCCTTCTGGATCTTGACAGTCACGCCCTTGATGTCCTTGCTTGATTCGATAGTCAGCATGAAGTCGTATTTCTTATCAGCAGAGGTCTCAACATTTGTCCAAACGTGAACTTGCCCCTGCCATTGGTCGCCGCCAATCCCGTCGGGAGATATGAAGCTATATCCATCGTTGAGGAAGATGATCTCGGGTTGAGTGATTGCATCATAATTCCAGCCGCCATCGGCAAACCAAGTGGAGTATTTCACTACCTGGAAGCCTGCAAAGAGATTATCAGCGTCGGAAATCTCAGGAGCAGGTTCTGCATTAAGGTCCGGAATCTTGGTGCCGTCGTCATACTGATGCTCCTTGAAGACGATGTTGCTTACAGTGATGTCGCAGTCGCCATATCCTCCGAAGTCAAAAGCAATCTTCAGAGTGCCCTCGAAGCCTTCGACATCAGAGAACCAAACTATTGATCCGTTGGGCTCAACATCGACTCTGTTTTCAGTTAAGAAAGTGTTGTCGTCGCCAAGCTTCTGCACCTTGACTGTAACAGCTCCAGCTTTAGGAACGTTGACGTTGCATGAGAAGTCGTAGGTAATGCCGGAGTGAACTTCGATGTCAGTCTCAACGTGCACTTGACCCTGCCATTGATCGTTGCCGGTCTCAGCAGGCACATGGAGTGAGATTCCTTTATCAGCAGTAAGTTCTACTGTAGGCTGATTGCCAAGGAAATTCCAACCTCCATCGGCAAACCAAGTGGAGGCCACTACAACAGAAGCATCTTTCCAAAGATTGTGCTCATAATCATACTTGAAGCCAGTTGTGGTCACGTCAGCTTCAGCCTTAGGAGCGATGATATATTGCCAGGAGATGCCGTCGAGATCCTGCACGAGGGTGATAGAGTTCTTGCTGAAGTTAGCAATGTGGTATTTCGGATTTGCGAAGCCGGCCTCAGAAGGAATGTAGGGGAACGGAGTGTTGGCGGGCAGCACGAGGTAGAGATATGCACCCTCAGCTGAAAGAGTGAATGTAGACTCAACCTGGTGGGCGCCTACGCGGAAATCATTGCCATCGTCGGGATTATTTACTTCGTAGCCAGGAAGAGAATGAACATCTTTATTTACATAGAATGTTCCGGATGTGCCGGGATCATAGATATACGTTCCAGTGGTCTCTGCACCGGTGTTGGCAAATGTCAGGATGTTGGCATAGACACCCTCAGCTTCCTTATCGCCCGGGTTTCCGTTCCACCAGCCGGTGGGGTTATTTGTGTCAGGACCGCAGCCCATGTTGCCGGCTACAGTGCCGTCAACTGCCCATTCCTTCACAGACCCATTTGTAAGGGCATTCATGTAGGGAGTGAAGTCAAAGATTGTCTTCTCTACGTGGATTGTCCCGGTCACAGACCCATCAGAAACACCGTTGCCATTACCTACCTTCATTTCTACAGGATAGTCGCCTGCGATAGTAATGAGATCGCGGTAGGTGAGAGACGTGGATGGGCGGGTGCTTTCGTTGACATACCAGATAGGATATACTCCTTTGGCAGTTGCTCCGTTTTTATCGAGGATGTTGAGCTCCACGTTGTTGAATTCATCGACTGAGATGCCAATCTGATAGTCGGAAGCCTGGGGAATTCCAGCCATCGAAGGCTGGAAATTAGGCTCAGTGGAGCAAGCTCCCATGGCGAGCA
>VIDP01164236.1_pt1 | contig 10825 bp, 7 predicted proteins | sample 5025131 | NCBI WGS metagenome assembly VIDP01 (sample SAMN11853144, study PRJNA449069) | gut metagenome | isolation source: stool from male vole | host: Microtus ochrogaster | place: USA:Florida | collected 2017
CTTCCGAACCTCATATCGGCTCCACAACCGTTCCGGGACCCCAAAGCACGGTCTTTTTCCATTGCGATCCTGAAGCGGATACGGATGTTTCACATGTAGACTATTGGACTCTTACCTATCCGAAAAGCATACCAACTCTCACCGGAAAGAACGGCGAAAGATTATCGCAAGATTTTATTGCCTTCCCTCTGATGGAAAGAAATAAATCTTCTAAAATTAAATTGGAAGGAGGAGCGGGCAACCTCGTGCTCGATATTTCCCAGATTACCAACCCTGTGCAACTTGAGACTGTAGAAGATGGTCCGGACGCTTGGGTGAAAATCACTTATGCATCTTATATTCCACAACTTGTCATCTTCGACCCCATCGAGCCCCAGATGCAAATTTCAGGCTATCAGAGCGATTATACCCAAATCGCAAATCAAGATTTGCACTCTAAACTTGCAGAGGGCGCAGAACTGCTGATTATTTGCATCCCGGCTCTCCGCGAAACTGCAGAAAAACTTGCTGACCTTCACCGCACTTACGATGGCATTAAAGTTGTCGTTGCCACTACAAATGAATGTTACAACGAATTCTCTTCCGGTGTGCCCGATCCTATGGCTTATCGTGCTGCCGTAAAATTGGCTTACCAGTCTGATTTTCCCTGTAAGAACTTACTTTTGATGGGTCCGCTTTTCGGCGATTTTAGAGGCATCGTTAATGAAAAGCAACCCGAAGAAGGGATTATCGCATATCAAGCCACTCCGATGAATCAATTGAGAGGCGCTCAAAATGCCAACTGTTTCTACGGTATAATGTCTGATTATATTTCCACCAATATTATCGAAAATACAAAAGTTGATGTTGGCGTCGGAGTTCTTCCCATCAGATATGCTGCAGAAGGGGAAACTGTAATTGAAAAAATCCGTCAACATCTTGAATTATCAGAAACAGATATTGCCACTCACCTGAACTTCTACACTGCTATCGGCGGCGTTGGTGATAAACATACTCACGACAATCAAGCAACCAGAAGCACTGCATATCTCAATAATTTCGATAATTTCTCCACCATTTGCGATAACCTCATTATTGATGCTTACGGATATAAAGAGGCTCAACGTAAATTCTTCAACGATTTGAACTCAGGAAGATTCCTCGTATCTTACTTCGGACACGGAGCAGAATATACCCTTAATAAAACCGGGGATTTCTTCTATGCATCCGACGTCTATAAGTTGCGCAACAGAATTCACCCCATTATGATTTTCGCGGGTTGCGAATTGAGTAATTCCGATCGTGGCGTGCGCGGCATGGGTGAAAATATGGTAACCAGCACCCCCTACGGCATGTTGGGTACTATCCTGGCAACCCGCGAAACATGGTCAGGTCAGAATGAAGACCTTGTTAAGCTTTTCCAAAAGAACCTTTATCGCAACGGCTCCGCCACTAACGCGCCGGCTCACATCAAACCTATCACAATCGGTGAGGTCTGGGCTCGCACACTTACACAATCCACCAACAACAATGAATTGGCTTATCAACTCGTGTGCGATCCGGCAATTGTGCTACCCGTCGTTACGCGTCCCACTCTTGCCGAAAAAGAGATTTTTGACGGAGTTGTAGGTGAGTTCCTCGAATTTTCTTGCAGTATTCCGGTAAGTAATTCCGACAAAACTCTCGACCGGGATTATAATGGTAAAGCAGTGGTGCGACTCATTGCCCCGATTCAGGAAATCCTCTCAGCCGACAGATGTTCCGCTGATGATGATGAGACACATGACTTTAAATTCAAACTTGCCGACACTCAATTGAGCATGACGTCAGCCGATGTAGTGAATGGTGTTGTCAATGTTAAACTCTTCGTGCCGGAGACTGCAAAAAAATATATCGGTCAAACAGGAAGAATTCATATTGCAACATATTCCGGCGAACAAAAAATTGCTACCGGTAATCTTTATGGCATCAATTTCAATGCCCCCGATGATAATTCCAACAGCCAACCGGACCACACTATCCCGGTCATCAACCTCTTTGAGTATAATCCGGCAAGATTATCACTGGAAGTTGCCGCTTCCGACAATCGCGCACTCGCTTTCGCCAATCTCCCGCTGGCTCCTTCATTCAAACTCACCATTGATGGCAGGGATTACGAAGCGGCTAATGCAGTGCAACCCGTCATCTCCGACAACGGCGCCGCAATGACAAGGTCAATTCCGTTGTCTGATTTGAGCGAAGGCTCCCACTCTGCAAAAGTAACCGTTGCGGACGCTGCCGGAAATACGGCATCAGCAGAGATCTCATTTGAATATCTCCCTTACTCTTCAGCATTTTCAATTGTGCTTGAGGAAGGAGCAGTAAAAGATAATGCCACCTTCAGCATCGTTGGAAAAGTGCCCGCTGAAGCGGATATAATCATCATGGACCAACACGGAGTTATCATTCGTCGCGATAATATCTCCGGCACTCAATATGAATGGGACGGATGCGACTATGCTGGCTACAAAGTGGAAAAAGGACTTTATAAAGCATATCTGTTGGAGACCGGGAATAAGTCCGGGAAAGGACATTCTTCTATAATTCCGGTACCCGTTATATAATAACATTCCCGTAAAAACGTTTTGTTATTAACAAACATATCCGAACGTCATGAATATAAAATCCAGATTTCTTATAAGTGCTCTTTGCTTGTTGGGAGGATTGGCATCAAAAGCAGCCAATCCCGAAAACGACATCAAAGAGAATGATTTCAATCCGGTCAATACTGGTGTCACCACTCTTAGTATAGCGCCGGACGCCCGCGGCTCGTCAATGGGTAATTTGGGAGCCGCCACCGACCCGGATATGAACTCACAATTCTGGAATCCATCTAAATATGCTTTCGCATATTCCACAGGTGGTCTCGCAATTTCTTATACTCCTTGGTTGAGAAAAATTGTCAACGATATCTTCTTGGCAAATCTGGCAGGTTATTGGAAAATCGGCAAATCCGACAATCAAGCCATCTCCGCCTCCTTCAGATATTTCTCTTTGGGCGAAGTGACCATGAGTTCCCAATCCGGAGCAATAAGCGCGCAGACCATCAACCCCTATGAATTTGCATTTGATGTGGGCTACTCGCGCAAACTCTCATCAAAGTTTTCCATGGGAGTTGCCCTGAGATATATTCTTTCCGACCTCTCCTTTGAAGATGAGACATCGGGCGAAACAAATACGGCAGCTTCCGCCTTTGCCGCCGACATCTCGGGATATTTCGTTACTTTCCCCATGATAGGCCGCAACGAGTGTCAGTTTTCCTGGGGTTTCGACATCAGCAATATAGGCTCTAAAGTGAGTTACGACCATGGCTCTACTTACGCTTTTCTGCCCACCAATCTGCGACTCGGCGCGAACTTCATGTTTCCCTTGGCTGATTATCACACCGTAGGGATCGGTCTTGACCTCAACAAACTTCTCGTGCCTACCAAACCTCGCCGACGCGATTTTGAAGAAGGCACAGATGGAGATATTGCCTACGAAGAAGCTGAAGAAAAATGGCAGAAAATGTCGCCTATCACAGGTATCTTCAAAAGTTTCGGCGATGCTCCCGGCGGATTCAAAGAAGAATTGCAGGAAATCAATGTGTCCGTTGGCGCGGAATATTCCTACAACCAGCAATTCTTCGTGCGCGCAGGTTATAATTACGAAAATGCCAATAAAGGTGGTCGCTCCTACTTCGCTTTCGGAGCAGGCTTCTCTTTGAATGTCGTGCAACTTGACGCATCTTATATGCTCGCAACTGCTCAGAGTTCACCTCTCGACCAGACATTGCGCTTCACTTTGACATTTGACATGGATGGTCTTCGCGACCTTCTCGGCAAGCGCAGAAAATAGAAAATAAATAATATATTGTCCTTTAAGATATGATGACCCCACAATTCAGAATAGGTTCCGGATTTGACGTTCATCGACTTGTAGAAGGGCGTGAGTTGTGGGTGTGCGGAATCAAGATTCCTCACACCCTCGGTCTTTTAGGCCATAGCGACGCCGACGTTGCCATTCACGCTCTTTGCGATGCTCTTCTCGGCGCGTTGGCGTTGGGGGACATCGGGAAATTATTCCCTGATTCTGACCCAGCCTATAAAGGTATTGACTCAAAGATATTATTGAAACATGTTTGTGATATGGTTCGTAAATCCGGTTGGGAAATCGGCAATGTCGACATCACAATCATGGCTGAAAAGCCAAAATTCAGACCTTACATAGATGAAATGCGCGTTAAATTAGCGGAAGTTATGGAGATTACACTTGATTGTGTCTCTGTAAAAGCCACCACCACTGAACGCCTCGGCTTCACCGGACGTGAAGAAGGGATTGCAGCCCAAGCCGCTACCCTCCTCTTCCACAATTAACCTTCATCCCTGATATTTAATCAAAAATTCCCTTAGAGACATCATTTTAATCCCCCGGAATGTATTGGGAGTGCTATCCTTGAGAGTAACCAGAATCTTTTCATAATTATCCGCAATTTTTGACAAATTTCCCAATTCTCTTTGTGCTGTTGCCTCCGAATCTATATTTAAACTTACTTGAATATATTTTCTTTCCCCATCTTTTTCAGCTATAAAATCAATCTCTTTTCCGTCAGACAAAGAACCGACTTTGACTTCAAATCCATCGAATTTCAATTTATTGAAGACAACATTTTCCATTATTCCGGATTTATCCCCGGGTCTATATCCGATTATTGAATTTCGGATTCCGACATCCTCGAAAAAATATTTTTCCCCAATTTCAAAAAATCTCTTCCCTTCTATGTCCCAGCGTCGCACTTTGTTGATGAGAAACGCATCACAAAAATAATCAGCATAAGTCTGAACACTCGTAACGGTTCCTCCCACACGTTGGGATTTAAGATAATCTGAAATTTTTTTTGAAGTAAAAATTCTGCCTATATTATCAGCTAAAAACAATATCAAACGTTGAAGAAAATCATTATTTCGAACAGAATATCTGGTTACTATATCTCGATAAATAATGGCATCTGATACCGCCGCAAGGTATTCAAACCAAGTTGAATATAAGGGCAAATTCCTTAAATATGGCATCCCTCCGAATTGAAGAAAAAGTTCCAATGATTCATCCGAATCTTCCAATGAATGAAAAATCAGGAATTCCGAATACGACAAAGGATGAACATGAAATTCCATACTTCTTCCAGCAAGACGCGAACCGATTTCAGATGACAACATAGAAGAATTACTCCCCGTAACATATATGTCATTCGAAGGATTCAGACTTAACGATCTTAAAACTTTCTCAAAATCTGCTACTTCCTGAACCTCATCTATAAATATATAGTTCCTCTTCTCATCAGAGAGATTTTTCGAAATCTCCTTATTTAAGGTCTCGGCATTGTCAATATGCGCAAAAGCGAAATCTTCGAGATTAATGTATATTATATTTGCATCAGTCTCGGAATCTCGTATTATCTTTTCTATATATTTCAAAATATAGCTCTTCCCGACTCGTCTTTGACCCGTAAGAACTTTTACAATATTTTTTCCAATATAGGGGCGAATCTTATCAATATATTTATCCCGTGGAATGTTTACAATAGTTTCCATTATAATTAAAACTTTTCGCAAAAATAACAAAAGTTTCTATTATAACAAAAACTTTTCTTAATTCCACCAAAAATTTCCAATATAATAGAAACTTTTTCACTTCCTCATAAGCCATTCTTAACCCTTAAGAAATTTAAGTTTTCAATTTATGAGTTACATTACAACAACTCAATTTATTGAATAGCCTCCTTCTCGTATTTCCGTATCAACGTAGTGTTTTAGGATGGCAATAAGTAGATATTTGCAGTCTTTTGGAATTTTTGTTATCTTTGTAGTTTAGAGTCAAAAGATTACTCAAGACTCTATTTTTCATCACTACCTTTTGCATTGTCATTTTCACTTTATGGCCAATAATAATTATCCTTCCGACCTCTTTGACTTGGATAATCAAGTCGAACCGCAATCATCTCAGGGGATTGACGATTCCACACCGGTATCCGAAGAAAATTCGGATATTACCGGCTCCACAATTCAATCATCGGAAATTGGCTCATATACTGATGATGCCATCAAATCCCTTTCCTGGAATGAGCATATCCGCCGACGGCCCGGCATGTATATCGGCAAACTCGGCGACGGCTCTCATGCAGAAGACGGAATTTATGTGCTCACAAAAGAGGTTATGGACAACTCCATTGACGAATTCAATCAAGGCGCCGGAAAACGTATCGATATCCAACTATCGGAAGAGGGCGTGGTAGTCATTCGCGATTATGGCCGTGGCATCCCGCTCGGGAAAGTGAAGGAAGTGGCTTCCGACATAAACACCGGTGGCAAATTTGATGATGAAAATTTCCAAAAATCTGTCGGCTTAAATGGTGTCGGCTTGAAAGCCGTCAATGCTCTCTCTTCAAAATGCATAGTATCATCTTTTCGCGACGGTAAAATGGTAAGAGCTACTTTTGAATGTGGCAACTTGATTGAATTGACCGACCAACTCCCCACCAACGAACCCAATGGAACCCGCGTGGAATTTCAGCCGGATGAGACTCTTTTCCATAACTTCAAATTCAACTTTGATTTTGTGGAAAACATGGTTAAGAATTATACTTATCTCAATACCGGACTCCAGATTTTCCTCAACGACAAAAAATATACCTCTCGCCACGGCCTGGAAGACCTGCTTAAAGAACGTCTTTCAGAAGAGCCGCTATACCCGTTGATTCATCTTGAAGGTGAGGATATCGAAGCCGTCATCACCCACACCGATCATCCCGGTGAAGAATATTACAGTTTTGTCAACGGTCAATACACCACTCAAGGCGGGACTCACCTCTCCGCTTTCCGCGAACACCTGACACGCACCATTAAAGAATTTTCAGGGAAAGGATATGAGTTTTCCGATATACGCAACGGAATAGTAGCGGCTGTCAGTGTCCGAATACAGGAGCCTGTGTTTGAATCTCAAACCAAAACCAAACTGGGTTCTGCAAAGATTAGTCCGAAAGAGGATGCCATCACGGTCAATAAATTTGTTGGTGATTACATCAAAAAAGACCTTGATGATTACCTGCACAAACATTCAGACATTGCAGAAGTGATGATGCGTAAAATCGCAATGTCGGAAAAGGAGCGCAAAGCAATGTCGGGAGTTGCGAAATTGGCGCGCGAAAAGGCTAAAAAGGCAAGTCTTCACAATAAAAAATTGCGTGATTGCAGAGTCCACCTCAATGATACGCTCCCCAAGAGTGCCAAAGAGGATTTGCGACCGGAATCTTCAATCTTCATAACCGAGGGTCTTTCCGCTACAGGCACCATCACCAAAGTGCGCAACGCCGTGACTCAGGCAGTCTTCTCCCTCCGAGGCAAACCTCTGAACTCTTACGGCATGACGCGGGAAGTGGTCTACAAAAACGATGAGTTCAATCTTTTGCAAGCAGCCCTTAATATTGAAGAAGGGATTGACAATCTCAGATATAATAAAGTGATAATCGCCACAGATGCCGATGTAGACGGAATGCACATCCGCCTGCTCGTCATAACTTTCTTCCTTATGTTCTTCCCCGACCTTATTGAAGAGGGGCACGTCTTTATCCTGCAGACGCCACTTTTTAGAGTGAGAAACAAGAAAGTTTCAAGAAGAAATTCGGGCAAGGGAAAGAAAAAAGCCTCTTCCGAGGATACAGGCGAAAAAGACACCTATTATTGTTATACGGATGAAGAACGCGTGAAGGCAATAGAGAAATTCGGGCAAAATGCAGAGATTACCCGATTCAAAGGGCTGGGTGAAATCAACGATGTTGAATTTGCAGAATTTATCGGTCCTGACATGCGGTTGGATCCCGTGACTCTCGACATGCAGGATTCAGTGGAAACACTGCTTGATTTCTATATGGGTAAAAACACGATGGACCGCCAGAATTTCATCATCGATAATCTCGTGATTGAAGATGATTCGGAAATATAGTTTTAATCTTTGTCAATCATTCTTATGAAAGCATTTTTCCCCGGCAGTTTCAATCCTTTCACCATCGGACACCTTGATATTCTCGCAAGGGCAAAGCGGTTGTTTGCCAATATTGTGGTCGGGATAGGTTACAATGAGCACAAATCTTCTTTTGAAGATGTCAATCAGCGACTTGAGTCATTAAAGTCTCTGTTAGCCGATATTCCGGGAATTGAAATCATGGCATATTCGGGTCTGACATCAGAGGCTGCGGCAAAATCAGACGCAAACGTTATCATCAGGGGCTATCGCAATGCAGAAGATGCCGACTACGAAAAAGTGCTTGCTGACACCAACCGCTCTCTTTTCAATATCGAGACCATTCTGCTCCCTTGCAATCCGGAAATGAGTTTTGTGTCTTCCTCCATGGTGAGGGAATTGCAACATTTCGGAGTGGATGCTTCTCGTTTCATTCCCACGCGCGAGGAGTGCAAAAAATTACTGATTAATAATTAATAATATATGATCTTTCGCAATTTCAAAAAATACTCTTTCCTCTCTCCGATTATTATTTTAATTGCATGCATCGGCATCGGCTCCGTCTGCTCTTCTTATCAGGCAAAAGCTGTCGGCATTGATTCGCCGGAGCGCAAACTTTTAATGGCTGAAAAAGCCATCGCTCAATTATACGTTGACACTGTAGATGAATCCCGACTCGTAGATGATGCTATTCGCGGAATGCTCGAAAAACTCGATCCCCATTCTTCTTATTCAACTCCTGAGGAAACCAAGGAACTCAACGAGCCGCTTCAAGGGAATTTCTCAGGTATCGGCATCACTTTTAACATGAATAACGACACTCTCTATGTCATTCAGACAGTGAGTGGAGGTCCGTCGGAAAAGGTGGGAATTTTAGCAGGCGACAGGATCATAGAGGTTAATGACACCGTCATTGCCGGCGTGAAGATGAAAAACAGTGACATTATGAAGCGTCTTCGCGGACCTAAAAAAACACCTGTAAATGTCAAGGTTTTGCGTCGCGACAATAAGATGGTTGACACCATTGATTTCCGTATTATTCGCGCAGAAATACCAATCTATTCAGTAGATGCAGCATATCTCGTTGACGCCCACACCGGATATATCCGACTGAATAAATTTTCTGCCGAGACAACTCACGAAATGATTGACGCCATTAAGAAATTGAAAAAGGAGGGTATGACCCAACTTATATTGGATTTGACAGATAATGGTGGCGGTTTTCTTCAATCCGCAGTGGAAATACTCGGCGAATTTCTCCCCCCGGGTCAAACGGCTGTATATACGGAAGGACTCACTTCTCCACGCTATGACGCCCTGGCTTTCCCCACCGGCAAACATCCCCTCTTTGAGGATGGGAGGATAGTAGTCATGGCTAACCAATACACTGCTTCTGCAGCCGAGATCACTTCCGGTGCTATTCAAGACCATGACAGAGGCGTGATTGTGGGAAGACGAACTTTCGGAAAAGGTCTCGTGCAACGCCCGGTGCCTTTCCCCGACGGCTCAATGATGCGACTCACAGTGGCGCATTATTACACTCCCACCGGAAGAGATATTCAAAAGCCTTACGAAAAAGGGAACGAAAAGGCTTATCGTATGGATATGGAGAATCGCTTCAACCACGGCGAATTGATGCATAAGGATTCAATCAAACTTACAGACTCCACTCTTTACCAAACTCTGCGACTTCGCCGCCCTGTATATGGTGGTGGGGGAATAATGCCTGATAGTTTTGTAGGTCTGGACACAACAGAATATACTAAATATTATAGGAATATAATGGCTAAAGGGTTAATCAACCGCTTCGCCATCGAATATGTTGACGAACATAGAAAGGAATTAAAGAAGTTATATAAAACAGATGATGCGTTCGTGAAAAATTTCGAAATTACTCCCGATATGCTTCAGGAATTAAAAGCAATGGCGGATAAAGACGGTATTGAATTTGATGAAGAGCAATTCCAACGCTCTTCTCCCCTTCTGCAAATGATTCTAAAAGCATTAATCGGAAGAGATGTCTTCGACAACGCTACATATTTCAAAGTCTTTAATACCCACGACCCGATATTTAAGCGAGCTTACGAAATAATCAATTCAGATGAATATGACAAAATTCTTTCCTCTGAATAGTTCTCAATTTTAATCTTTCCTCCTAATTCATCACTATTTCTAACGTAATAATTTTTTATTCCCGATATTATGAAACCCGGTAGACTGATAATTTTATCTTTATTAGGATTCAGCAGCTTGCAAGCGGCTGCTTCAGAAACTACTCCTTTTGTTGCCTCTCAAGCCTCTCCTATTCCGAATGTTGAGATATCTCTATCGGAAGAATCTGATTTTGTATGTGAAAAATGCGGTAAGCTTCATTCCGCCGATTCCGATTGCGTTTATGCTATTTTTGATTCAATTAAGCCGGATTCCATAATCTCTAATTACTATAAATCCCACCCCACGATCTTTCTTAAGCCTACAATCTACAGTGGTTTCCGCACTCTTTATAAGCCTACTTTCGCACCCGCGCCTTTAACTTTCGCAATGGACCCGCGCCTGACTGCCTATGATAAAGACCGATATGAGGGAATATTATATGAGGAAAAGGAAGACACTTCTCTCCTTGAGGAAGGTGATGAAGTCTTGAGATTATCCACCGACTCTCTTTTCACTATGCTGCCCGAGCAGCAGGCTCTTCAAATCAATTCAAATGCAGGGTCTTTCTCCGTCATACCCGAATGGCTGATTGCCAGCTTAAAATCGCAACGTTTGCAGCAAGACCTCCAATATAATTATATGGTCAATAATCCTCAAA
>VIDP01376714.1_pt1 | contig 10822 bp, 9 predicted proteins | sample 5025131 | NCBI WGS metagenome assembly VIDP01 (sample SAMN11853144, study PRJNA449069) | gut metagenome | isolation source: stool from male vole | host: Microtus ochrogaster | place: USA:Florida | collected 2017
ACGTCATATAATATGCGGCTGTCACTATTCCTACCTCTGTCGTTGACATACCATACGCCTTCATTGTGAAGGGTGCATAATATGATATCGAGGTCGTGGCATAAGTCAGGACACAGTATAGGATACATACCATAAGCAGCAATACTGTAGACCGACGCCCTTGAAAATGGTGTGCATCATTGTTACCGGCAGAGACGGAAGTCCGCGAGGAATTTACGGACGGATTACCGGTAACAATTCTGTGGGCCTTGATATATTTTTGAGTCATGAAGGGGATAAGAGCCAACGGTATCACAGGTATCAGATAAACGACAAATGCAGCCCGCCAAGAAATAGCAGCTACAATCCCGACATAAACATTTGCGATGACAACCATTGCATTGGATGTAGTTGACTTTAAGCCAAGATCTTGCTGACGGTCTCTACCAACAAACCATTCGGAGATATATCCGGCGGCCAGAGGCACCACCATTCCGCAGCCGATGCCGACAAGACATCCCAACACAATCAGGGCTACCATCGAATCGGCAAAGAAACAGCCTATACCGGACAACAGAAACAGCAGTAGCCCCACCAGCATAATTGCTGTCTGCCGACGCGGTGTGGCCAACTTACCTGTTATTATGACCACCGGTATCATAAACAGATTGGGCAGACTCGTTATCAATTGCGATTCAACAACAGAGGAGTGAAACACATCGTGCAACTTCCCCAGCATGGGAGATATGGCTAATCCCGGCATATTTATAGTCAACGATACGGACAATATCGCTACTAAAGATATAAGTGGCAGTTTACCACTTCCTGTGTCTACATACTTCATAACTCCAATTATTAATGTTGTGGTATTAAGATTATTATTTAACACCATTTAATGAAAGATAGTTCAGCATCAGATGTCATAACTGATATCGGCAAACATCGTGAAATCTTCATTAGCCATCGTGTACCTTGTCGTGATCCCATACGTACCAGTTCATGTCGGTATCATCTTCATTGGCCAGGGCGCATTTCTCCAGATCATTCAGGAATCGGACCATCGTATAAGATGAGAATCCGGGATTCCATTTCAATACCACTATACTCATTGTCAATTATTTTTGAAAATTTCCCCAAAGATAATAATTCTTCGGCGATTGGAGATGGGTTAGAGCTTGTGGATTTGGAGAATAATCGATACTTTTGCAGTAAATACTGAGATTACAATTACCATTGGGCATGTGTGGATCATCTACATCTGCGGTCGTGAATCTCTCATGCATAGGAACGTAGGCCAGGAATAAGGAAGTTGGCCCCGAAATATGTAAACAATACCGTCGCCAAGGCTATGATAATATAAATATAGATGTGCAACGGGTCGAGACTGCGAAATCGGATGGAATGAAAGCGATGGGGCAAGAACCATTTCATTGTGTCGTATGTTAATGTAATAAAAAGCATTACTATGACAAGAAAAGAACTTACCGACATCATAGCCGCCAAAGTGGCGGAGGTCATCAATAATCCCGGAGTATGGGGCGACGATCCACAGATAAGTATAATCCCGACTACTTTATTGGTGGGAATAGAGCGGCACGCGGATGCGGATCGTGCGATAGCGTTCAGCGATTATGCAATCGAAGCTGATGCTGTGGAAGATGGAGATTATTCAGAAGACTCAGCTGATTTCCAGTCGGCTTCGGATCCTGATCTGTATCCAGTCGGCCTATTGATCGACTATGCCGATAGAAAACCCGACATGAAGAAAATCAGTGACTTGGTAGAGAAGTATATCCCTCAGCAAGAGGAGAATCTCTATGCCGAGTAAAGCGTAATATTCAGCTAAGACGATACCGGCAGAGGGCGGCATCCGTCTGTTAGTGCCTTTTAGCACTGACGGATTGCCGCCCACTGCCGGTATCGCCATATGCCGCCACAAGGCGGCTGCCTGTCACGGGTAAATACAGATGCCTGACAGGGAATTTATAAAAATTATCTCGTAGTAATGTGCTGTGTATCAAATTTATAGTATATATATTCTGATCATATTTTAACTTTTGTCGCGGATATGTTTTATTTAATCAAAGATATTCAGTAACTTAGCGACATCAATTACCTTATACTGATATACCCGTAAATAAAAACTATAACGATGAAAGTTAAGAATCTTTGGTTAGCAGCTTGGAGTCTGATGGTGACCGCATGCGGCAGTCATGGCGACTCGGGGAGTGTGGCACCGGCAATCCCCTCTGATTCGGAAATCGAAACCCGTGTAAAGGAGATAGTCTCGGGCATGAGCCTTGACGACAAGGTGGGACAGATGTGCGAGGTCACGATCGATGTCGTATGTGCCGATTCTACACCCGATGGCTCGGCGCAGCTCGATACGGCCAAGGTAAATGCCGTATTCGGGCAATACCGTGTCGGCTCCGTACTCAATACCCCGCAGGGCCAGGCCCAGGATCCCGAGACCTGGAACCGCATAATCTCCGGCATCCAGAAAGCATCTATGGAATATATAGGAATACCCGACATATTCGGTGTGGACCAGAATCATGGCACGACATATACAATCGGAGGCACCCTGTTTCCTCAGGAGATCAATATGGCAGCCTCGTGGAACCGCGACCTTGTGCGCGAGGGAGCCGCGATCTGCGCCTACGAGAGCCGAGCGTGCGATATCCCCTGGGTATACAATCCGGTGATGGACCTCGGACGCAACCCCGTATGGAGCCGTATATGGGAGAGTTTCGGCGAGGATCCCTATCTCAACGGTGTCATGGCTGTGGCTATGGTGGAGGGGTATCAGGGCGGCGACCCCAATCATGTGGGGCCGATGAATGTCGGAGCCTGCCTCAAGCATTACATGGCCTATGGCAATCCGGTGAGCGGAAAGGACCGCACGCCATCATCCATCAATACGATAGATCTGCGTGAGAAATATTTTACACCCTTCAAGATGGCTATCGAGGCCGGGGCGCTCTCTGTGATGGTGAATTCGGGAGTCAACAACGGAATGCCTTTCCATGCCAACAAGGAGATGCTGACAGGATGGCTCAAAGAGGGTCTCAACTGGGACGGTATGATAGTCACCGACTGGGCCGACATACACAACCTCTGGAAGCGTGACAAGATCGCAGCCGATTATAAGGAGGCCATCATGCTGGCAATCAATGCCGGTGTGGATATGTCGATGACCCCGTATGATATGGAATTCTGCACGCTGCTCAAGGAATTGGTAGAGGAGGGCAAGGTGTCACACGAGCGTATCGACGATGCGGTAAGCCGTATCATCAGGTTTAAACTGCGTCTGGGACTATTCGAGCGTCCCAACACACTTATCGCCGATTATCCGCTCTTCGGCAGTGACGGACATGCCGCCAAGGCTCTTGAGATGGCTGTGCAGAGCGAGGTGCTGCTGAAAAATGAGGATGGCCTGCTGCCTCTCCATACCGGAAAGCGCATACTCGTGACGGGTCCCAACGCCAACACGATGCGATCGCTCAATGGCGGATGGTCATACACCTGGCAGGGCTCTGACGATCCTCGATTCCACCAGCAGTACAACACCATATATGAGGCCCTGTGTAATGAATACGGCGCGGCAAACGTGGTGCTGGAGCAGGGTATGGACTATGTGCAGGACTATGGCAAATGGGAACTTGAAGAGAATGTGAGGATAAACAAGGCCGTGGCCGCCGCACGCGGTGTGGATGTTATCGTGGCCTGTATCGGTGAGGATTCATATTGCGAGACTCCGGGCAATACCAATGACCTGCATCTCTCGGCCAACCAGACAGCTCTGGTCAAGGCTCTCGCCGCTACGGGCAAACCTATCATACTTGTGCTCAACGAGGGACGTCCGCGCATCATACGCGAGATAGAGCCTCTTGCCAAGGCTGTCATCGATGTCTTCCTGCCTGGCAATTACGGTGGCGATGCCCTGGCGCTGCTGATGAGCGGCAAGCGCAATTTCAGCGCGCGCATGCCTATCACTTACCCCAAATGGATAAATGCGCTTGCTACCTACGACCACAAGCCTTGCGAGACTGTCGAGACTATGTCCGGAGCATATGATTACGCGGCTACGGTGGATGTGCAGTGGCCCTTTGGCTACGGACTCAGCTATACTACATTTGAATATTCCAATCTCAGGATTGATAAAGCTGAGTTCTCATCAGACGACACTCTCAAGATCAGCGTTGATGTGAAGAATACGGGCAGCGTGGAGGGAATGGATGCCGTGATCCTGTATTCAAAGGATCTCGTAGCCTCGATCACGCCTGATGTGCTGCGTGTGCGCCGTTTCGACAAGATCAGCCTAAAACCCGGTGAAACAAAGACAGTGGAATTCACCCTGCCCGCCACCGACCTCGCGTTCGTCGGCTACGATGGTGAGTGGATCATAGAGAAGGGCGATTTTGAATTCATTGTCGGTGGCAAGGTGGAGAAAGCTGTCTGCACGGACACCCGCAAGATATGAACAATACGGAAAACTCAAATAAATAATGGCAAAAGAAAATACATATATCAGATTTGACTGGGCGATGAAGCATATTCTTCGCGACAAGGCAAATTTCGGTATTCTTGAAGGCCTTATCTCTGTGTTGCTGCGCGAGGATGTAAAAATCGAGGAGATTCTCGAGAGTGAGTCTAATCAGCAGACTGATCAGGATAAATTCAACCGTGTCGACATAAAGGCAAGAAACTGCAAGGGACATATCATAATCGTGGAGGTACAGCTCTCACGCCAGCTGTATTATCTGCAACGTATCCTCTATGGTGCATCCAAAGCGATCACCGAGCATATCAATATAGGAGACAAATATGACCAGGTGCGTAAGGTCTATTCCATCAGTCTGCTATATTGTGATTATGGACAGGGAGATGATTATGTATACCATGGCGAGACAAAATTCACCGGTCTCAATACCGGCAGCCAACTGCTCGTCAACATGAAAGAAAACGGCGTGATAGTGCAGAATCATCCACGTGATGTGTTTCCGGAATATTATCTTGTGAGAGTAAACTCATTCACCAAGATTCCTGAGAATCCTCTTGAGGAATGGATGGAGTATCTTAAGAAAGGTATCGTAAGAGAGGACACCAAAGTGCCGGCTCTGCAACAGGTGAAGGAAAAATTGCGGCTTCTGTCGATGACAACCGAAGAAAGGAGGGCTTATGAGGCCCATATGGACTCTATCATGGTACAGAACGATGTGCTTGACACGGCTCGAGATGAAGGACGCGAAGAGGGTCGTGCCGAGGGTATAAATGCTGTGGCATTGAAGATGATAATCCGCGGATTCTCAGATGATGTCATCTCTGATACCACCGGCCTTACCACACAGGAAATATCAGAATTGAAAAAAAATACCGCTATATGAGACTCAGATTACTTTTGGCCCTGGTCATCATGATGATTGCGGGGATGAGGTCCGAAGCAAAGATTCCTGTTGCAGGCGTTTACGAGGGCGCGGATAAAAATGTGGCCGCGAGCCGTAATATGTATGTGGTGCTGGATTTTATCAACGGTACACCGGATTTCACACAGCAGTTCACCACAAAGGAATCTGCCTTCAAGGTGCTGCCCAAGGATTTCATGAACGCCAAGAAGATAAGCAAGGCGTTTGCCGGCACAAGAGCCGATGGCTTTTCGCGCTATCGCAGTAAGGTGCTGTTCTCAAACTGGGAGGAAATGAAAATCACGAATCCGCGTCTGAAGAATGGCATAGTGATATGTGATTGGGTGGATACATACAACCGCAAGGGAAAGTGTGCCATACTCAGGCTGCCCAACGATTCAATCACTATCTACGGTCTGTCTACCCTCGATCAGTCAATCAGTCCAGACGGTCTGAGACTCGAACTTGTGAAAAGTCTGCTCCCCGCGGGCACCCAGCAGCTACCGCAGCTTACGGACGAGGCGATAGCGTCAGCGAAGAAGGCATTTGAGAGCGGATGTATAGGCGAAATCGAAAGACTTGACAAAATGAAGGATGATGCCTCACCGGCTGCAAAGGAGACCTCAAAAAAGCCCACACCTAAGGCTGCTGCGCCCGAGAGCGACACTGATGTGCCGCTGCCCGTGCTTTGGCGTGACAACGGCCCCACCATGTATGAATTCAAGACGGTGGAAGTGGGTGGTGACTACGGACGCTTCGAGACTAACGCATCCTTGGATTTCTGGGGTGATGCCACCACTGTGCGTGGCGAGGATATAGCATGCCGCGAGTTTATCACTACGGTCTATGAAAACGGACGTATGTATGAGTCTGAGTACATATATTACGGTCACAAAGCGGGCAATAAGGTCATCTTTACCCACCGCTATGATTCACTTGAGGGTGGGTACCACAACTCAAATCCCAAGATTGAAAAGCTGGATACACCGATAGTGCTGAAAGCCACTACTGATGGCAAGGGCCTTGTATTCGGTGACTTTAAATATAAGCGTACATACTGATACATAGCATGTATATAATTTACGGCCGGCTCATGACTGATTTTCTGAGCCGGCCGTTGTCTTATTATTCTCCGTCTTCTTCGACGATGGTCATCACGCGGGCTATGCCGTGGTGAAAGTCTTTTGCGTCCGCAAACTTCTGTTTGAAAGCCGGCTTGCCGTCAGGGCGGATATAGCTCCATTTGCCGTTGGCGCCTGTCTTCACCCTCGCAAGTCCGTCATGAAAGGCTTCGGCCACGCTATACTTCGCTGGTATCACGACCTCACCGGCCTCGTTTATGTATCCAAATTTCCCTCCATCGTCGCAGGGAGCCAATCCATCGTGAAACACAGGTGATGGCACGGGGACACCATTCTGATTTTCAACGAGATCATTAGATGACTTGAATGTAGGCTCAATCACAAAATTGCCCTTGGTGTCGATACATCCGTATCGGTCACCGGATTTCACTATGGCTTTGCCGTCTTTAAAGTCAGCGGCCCAGGGGTATACCGGCTCGATCACATAATTGCCCGAGCGGTCGATATAGCCGAACACTCCGCCTGCCATCACACGCGCAAGCCCGTCGTGGTATTCTCCGGCAAAGTCATACACCGGCTCGGCTACATATCTGCCCGAGCGGTCGATGAATCCGTATTTCCCGTCTACAGTGACCATGGCGATACCGTCGTGCAGCGGTTCGGCTTTGTCGAATACCGGGTCTATGAGGTATTTGCCGTCAGTGCCGATATATCCCCATTTGTCGTCTGTCATCACGCAGGCCATGCCATCATCGAAATCACCGGCGAATTGAAACATGAGAGGAATTGCGAAATTGCCGCTCATGTCGATATAGCCGCGCAGATACTCGATTCTCACCGCTGCCAATCCGTCATGAAAGTCGGCGGCTTCATAAAATACCGGATCTATCACAAACTCTCCGTCGGGCGCTATATAGCCCCATCTGTATGTCTTACCTTTTCCCATAATTGACAATAGTTTGAAATTGGTGGACGGATTAAACCTGGATGGTATACTATCAATAAAGCCACGCGCTCACCGCTTGAAGAGCTGAGGCACGAATTCCGTGAGATAGATACGCCAGTTTTTCCAGATATGACCCTCGGGTGTCTCGTAATATGTATATTTGTAGCCATTGTCATCGAGTATCTTGCGGAAATCCTTATTGGCCTGGTACAGAAAGTCGGTGTCTCCGATAGCAATCCAGTAGAGCGCGGGTTTCTTATCAAACTGAGTCTTGAGCTTACCCTCGAGATTCTCATATACAGGAGATACGTTATCTTTGCCAGGCAGGATGGCTGCCGAGAACAGACCTACGTAGTCAAACATGTCGGGATACTCTTTGGAGATATGCAGAGAATGGAATCCACCCATCGACAGACCTGCTATGGCCCTTGCTTTCTTGGATCTGACAGTGCGGTAATTGGTGTCAATGAAATTCACTACCTCCGGGAAATGTGTCTCAAAGCTGCCTTCCATGGTCTTCGGCAGATCCATTGTAGGAGCCTCCAAGCCCAGGCTTGATTCACCGGGTGCTGCCTGTAGGTCGGCGTTGCCGTTGGTCATCACCACAATCATCGGATCGGCTTTGCCTTGTGCGATCAGGTTGTCAAGGATTTGCGCGGCCCTGCCCAGCTCGGTCCATGCATTCTCGTCACCGCCCATACCGTGCAGCAGATAAAACACAGGATATCGTTTGCCGGCGGTCCCGTATCCGGGCGGAGTGTATACTGTGAGCCGGCGGTCCATTCCCAAGGTGGGGCTGTGATACCATACTTTGGATACGGTGCCATGGGGCACATCATTGACCCTGTATAGGTCGGCGCGATCGCCCGGAATAATGAATACATCGGACACGGAGCTTACGTCACGTATGCGGTGTACATTTGACGGGTCGTTGATTTTCAGTCCATCGACTACCATCGAGTAGCTGTATAGCTCGGGCGCAAGCGGTGATGTGGTGTATTCCCAGATGCCGTCTTTCTCCACGAGGTCAGCCGTACCGGGGCCCTCGAATTCACCGAACGGTGTCTGGATCTTCTGTGCCGGAAGGAAGTCGCCTGTAACTTGTACCTTCACGGCCTTTGGTGCTGACAGCCGGAAAGTGACGGTGTTGTCAGGATGCACTTCGGGAGAAATAGTCTTTGGTGCGCCCCATATCGCCTGCTGAGCGTTGGCACAAAAGGCAAGTGTTGCCATAAATGTGAGTAATATATACTTTTTCATGTTAAATATTAAGGATTTATAGATTCAATGGTATTGGTAAGGCTGTTTTGTGTACCGTATCAGAATTCAGGCTGATCAGGTTGTCTTTAGACCGGAGGCAGGGTCTCAGTCCCAGCACGGAGTCTTGAGGTGGGGCAGCAGTGATGATTTGTAGGTGGGGTTGTCGCCGTTACGCAACTGGGCCTTGTAGTCATCGAGCAGGATTATGGCGTAGCGGCCGAGCACGGCGAGCGCCGCGAGATTGCAGATGGTCATCATGGCCATGGTGATGTCGGCGAGCGCCCACACGAAATCGAGGGTGGCGAGCGCGCCAGTCATCACCATGCCGCCTACCATCACACGGTAGACCCATACCACCCATCGGTGAGGGGTGATGAATTTGATGTTGGTCTCGCCGTAATAGTAATTGGCCACGATACTGGTGAAGGCGAAGAAGAAGATGGCCGCAGCCACGAATATCGATCCGAGGTTGTGGCCCAGCTCTATGTCGAGTGCGGTCTGTGTCAGCGCTATGCCGCTGAGTCCGCTCTCGGGGGCTCCGTTGAGCAGTATGATGAACGCCGTGCATGTACAGATTATCAATGTGTCGGTAAACACACCCAAGGTCTGTATCAGGCCTTGCTTCACGGGGTGGCTGACGGTAGCGGTCGCCGCCACATTGGGAGCCGAGCCCTCACCGGCCTCGTTGCTGAAGAGTCCGCGCTTGATACCCATCATGATGGCTGCCCCCATGCCGCCGCCGAGCCCGGCGCGGAAGTTGAAGGCTCCCTCGAATATCTGGCCCAGCACCCGGGGCAGCTCACCGATATTGAGCGCAGTCACCGTGAGGGCCAGCACGATGTATGCGATAGCCATCACTGGCACCACCACCTGGCTGAAACGCGATATGCGCGTGATACCGCCGCATATCACCAGCATTGACATCACGGTGAGCACCACACCCGTCAGGGTGGTGTCCACACCGAATGTCTTGAGCGACTCGGCGATGGTGTTTGATTGCACGGAGTTGAAGGCCAGCCCGAAGGTGACGGTGATGAGCACGGCGAATGTCACGGCCCACCAACGCTTGCCGATACCATGCTGGATGTAATAGGCCGGGCCTCCACGAAACGAATCCTCGCCCGGCACCTTGAAGAGCTGTGCCAGAGTTGACTCGATGAAAGCGTTGGCGCTGCCCAGCAGGGCGATTATCCACATCCACATCACCGCGCCAGGTCCGCCCAGAGCTATGGCCGTAGCCACACCGGCGAGATTGCCGGTGCCCACACGGCTGGCGATAGATATGGCGAAAGCCTGAAAAGACGACACATGCTTCTTTTTCTTGGGGGTGACGGCCTTGTCGGCCTCCTGTGAGGCAGGCTCGTCGGGCTCGGCACCTTTGACGAGCAGCCTGCACATCTCGCCTATCATCCTGAACTGTACCCCGCCGGAGGCGAGGGTAAAGTAAATAGCCCAAAGCAGGAGCATTGCGATCATCACATAGCTCCATAATATCTCGTTGATTATATCAATAATATGCATAGCGGTCACATTCTCACCGCAAATTTACAAAAATATCCTCACATCCTCCGCTTCCACCATATATACCCTCAAATATTTACGATCAAAAACAAATTTAAATAAGGAGTACGGTAAGGATTGAAGAAAAGGTGATAACCAGACAGCGTAGCCAGATACGGTGGGGAGGCACTGTATCTGGCTACGCTGTGGGGAGGGGGGATCAGTGGCGGATGATGAGCTTGCGGGATTTGTAGATGTAGATGCCGGGGGAGAGGCGGCGTACGTCGGCGGGGGTGGCGCTCTGCAGCACGGTCATGCCCTGGAGGTTGTAGACGGGAGCGGGGGCATCAGTGTCGCGGACGGATATGTCGTCGACGAGGCTGGAGGATGACGAGTCATCGCGCACGCAGCGCAGCGACAGGCCCTGCGAGCGCTTGTCCTTGCTCATCTTGAAGGTGCGTTTGCCGTTGATGATAAACATGTATTGGCCGTAGAGGTCGGGATTCTCCTCAAGATTTGTGGCAGTCTTGCCCTTGGTGCCTATCCACAGACCGCTGTAGGGATTTCCGCCCTCGGGATAGTCGAGTGTGCCCGACGCATACACGCGTGTGCCCGTAGCCGGGAACCATTGGCCATGCTGCTCGGCTCCG
>VIDP01111727.1_pt1 | contig 10818 bp, 9 predicted proteins | sample 5025131 | NCBI WGS metagenome assembly VIDP01 (sample SAMN11853144, study PRJNA449069) | gut metagenome | isolation source: stool from male vole | host: Microtus ochrogaster | place: USA:Florida | collected 2017
CGCTTGATGGCCAGCTCAAAACGCACCTGGTCGTTGCCCTTGCCGGTGGCGCCGTGGCAGATGGCGTCGGCCCCCTCGGCCTTGGCGATCTCCACCAGCTTCTTGCCGATCACGGGCCGGGCAAAAGCCGTGCCCAGGAGATACTGCTCATAGGTGGCTCCCATTTTCAGAGCGGGCCAGATCACGGTCTCCACCATCTCGTCGGTGAGGTCGGCAATGATGAGCTTGCTGGCGCCGGTCTTCAGCGCCTTCTCCTCCAGGCCCTCCAGCTCGTCGTTCTGGCCCACATCGCCGGCTACGGCAATGATCTCGGGATCATTGTAGTTTTCCTTCAGCCAGGGGATGATAATGGATGTATCCAAGCCGCCGGAATAGGCAAGCACGATTTTCTTGATGTCTTTTTTGTCCTTCTTCATTTGGAACTCCTCCAAGCATTGTTTTGGTATGGCACATTATACGACTATGATGCATAATAATTCAATCGTCAAATTGCACAATCTTTCTCGCCTCCATCGGCTATTTTGTATATTTCCAGTACGTCCGCCCCCTGTTCCCCCGCAAATGTGGCGGCTTGGCGCATGGGAAATAAATATGCATTGTTTGTGCATGATATTCATTTTTGTGCATTTACAGTGGTCCCTTTGTCCGGCGTTTTTCTCTCTCCGTCTGTATTTTCATCATTAAAGAGTAGAAATCCTTGCCGAAATATGATAAACTGTCAAAGTACGTCTGATAACCCGACGCTCTTTGGGGCCGTTCAGCCGGGCAACCTCAGAAAGGAATGTGATCCCATGACCGCCAAGGAAAGAGAACAGCTGCAAATCTTAGCCTGCAAGGTTCGTATGGGCATTATTGAAGGTACCCACAGCGCCAAGTGCGGTCATCCCGGCGGAAGCCTGTCGGCGGCAGATGTGCTGACCTATCTTTACTTCCGGGAGATGAATATCGACCCCAAGGCCCCCCGGAAGCCGGACCGGGACCGCTTTGTCCTCTCCAAGGGCCATAACGCCCCCGGCCTCTACGCCGCCTTGGCCCACCGGGGCTTTTTCCCGGTGGAGGACCTGAAGACCCTGCGGCATATCGGCTCCTACCTTCAGGGCCATCCCAACATGAACACCGTTCCCGGCGTGGATATGTCCACCGGCTCTCTGGGCCAGGGCATCTCCGCCGCCTGCGGCATGGCCCTCGCCGCCCGGCACACGGGCAACCCCTGCCGGGTATACACCCTCCTCGGCGACGGCGAGATCGAGGAGGGCCAGGTCTGGGAGGCCCTGATGTTCGCCGCCCACTACAAGCTGGACAACCTGTGCGTCATCATCGACAACAACGGCCTGCAGATCGACGGCCCCATCGACCAGGTCATGAGTTCCTACCCCATTGCAGATAAGCTCCGGGCCTTTAACTTTGAGGTGACGGAGATCGACGGCAACGACTTCGGCGCGCTGGAAGGGGCTTTTTCCCGGTTCCACGAGACCCAGGGGCGGCCCTTCGCCATCGTTATGAAGACCGTCAAGGGCCTGGGCGTTTCCTATATGGAAAATGTCGCCGACTGGCACGGAAAAGCCCCCAACGACGAGGAGTACGCGGTAGCTATGGCTGAGCTGAACGCCGCTCTGGCGGAACTGGAGGGGAAATAAGATGGCAGAAGTAAAAAAGACCGCCACCCGGGAGGGCTACGGCAACGCTCTGACCGAGCTGATGGCGGAGCACGAGGAGATCATCGTCTTTGACGCCGACCTCTCCAACGCCACCAAGACCTGCATCGTGAAAAAGGCCTTCCCCCACCGGCACTTCAACTGCGGGATCGCCGAGGGAAATATGATGGCTGTGGCCGCGGGGGCGGCGGCTATGGGGCTGGTCCCCTTCGCCTCCAGCTTTGCCATGTTCGCCGCGGGCCGCGCCTTTGAGCAGGTCCGCAACTCCATCGGCTACACCCAGCTCAACGTAAAGATCGGCGCCACCCACGGAGGCATCTCCGTGGGCGAGGACGGGGCCTCCCACCAGTGCTGTGAGGACTTTGCCCTTATGCGGAGCATCCCCGGCATGGTGGTCATGTGCCCCGCCGACGATTTTGAGGCCCGGGCCATGGTAAAGGCCGCGTACGCCCATCAGGGACCTGTCTATATGCGCTTCAGCCGTTTCGGCTCTCTCCCGGTGCGCCATTGCGACGGCTATGCCTTTGAGATCGGCAAGGGCGAAGTCCTCCGGGAGGGCACCGACGTCACCGTCATCGCCAACGGCCTGCTGGTGCCCGAGGCCGTTGCCGCCGCGGATATACTGGCCCGGGAGGGCATCTCCGCCAGGGTCATCAATATGGCCACCATCAAGCCCTTGGACGAGGAATTGGTTTTGAAGGCGGCCCGGGAGTGCGGCAAGATCGTCACCTGTGAGGAGCACTCCATCATCGGCGGACTTGGAGAGGCGGTATGCTCCCTCCTGTCGGAAAAGCTGCCCACCCCCGTGCGCCGCATCGGCGTTAACGATGAATTCGGCCACTCCGGCCCCGCCGGCGCTCTTTTGGAGCAGTTCGGCCTGTGCGCCGGGCATATCGCCCAGGTGTGCCGCAACTTTTCAGCGGAGGCATGACCATGGGGTCGAAAAACCGCCGTCCCTTTGGCGTTATGCCGGATGGGACTGCCGTGGAGCTGCTGACGCTGGAGAACGGTTCCCTCTCCTGCTGTGTCATCACCTACGGCGGCGCGCTCCAAAGCCTTACCCTCCCCGACCGGGAGGGCAGGCCCACGGACATTCTCTTAGGCTTTGACACGCTGGAGCCTTACCTCCGGCAGGACAAATTTTTGGGCGCGCTGGTGGGGCGGTATGCCAACCGCATCGGCGGCGCCTGCTTCTCCTTGAACGGAAAGGACTATCCCCTCCCCGCCAACGACGGCAAAAACCACCTCCACGGCGGACCTCAGGGCTTTGATAAGAAGGTATGGACGGTGGAGGCGCTGACGGAAAACGCCGTGACCCTCTCCCTGCTGAGCCGGGACGGCGAGGAGGGCTATCCCGGAAACCTTACCGTCCGGGTGACCTATACTCTCACAGCAGACGCCCTGGAGATCGGCTACCGCGCCGTCTGCGACGCCGACACCCTCTGCAACCTCACCAACCACGCCTACTTCAACCTCTCCGGGCACGGGAGCGGCCCGGCGGAGGAGCAGGTCATTCAAATCTTCGCCTCCTCGTATACTCCTGCCGCCGCCGGGAGCATCCCCACCGGGGAGCTTGCCCCCGTGGAGGGCACCCCCATGGACCTTCGCTGGGGGCTTTCCATCGGAGCGCGGATCGGAGAGGGGTTTGAACAGCTCAAATTGGCGGGGGGCTATGACCACAACTGGGTCTTGGACGGCCCTGCCGGAAAACTGAGGCCCGCCGCCCGGGCCATATCGCCCCGGACAGGCATCGTTATGGACGCCCTCACCACCATGCCCGGCGTCCAGTTTTACACCGGCAATTACCTGGACGGCTGTCCCAGGGGAAAGGGGGACGCTCCCTACGCCAACCGCTGGGGCTTTTGCCTGGAGACCCAGTTTTTCCCCGACTCCCCCCACCACCCCGCCTTCCCCAGCCCCATTCTCCGCGCCGGGGAGGTCTACGCCCAAAGGACGGTCTACCGGTTTTCCACGGACAGGGATGCATAAAAAGAGCCGCCGGCATAGCCGGCGGCTCTTTCTCTTATCTTATTTTTCATCCGGCTCCATAGCCTGCCTGTACTCCAGGCATAGCATGGTGATGTCGTCAAACTGGGGCGCGTCGCCCACAAAGGCGTCGATGTCCTCCTTCACCTTGGACAGCAGCTCCTCCGGAGCGGCGGCGTTTTTCCCCAGCACCGCCTCCAGACGCTCCATCCCGTAGAGCCGGTTTTGTCCGTCGGTGGCCTCGGTGACGCCGTCGGTATACAGGAAGAGCTTGTCTCCCGGCTCCAGCTTGGTGCTGGCGCAGCGGTAGGTCATCCCCTCCATCCCCGCCAGGACAAACCCCGGCGCGATCTTCCGGGGCTGGAAAACGCTCCCCTTTTTGCAAAGGAAGGGCGGCTCGTGACCGGCGTTCACATACTGGAACTCTCCCGTCACCAAGTCCAGCACCCCCTCAAAGGCGGTGATAAAAAGCCCCTCGTTGTTGGACTCGCAGAGCAGGTCGTTGACCCGGGTAAAGGTCTCCCCCAGATCCCGCCCGGGCTGGGTGTGGTCTTTGATGAGGGTCTTGCCGATGACCATAAACAGCGCCGCGGGCACTCCCTTGCCCGACACATCGGCCATAACGATGGCCAGGTGGCGGTCATCCACCATGAAGAAGTCGTAGAAATCGCCTCCAACCTCCTTGGCCGGGGTCATGGTGGCGTAAATGTCGATCTCTTTCCGCCCCGGGAAGGCCGGGAAGATCCGGGGGAGCATATCCGCCTGGATCTGGGTGGCTACGTTCAGCTCCGCGCCGATGCGCTGGCTCTCCCGGGTGATCTCGTCCTGCCGGATCAAAAGGCCGTGGGTCCGCCGGGACAGGGTGATGCAGATAAGATATACCACGATGATGAGCACCGCTCTGGGCATATAATAAAAATTAAGGGCCCGAAGCAGAATGTTGTCCCCCGCCGCCGCGGCCTGCTGGATAAAGTCCCACCGGACCGCCACGCCGACCAGCTCGGCGCTGGAGCGCATGATATTGCTGTCCCAGACCCCCACAAAAATGCCCAGGTAAAAGGCCACCAGCATACAAAGCAGAGTTTCCACCAAAACAAACCGGGTAAACCGGGGCGAGTAGTAGTGGCAGGACAGGACTACGGAGCAAGTCCAGGCCATGATCATTTGCAGCGTCAGCACACAGGACATGGTGGAAACGCCCAGCAGGAAGCAGGACACGATGAAGTATTTTTCCCCCCGCCCCAGCTTGAGGCCCAGCCGCTCTCCCGCCTCCGGCAGAAGAAACAGGATGATCCCCACCGGCATAACAGTGTTCATCAGGGTCTTGTCCACGATGAAAAAGCCCAGAATGTTCAGCGCCCACATAATGGCCGCCACAATGGCCGCAAACCGAAGGCAGGCGACGGCATAGTGGTTGGCCCGGCCCTCGTTATATGAAAAGAGGCTCTCACCCTCAGTGATAGTCCCTATTTGGTCATGTACCATATGTTACCTCCCGGAGTTCCGATTATCTTCGCGCCGCAGGCCGTCCGTCAAATGTTCTTTTTGATCCGCAGGATGTTCTGCCCGTCCTTGTACTCGTAGGAGATGTCATCCATGCTTTTCTTGACGATGTAAATGCCCAGCCCGCCAATGTCCCGCTCCTCGGCGGAGAGGGTCACGTCCGGGTCCTCTTTTGCCAGGGGGTCATACTGCTTGCCGTTGTCAATGAAGGTCACCACCACCGCCAGGGGGTCCTGGGTCACCTCCACCCGGACGGTGGCGGGGCCTACCTCCGGATTGTAGGCGTAGTGGGCGATATTGCTGAACAGCTCGTCAATGGCGATGTCGATCTGCATCTGGGCCTTCATAGAGCAGCCCAATGCCTCCAACTGCTCGTCCACAAAGGCGGTGACCGCCTCGATGTTCTCTACGGTAGCGTCGATGGTCAGCTCTTTCATTTGTCATCCTCCTCCCCGTCCTCTTTTGAAACAAAAGGCGGTTCCAAAACGGAACCGCCTTTTATTTTCCAAATGTTGGCCGAAAAATTATTTGGTGGCGATGATGTTCCCGCCCTGGGAGTTCACCCAGTTGATCATCACGGGCATCAGCAGATTCAGGGCCACGATGAGCACGAAAATGAGCACGAAGCCGATGACGGCGTTTTTCAGAGCGCCCTTGGCCTTCTCACGCTCCTGCGGCTCCTCGGCCTTGGCGTACTTCACGCCCAGCACGATGCAGTAGAGGGCGCCCAGGGCGCCCACCACAGCCAGAGCGGGGGCCATAAGGCTGTTGAGGAGAGATACGATAGGGGCAACAACTTCTGCGAACATATTTTTTCCTCCTTATAAAATGAATTGGCATTTTATCTTATGTACCAAAGGTACCAATCACTGCTCTGAGACTATCATAACAGGGGCCGGAGTTGGGTTCAATTCCCAAATTTGCAAAAACCTTGCTGTTTTTGCGCCAGGTGTTTTCCATCGCCAAAAACTCTGGTATACTGTATTCACCGTTCTATTTCTGATTGAAAGGTGAGGGATCGCTTATGACGATCAAGCTGGTCAAAATACCCCCCGATGGGGCCGAACTGCGTCTGGAGGGCCGCTTGGACACCACCTCCGCCCCCGCCGCCCAGGACGCCTTCCTGAAGGTGGCTGAGGAGTACGCCAAGATCTCCTTGAACTTTTCCTCTCTGGACTACGTAAGCTCCGCCGGACTTCGTGCCCTGCTGATGCTTCAAAAGCAGGTCAACCGCACCGGGGGAAGCCTGAGCCTGACCAACGTGAGCAGCGCTATCATGGAGGTCTTTGAGATGACCGGGTTCAGCGGTATCCTGAATATCGTCTGAGACCCGCCTTACTTCTCTCCCACCAGGATGGTCCAGCCATCCTGGCTTTCGGTGAGCTTCAGGCCATATGTACTATTGCTTGCGGCCAGGGCCTTCACGCCGCTCCAATCCGGGGCGAAGCCGGCCCGGGCCGAACGGCACTGGATCTGCACGGTGCGGGGGGCGGGCAGAGAGCAACGCAGCTTCCCCTCCTCCGCTCCCGGCGTCGCCAGGGCGCTGAAGAATATCTCCTCGATCACCGTCTGCGTCCGCAGGCGAAGGACAGTGGGAAAGCCCTGGGCGGAAAGGCCTCGTTCCACAAACTCTGTAACGGTATCTATCTCGGCCCAAGACAGTGAAATGATCCGTTCACCCATAGAAGACCCTCCTCTCGTTCTCTCCGGGACACCAGGACGCCACGGAAGGATAGGATAAAAGCATACCTTTTAATACTATAGCATAAGAGAATCAAAAATACAAGCATCGGCATAATGAGCGCGTTTCCTTGTAAAAACGGCCGTTTTTTACGGGAATCGTGGGGGAGGTTCCGTCCTGGAGCCTCTCCCACAATTTTTATCCGTTCGTTTGAGTATATCAAAATTCCTCGAAATTTTTCCGGCTCGGGTACGAAATGCAGGATTTTCGCCCTGAAATGCAAAAAGCCCACCCAATGGGTGGGCTTTTTCGCACTCAAATTTACATGCGTGGCCCGCCCATCTGGGGGGGCTTTTGCTGCTTGGCGGCCGCTTGCCTTCCGGGGCTGCTCCTGGCCGTATCCAGTTCCCTGGCCGGGCGTGTCTCCACGTCTCCCTTTTCGGCGGGAGGCGCCACTTCGACGGCGTAGTCGTACGGCCCCCGCCCCGTCACTTGGACCCGCTGTTGGAAGCGGCCCCGCACAAATTCCTGGCCAATGGCCCGGCAAACTTCGGGGTCTTTGGCCCGTCCGATGAAATCATCATACTCTTTCCGAAGCGTAGCAACGGCAAAAGGCTCGTACAGTTCATTTCTCCAGGGAAAGCGCGAACACGTCTCTTCTTTTGCGGCGCCGTCCTTGGGGTCGCCGAAAGCGGCCTTGGCGAGCTCGTATCTCATCTGATCAAGGACGTGGCTTTTGGCTTCATGGGGAAGAACAAGTCCTCCGGCCATCTCCGCTCTGCCCGCCATGGCCTCCCGGGCGACCTCAAAATAGCAGGAGACAGTGTTCACTTTTTCGCGAAGACTGTCAAAGTAGGCCTCTCCTGAACCCGCCTCGCCTACACGTTCAAGATGATCGCCTGCGGCGGCATAGCACTCTTCCTTGCAACACTCCTGGGCCGACCGTTTGCGGATGTCAGCGGCAAGGGTGCAGGCAAGGGCGGTAAACCGCTGGTCGGCAGAGAGCATCTGCGTCTCGTCGGCCATATTCAGCCCGGCGGTGCGCTGGTCAATATCATCGCGTAAATGGATCAGCCCATTGACCAAAAGCTCCCCTACCCGCTCCATGTTCCCGGACTTCAGGCATTGACATACCTCCTGGCCCGTCCTCTCCTTTACGTCTCGGAGGACATGGGGATCGTATATCTCCTCCAGGCTATACCCCCCGTACAGCATCCTGCAGACAGCCAGGGTGTTCAGTGCGGAGCTGTCCGTGCCAAAGGGACTGTCAAAGCCCAACTTTCCTCCGTTCTCCCGCAGCCACGGGCCGAAAAACAGCTCGTTTCTCTCCGCCTGTTGGCCGCCGGCGAGCTTCCACTGGTGAGCTGTATTGGTGAGCCTGACCCGTTCCCGGGCGGCCGTCATCCGCTCATACTCCGCCTGGCGCGCCACCTTTTCCTTATAGAAACCGTATCTGGAAAAGAACCGCTGCCAGGCGTTGAAGCGCTCAGGCTTTAAGGGCGAGGGCTGGTATCCATCCGCCGCCGTGAGGACCTGAGCCGGCTCGGCGGGGATGCGGCCCAGCTTATCGGGAACAAAGGCCTCGATCCGCTTGCCCGCCATCACCCCGGCCGCCACATACTCGTTGGTGGCCTTTCTCACGTTCTTCTGGAAAAAGTCTTCAAATTTGTCCAGCTCCCCGGAGGAGGCCCTGTAATCCTCAAACATCTTCTCCCGGACGGTCTTGCCGTCAATAATAATCAGGTCGGCCCGGCTGATGGCGCCGCCGGTGGCTTTCTCCTGGGCCGTGAACGCGGGCTCTATCACCCGGTCTACGGAAGCCCGGGCATAGGGCGGGAGGACGGCAAGGATGTCGTCCTCGCTCATGGCGTCGGCAGCGGTCCGAAGCTCCCGCTCGGTCTTGCCCCAGTTGCCGGGCTCGGACTGTACCTGGTGGAGCAGCTTGTTGTCCAGATTTTCAAACTTCACGAAGAAGTATTCTTTAGGAGGCGCGGCGATCTCCCCTTTGGCTATCATATCCAGATCCAGGTCCTTCCCCTGTGTTCTGCGGTAGATGCTCCTCACTTCCTCAGGGACAGGGCCGGTACGGAGTCCGGCTGCATACTCCGCGCTCTGGAGCAGCTTATCATAGTCCGCTACGGCGGCGCAGGTCTCCAGCTCCTTGGCCCGCTGATGCAGGATCTGGCGGCCCTCGGCGCTGTGGCAGAGCTTACTCCCCCGTGTCAGGACCCGGTGCTTTTCAGCGGCGCGGAGCATGGCTTTTCTGGACTCTCCGTATGGATCCAAAACATCGTAGAGCACTCCCCAGCCATACTCGCCCGCCTCAGGCGTGCGGGATTGCGCGGCGGCCTCCACAGCCGCCAGCCGCTGGGCAAACTTCATGTCAATGACACTGAAAAAGCCTGCGGGGTCTATCTCCGGGAAGCGGACAGCCACCTCGCTGTCCTCCGGCATAACGGGAAGCTCCCTCAGTTGACTCTCTGCCAGCCTGGTGGCAATGGTGATGTGCTCCGCTATCACCGGGTCAAGGGTAAACTCTCCTTTCTCATTGACAAAGCCGTCCCCACGGGGGGTCATTCCGGGGGCGCCTCGCAGCTTTTCCAGCTCCTCCCCCGCCCGCTTCAGGCCGGCCTCATCCTCCGCCGTCAACAGAAACTGCTTCCCGTATTGCTCATACATCATGTCATGTTGCGTCATATCCGCACCTCCTGTGGAGCGCGTTCCGATCCAGGCTGGGTTTATCCGAGGCCGCCGCAGTCAGGCGGGATCAGCGTCCGCCCATCTGGGGAGGCCTGTTCTGCTTCTGAGGAGCCTTCGGCTGCTGGGCCTTGGCCTGCATCTCCGGCTCTTTCCGCTCCGCCTGGGGGGTAAAGGCCTCACCCAGCTTGAACTCCACCGCAGGGTTCCCAATGGTGTGGGGGATCTCCACCACCGCTATGGTGTACTTCCCATCCTCCCCCAGGCGCAGGACTTTCTTCTGATCCGTGTTCTGTATGGGTTTGCCGTCCGGGCCCTTAAAGGGCTCATTGGTAAATTTCTTGACCTTGAGCTGCTCCATCAGCTTGCCGCTGGCGGCGGCCTCGGCCACGCCGGCCCGGGCGGCCGGGGTGGCGGTCAGCTTATCCAGCGCCTCCGTCAGCGCTATGGACGCGCTGGACGCGGCGCGGAAGCCGATCATTTCATCAAAGGGGCAGGCCTTCTCCACGATGGAGGGGCCCTCCCTCATATGATCCAGCCCCAGGCGCATGGCGCCCAGATCGGGGGCCATCGCGGTGTTCGGCAGCTTGGCGCTGGGGTCGGCAAGAACGGCCAGGGCCTTCACGCCGGAGAGCATATCACCGGCAAAGAGGCTGACGTTGTTGACCTTGTCGTTGAGTTCATTGGCTATCTGGCTGGCCAGCGCGGGGTCGCCGCCGGCTTTTGCCAGGGCCGCCTTGTGGTAGCCCAGGGTGCAGCCGGCGTCCTTCAAATTCTGGGAGACAGCAAAGGCGGAGTGGATCAGCCCTTCGGCCTCCGGAATGACCTCTGTCAGGGCATACACATCCCGGAGATCCACCCCATCGGTCAGCTCCTTCACCTGCCCGATCAGGGCATTGTGCCCGGCGTAAAAGACCTGGCCCAGCCACTCGGTGTCGTTGGTCTGGGCCTTTTCCATGAACAGCCGCGCCGCTTCCAGACGCTCGTTCTGGAGCTTGTTGGGGTCCATAATGTCCCGGAAGCTGTGGCCCTTGGCGGCCAGGTAGCACACGCAGGTGTCCATAGGCTCGCTGCGGGTAAACTGGTTGAAGACGGAGGCGGATTTGACGTCCGTCATCATGTGGGAGCCCATGCGGTGCCAGTCGTACTTGGTCTGGCCGTCGTCGCCCTTCTTCACGAACCCCAGCTCTTCCAGGATGGGGCCGAAGAACAGCTCCTTATTGGCGGCAGTGGAGAAATGCTTCACCCGGGCCCCCAGCCTCTTGAGGCGCACCCGCTGCCGGGCGGTCGTCATCC
>VIDP01730825.1_pt1 | contig 10814 bp, 9 predicted proteins | sample 5025131 | NCBI WGS metagenome assembly VIDP01 (sample SAMN11853144, study PRJNA449069) | gut metagenome | isolation source: stool from male vole | host: Microtus ochrogaster | place: USA:Florida | collected 2017
GTCTCTCTGCCATTTAATGTAAATTCTATGAAGATAAGAAAAACAATGGCCGGAATTATCCTTGCTGTCTTAGTGAAGAACTGCTCATCTCTGAGATAAACATATATTACAGAGTGCAATCGGCTCCCTATATGGTTCATCATGAAAACAACTATCCATTTCACCAGGTAGCCTATACCTATGGCAATAAAAAACACCAGTGCGGCATACAGGATAGTCGAAAGCACGGTATTACCCTCCATTCCTATAAATGATAGAATGGCATCTACAACTCTCATCAGAAGATGGGCAATTGCATAGGTTCCCTCCTGAGCGGATTCCGACAGGTCGACTTTCGGCATTGCCTCCAATCCTTCATGTACAACTTTTTCCGGTAACATAATTTGTATTGTTGTTTTAATTTATATGCTTGTTATTTTTAGAGGTGGCTATATGGAAAACTTTCCCTAATTCTATATACAATACTATATGCTTTTAGGTTCAATCGATATTTATAGAAAAAATTAACCATGAGACTTTTTTCATACCTATCCTATAACGCCATAAACTCTTGCCATTAAATGCCACATGTAAATTGTGAGACAGTGTAAAAAATTGATATTGGCACATTTAATAATGCGTTAAAGAATTTTAACATTTCATTTACCTTAAAATTGCACAGTCTAAAACCACTTGTGCAGAGCTTGAAAAAATATGTTGTAAAACATAAAAACTCTATATTTCACTGAATATGCGACAGTTAAGAGGTGTGTTTTCTACACTATTGAAACTTTTAAAAAAAAATAACTAAAAAATATTAGGAATCAAACTTTTAATGTTGTAACTTTGAGCATCAAGGTAAGAGAAATCTTAAAAATTCTTTAGAATATATGGAACAGACATTAGTCATATTGAAACCTTCCTGTGTTGCACGGGGTCTGATGGGAGAAGTGATAGGAAGAATCGAGAAGCGTGGCATCACAATCATAGCTATGAAGATGATGCAGCTCGATGATAGCATCCTACGTGAACATTATGCTCATCTAACAGACAAACCGTTCTTCCCCGGTCTGGCCGCCTCCATGATGGCTACTCCCGTGGTATGTATGGTGCTTAAAGGTATCGATGTGGTTAGCGTTTTCCGTGAAATGGTAGGTGCTACAAATGGCCGTAAAGCCGCTCCCGGCACCCTCCGTGGCGACCTCTGCATGAGTAACCAGGCTAATATCATCCATGCTTCTGATTCAGTAGAGAATGCAGCAATAGAGATAGCCCGCTTCTTTAAACCCGAAGAAATCTGCGACTATACACCGGCTAACATCTCTTTCCTGTACGCCCCCGACGAACACTAATAAAAGGCTCCTTAGCAAAATATATAAGATGATTTTATTTAAAAAAATAGCGACTCTTGCAATTCTGACTTCCATGGCTTTTGCAGGCTCTATGGCTCAGACAATTACAAGTAAGTCTCCACACTCTGACGCTCACAAACAACTCCTCGCCAATCAGGCCAAAAACAAAGACCAGATTCGCCTTGTCGAAAAAAATACTTTTATCGACCTTATTGACGATCTCGAACCGGAGCTTGACATCTATACCGAAGGATGGAACAGCAAAGCTGTAAATCCCTTCAAAGAATCAGAAGTGCCTGATTCCAAACTGATAGATGTGACCGGTTATTATATGCCGGTGCCGGGTCAAGTCACCTCCAATTATGGTTATCGCGCCCGTTTCGGCAGAATGCACAAAGGCATCGACCTCGCTATCAAAAGTAACGATACGATTTATGCCGCTTTTGATGGAAAAGTGCGACTAACTGCTTACGAGGCTAAAGGTTATGGCAATTATGTCATAATTCGTCACCCTAACGGACTTGAAACCGTTTATGGCCACCTCAATAAACATCTTGTTAAACCTGATGATATTGTGAAAGCAGGTGATCCCATCGGACTCGGTGGCAGCACAGGTCGTTCTACGGGTCCTCACCTCCATTTTGAAACCCGTTTCATGGGTTACGCCATCAATCCTGCGGCAATTTTCGACTTTGCCAATCATACAACCCATACCGACGAATATCTTTTCGATAAGAAAACTTATACCAAGGCTCGTAACTACGCTCCGGCACAAAATCTTGCAAAAGCGGAAAAAGAAAATCCATATCGTGCCGCCAATGCAGAGAAGAATGTGTATACAGTGCGTAAAGGCGATACACTTTCCTCAATCGCCCGTTCATACGGTGTCTCGGCCACTACACTGCGTAAGATTAATAACATGGGCACCTCTGATGTTATTAAAGTCGGACAGGTACTTAAACTTAAATAATCAAACTTCTTATCCTCTTCTTCTCCTAACTCATCTTTATAAAATCGTCTTATACTGAATATCAACAGTGAGGGCGTCTGTAAATCTACGGACGCCCTTACTGTTGATTATTAAGTAAACTCTTAATAAGATTCAACAAAATACATCTGAAAACTAATTATCTCTTATAACAGACCTAACCTTTAAGCCGGTTAATAATATGTACTCCTGTCACTCCATACAGTGCAGCAGTCTCTGTACGGAGTCGGCTCTCACCGAAAGTAACCGGAATAAACCCGTTAGCAACAGCCAGACTTACTTCTTCAGGAGCGAAATCACCCTCCGGGCCTATCATGATTATAACCGGAAGACCGGGCTGACATTCTTTTACAAACTCTTTTTTTGGAAATGAGACATCACAATAACCAAAGAATTTCTGACATTTGATCCCATTATATGAATCTAAAACAAAAGTATTGAAATCCATCATATCTTCTATGACGGGCAGCACACCTTTCAGGCTCTGTTTCATAGCCGAAATCATGACTCTCTCAAGTCGCTCAAGTTTGATGGTCTTGCGCTCACTTCGTCTACATTTCAACAAAACTATCCTGTCAATGCCTATCTCCACAACCTTCTCGAGCATCCATTCCATTCTGTCGGAAAGTTTTGTAGGGGCAACCGCAAGAGTTATATTCACCCCCCAATGATTAGGCACATCAATCTTCTCGATTATCTCCAAAGAGGTGTGTTTGGAATGAGCCGACACAATACTGCAGCGGAATCTGTGACCTTTTCCATCCACTACTGTCACCTCATCTCCCTCTTTCATGCGAAGCACACGACAACAGTGTGCTGAATCCGACTCCGGCAACAGGCCGGTAGTTTCTATATCAGGGGCATAGAACTCTATCATTTCTTATACTGTGGATCCGGAGTGACAAAACCTGATGAACCTTGACCAATCTCTTCCGCTCTATGTTTACCTATGGAGGGATTTGCATGACGGTCATTAAAAACAAGTGCAAACAACAGCCCTACCACTAAAGCAAATCCTGCAAAACAATACCAGGAGATTCGCCAACCTGCCATTTGTGCTTCAGGAGAAGATTGTGAAAAAACGAAATGATTAACTACGGCCTGTGCACAGAGAGTACCGACCGAAGCTCCGATACCATTTGTCATTATCATGAAAAGACCTTGAGCACTGCTTCTTATTTCAGGACGAGTCTGCTGATCGACATATAACGACCCTGAAACATTAAAGAAATCAAATGCTATGCCATATACTATCATTGATAGGATAAACAGCCACACACCTCCACCGGGATTGCCAAGACCGAAGAAACCGAATCTGAACACCCATGCAAACATTGACATCAACATCACGCCTTTAATACCGAATCTCTTCAGACACATCGGTATAAGCAATATACATAAAGTCTCGCTTATCTGAGAGAGTGAAATCAGAAGGTTGGCATTCTTCGCAAAGAAATTATCGGCATATTCAGCTACATTCTGGAAACTCGTTATAAAGACGTTACCATAACTGTTGGTTATCTGCAAAGAAACGCCTAACAACATACTGAAAATGAAAAAGACAGCCATCTTCTTACTTTTGAAAAGAACAAAAGCATCAAGACCTAATGATTCTGCCAAAGATTTAGAGGTTCCTTTATTGACCGGACAATCAGGCATGGTAAGTGAATACAGCGCGAGAATAAAGCCCAAAACAGCTGATGTAAACAACTGGGCATAAGTGGACTGAAAACCTGTAAAGTTCACAAAAAGCATCGCACAGATGAAACCTACCGTACCAAATACCCTTATGGGAGGGAAATGTTTCACAGTGTCAAGTCCGGCTCGTGAAAGTGCCGAATAAGCCACTGAATTTGCCAGACTTATAGTGGGCATATAAAAAGCCACCGAACATGTATAGAGCGTAAACAACGGACCGAAAGAGACCGAATCGCCTGCCGTGGCACCATACCAACCGGCAGCAATCATAAAACAACCTGCCAAAAGCTGACATAATGACAGCATCCTCTGGGCGGCGATCCATCGGTCGGCTATTATACCTAATATTCCGGGCATTATCAACGACACAAAACCTTGTACTGTATAAAACCAACCTATCCTCACACTCAGTCTTACTCTTGACAAGTAGTTACCTAATGAAATCAGATAGGCACCCCATACGGCAAACTCAAGAAAATTGAGCACCGACAATTTTGTCTTCAATAGTGTCTGCGAATTCATCTTTTAGATATTTTAAGGTCAGCCAGCCTTTGCCTAAGCCTACGGTTCATGACGTTTTCAGGAGGCTATTTTATTGCAAAATTAATAAAATTCTCGGTCAATAAGCATTTTTACTTTCATTTTCTCGCATGGTCGAGAAAATCACCTCTTGAACGTATTTTCACATAATTGCTGTCACATTCTCCCAAGCCTTCTCTAACAAGCATACTTTTCCAAGCGTTTACCGCATCCTCATCACAACCGCAATAATCCGCCAAAGCCTTGGCACCTCCTCTTATGACTATCTCTCCGGCTGTCGGCTCGGTCATTATGCTTACCAAAAGACTCATCCTGCTCATTATGTCGCCATGACAGAAAGTGGCTGCGGAGTCTACAGGACGCTGGGCCCGTAATGAAAGATAATTGAAGAAATTCAACATGTATATTCGGTCGGAATGAAGTAAATTCACATATTGAGTCTTACTGAATTCCATAATGCTTGTCTTTGTTTTGGCAACAGCATTATAAGGATAACCCGTAGCCATGCCAAACAGTCGGTCAGCACCCAGGACTTTTCCGAAACCGGAACGCTCCTCAATGGTTATGCCTATCTCTTCCAAGGGATGTATTAGACTGATATCGCCCGATATGACAAATCTGACCATACTGACCGGCTCACCCATTTCAGCAAGCACCTCTCCGACTCCATAGTTCTTGAAGTCAATATGAGTTTTCTCTAAAAAAAGCGATACCTGATCTTTACTGACTCCCTTGAATAAGGGAAGATCCATGATCATTTCATACATTGAGGCCATAACATCGATTTTATTTGCACGTACGTCATAAGTATCTGTCAAGATACCTACTTATTATTCAACACTCCCGGAGCATAAAAAGTTATTTATCGTCATACATTACTTTAAACTCTTGTAATCAGATAATAAAAAAACACGAACAACATCTCTGTCATTCGTGTCTTGTAGCGGGATCGAGAATTGAACTCGAGACCTCCGGGTTATGAATCCGACGCTCTAACCAACTGAGCTATCCCGCCATCAGAACTTCATCGTTCCGTTTTGCGAGTGCAAAGTTAGGCATTTATTTTTATTTCACCAAACTTTTTCGCAAATTATTTTTTATTCCATCCCTATATGATTATGAATTAAGACCTTATAGAAAATAGATTTTACTATTTCCTCACTTCTGAAATTACTTTTCCTCACTATTTTCATTTACTACAACTCCCACAGATAATCTTTTCGAGCCTCTCATAAGCTTAAGGATACCTGTTGACATGATAAAGGACATTACAGGTGAGAGATAATTGAACACACAATAAGGGAAGTAGGTCAATGTCGATACACCTAACACCGCTGATTGAGTGAGACCGCATGAATTCCACGGAATCAGAACGGAAGTGACTGATATGGAATCTTCGAGTGTCCTGCTCAGTTTCTTTGACTCAAGGCCCGTTCGTGCGTAGACATCCTTATACATGTTGGCACCGATTATTATCGACAGATATTGATCGGCCGTAAATCCGTTGAGCATCAATCCACTGCCGATAGTAGCGCCTATAATACCTTTTACTCCACGCAATTTCCGTGTTATGGCATTTGAGATGGATCGGAGCATTCCTGTGCCAATCATGGCTCCGCCAAACACCATAGCGCTCAATACAAGATAGATAGTGGGCAACATACCCAACACACCGGAAGTAGAGACGAGATCATTGAACCCGGCATCTGACGTATTGAAGACGGCACCACTCCACACGGCCTTGATGTATTGCGCATCTAACGGTATCTGTGGCTGGAAAATTACCATAGCTACCACACCGAGAACACTACTGATAGCCAAAGTCAATATGGTGTTGAGACGCAAGGATATCAACAGTAATGTTATGGCGGGAACAATGAGCACCCAGGGTGTGATGTTGAAAGTGATGTGGAGCACATCGAGCATCTGACTGTGCTGATCGGTTATTCCTGACGTCTGGTGAACCAATCCTTCTATAAGAAACACAAGCAAAGCTATACCCATGGATGGTCCGGCGGTCAGTAGCAAATAGCGTATATGCGTGAACAGGTCTACCCCACAACTGCTGGAGGCCACTACTGTAGTGTCACTCAAAGGCGAGACTTTATCACCGAAGTAAGCTCCTGAGATAACTGCACCCGCTATCCATGGATCACTGTAACCCATAACCTGACCGATACCCATAAAGGCTACACCAATAGTAGCTATGGTGGTCCACGAACTACCCGTCAGTACTGAAATACATGAGCTTACGGCACATACAGTGACAAGAAAAGCCTTGGGATTAAGATATTGCAATCCGTAATGTATGAATGTGGGAACGATACCCCCGAGCATCCAGGTGGTCGAAAGAATGGCTATAAATAGAAGAATGGGTACAGCAGGGAGTATCTGAGCGGCACTGTTACGTAAACCCCAGAAAAGGCCACTTGTCTTGCCTTTCAGATGTGTGATCGCCAGAATAATCGAAAGAGCGGCTGCTGTCAACAGCACAAACGGACTCCAAACATTTATTGCATCAGCACCTTTATATATAATCAGACATATCAGGGTCACCAGAAGAAAAACAATCGGGAGAACTGAAAGAACCAAGGGAGGTTCAGCTATTTTGGGTGTAGGTTTATCTATTTTTTTTTGCATTTCTGATATCACATCAATTATTATGCAAAATTACAAAAATATCCTCTTACCCCCAATCTTCCCAAGTTAATAATGACTAAAATATCTCACAGAACCTTTTTTAGTCTTTTTCCCGATGTTGTCAAAAAATTATACTAAATTTGCAACTTGATTATTTTGATACGTTTTTAACCGTTCATCCGCTCGGGACTTTGTCTTATCGGATACCTAACAATTCGGAAATTGAAAAAATCTATTCTATTATATCGTGTCAGACTTTTGACACTGGCTTTCTGTTCTTCCTTGATTCTCCTGTCGCTCTCATCTTGTTTCACCGGCGTGGAAGGAACAAAAAAGATCACCTTATCCAAAGAAGATAAGAAAGCTTTGAGGCCCACTCCGGAAGATGAATTCTTCCGATCTGTCACCGGTGTTCCCTTAAGTACATGGGAAAAGGGTCGTCCTTTCATTGCAGCGGACAACAAGACACTTCTGACATTTGACCAACAAGGCCTCCCTCTTGATCCGGATGAAGTAAAACTGGCCGGTAAAATTTTAACTTTCTATGGTACAGAGCCACGACTCAGGCCCGATGGGTCAAGTATGTTGGTCATATTATTCAATGACGGCGATAATATTTATCGATACAACACGGGAAAAAGTATCGACAAAGCTCCTGAGGAAGTGTTCAGTGATCAGATTCCCATGATGATAGATCTGGCAATGATAGATTCCACAAGGAAACTGCTGCTTGGAAAAAAACTTTGGACAAAGTCACCTTTATGGTATGATGATAATGCAAATCGTATCCCGGGTAGAAAATTTGTACCTGTAACTGTCAATGCTGTAGAATCGGGCTCACTCGTTTTCCCTGTAAAACTTCGTTTCATTACCGATGACGGCAATCAGGCCTGGGCGTTTATGAATTTCGGCAACTCAGGAACTGAAAGCCGTGCCTTTGCAAATCTTTTCTATCTTTCAGACTTCCGGAAGAATTTCCCGGCTATCACCGATGAAGTATGGAAACTGATTTCTGAAGGGAAAGTGGCCCGGGGTATGACCAAAACAGAATGTAAGCTTTCTCTCGGCAATCCTTCTGAAGTTGACGCAGGCCACGATTATAGTCAGACTCTTGACCTCTGGCATTACTCTGACGGCACTGTTCTTTGGTTTGAAGACGGTCTGCTTACCCGGTTCCGTCATTGATAACTCTAAGCAGCTCCATTTCAGTCACACTTTATAAACCTTTCTTCCCCCATGTTTGAATCAGATAAAGATATCACTCATCTCACCACTTTCGGAATTCCTGTAAAAACCAAGCTGTTTGCTGAATACTCTTCGGTAAAGCAACTCACCGCTATATCACGCACACCCGAATTTCTTGAAAATGAAGTGCTCCATATCGGTGGTGGAAGCAATCTGTTGTTCCTGCATAATTTCAATGGATTGGTGCTACATTCCGCTATCAAAGGTATAGAAAGATATGATAAAAATGAGGAGACAGTTTTTGCCATAGTAGGAGCCGGAGAGAAATGGACTGATTTCGTTGACTGGTGTATTGCATGCGGACTTGCAGGAGTTGAAAACCTGGCCGGAATACCGGGAGAAGTTGGAGCTGCTCCCGTACAGAATGTAGGAGCCTATGGGGTGGAAGCTAAAGACGTAATCCATTCAGTGGAGTGTTTTGACACCACTACACGCCGGACAGTCACTTTCATGAATGAAGAGTGTGGCTTCGCTTATCGCGACAGTAAATTCAAGCATGAATGGAAAGGACGTTACTATGTTCTGAGAGTAAGTTTCCGTCTTACGCCCACCACCGAAGCCCGGCATCTGGAATATGGTCCTCTGGCTACTCTTGAGGAGAGACTGGGTTATCTTCCCGACATCTCACAGGTGGCTTCCGAGGTAATAAAAATTCGTAATTCCAAACTTCCCGATCCGGAAGTTATCGGTAGCGCCGGAAGCTTTTTCAAGAATCCGATAGTGAATCGATATTATTTTGAGGAGCAGATGAAAGCCTTGGATCCAGACATTCCTTGTTATACTGTCGATGAACACCGTGTGAAAGTGCCGGCAGCATGGCTTATAGATCATTGTGGATTAAAAGGGAAAGAAATTGGGGGCGCCTTTGTATATCCACAACAATGCCTTGTCATTGCCAACAAAGGCAACGCCACAGCCAAGGATGTCAGTCAACTTGCAGACTTTATTACCGACGAGGTACGTCGCAGATATGCTGTAATTCTGCAACCTGAGGTAAATTTTATTGACACCGATATAGAGGTAGTGATTCTTGGTTCCGGCACATCCAAAGGTGTTCCGGAAGTGGCGTGCGACTGCCGGGTATGCCGATCAAGCTCTTCTTTCGACAAACGCCTCCTGTCATATGCACTCGTGCATACACACAGTATGAATATTTTTAATGACGCATCTCCCCTCTTCCGCTATCAGGCTCTGCGGGTGAATATCATACGTTTGGATGCAGTGCTCCTTACCCCTAGCCATTATGATCATGTCGGTGGCATTGATGATCTTCGTCCCTTCTGCGCTTATCATGATATCCCTATCTATCTTCAGGCGGATGTAAACAGCGATCTCCATCACCGACTCGACTATTGCTTCCGCCCCGTTCCATATCCCGGGGTGCCAACTTTCGAGATGCATGAAATCGGGGAAAAACCTTTTTATATTAACGGGTTAAAAATAACACCCATACATATAATGCATGGTAAATTGCCCATTCTCGGTTACAGAATCGGGAAATTCGCTTATGTCACAGATGCAAAAACAATACCTGAAGATGAGATTGAAAAGCTTGAGGGTCTGGATGTATTGATAGTTAACTGTCTTAGGCAAAAGAAGGAGCATTTCGCCCACATGATCCTACCTGAGGCGCTTGCCCTTGTAGAAAGAGTAAAACCGAAAGAGGCATATTTCACACATTTTAATCATGAGATGGGTTTACATAAAGAATTGGAGCGGGAATTCCCGCCCCATGTACATCCATGTTTCGATGGTTTGCGACTGTTTATCAGATAACGGCCTCCTTTAACCTTTCTGCGTTCTCCTCTATAGTAAGACGGTCGATACATTCCTGTATATCTCCATCCATAAAAGCCGCCAGATTATACACAGTGTAATTGATTCTGTGGTCGGTCATGCGTCCTTGAGGGAAATTATAGGTCCTGATCTTGGCCGAACGGTCGCCTGTAGAAACAAGCGTCTTGCGACGTTGGGCTATATCGGCCAGATATTTCTCGCGTTCCCTGCTGTATATATAAGTACGCAACCTTGACAAAGCTCTCTCCTTATTCTTCGGCTGATCTCGTGTCTCGGTACATTCTATAAGAATCTCGTCCTCCTCACCTGTGACGGGATTTTTCCACATATATCGCAATCGTACACCGGATTCAACTTTGTTGACGTTCTGTCCGCCGGCACCTCCTGAACGAAAAGTGTCCCATTTGATCGCCCCCTCCTGAATTTCGACGTCAAATTCCTCGGCTTCCGGAAGCACCGCCACAGTAGCAGCCGAGGTATAGACACGTTCTTGAGCTTGAGCGGCCGGAACACGCTGTACACGGTCAACAGCGCTCTCATATTTTATTACGCCCAAGACATCTTTTGCGAAGAGA
>VIDP01235960.1_pt1 | contig 10808 bp, 8 predicted proteins | sample 5025131 | NCBI WGS metagenome assembly VIDP01 (sample SAMN11853144, study PRJNA449069) | gut metagenome | isolation source: stool from male vole | host: Microtus ochrogaster | place: USA:Florida | collected 2017
GAAGGTAGGAATATACACATCTGTGTGCTGCCTGATATGCTGTATCAGCCCACTGGTCTCTCATTTCCGGAGTTTTGTAATACATACCGTCATCATCTACAAGATAGTCAACGCCTTCAATACCCCAGAATCTCAGATCATGGATCTCCTGATCAAGAATGTCATTCAGGAACTGGAATGCTCTGTCAGGATCTGCGCAGCTTGTTGTTACACCAACACCTGAGGAGTTATTAAGCGTATCCCCATATACATGCCACATCTGATCCTTGCCTGCTTCAAGCGTAAGTCCAAGAGGAACATAATTGCAGCCGATATCATCAAGATTCTGCTGGATAAAGATATCATTGATCGTATAAGCGAAATCCCAATACTGATCGCACATACCAAGAACGCGTCCTGTAGAAAGCTTTGCAATATACTCATCATATGTCTGTGTTGCAAATTCCGTATCAATATAGCCCTTGTTGTACTCTTCGTTAAGAATGGAGAAATATTCTTTTGCTTCCGGAATCGTATTGTAGTCAACGATCTTCATGTTATCCACATCAACGATAACGGATCCGTCATTCGGATATCCTGCCAAAAACTCAGGTGCGTTTTCAATACAGAAATATCTCCAGTCCTCGCAAAGCATTGTGTACGGAATAACCGGTGTTCCGTCTTCCATCTCCGGATTAGCGTCTGCGTATCTCTCAAGAAGGTCGAAATACTGATCTAATGTCTCGATCTCAGGATAATTATCCCACTCAAGCACGCGGCACTGGATCCAGAAAGCTTCATCATTATGGCCTGTTTCCATGGACTCACCGTATGTATTGCAGAATACGTTTGCCCAGTAGATGTGGCCGTCTGCCTGACGGAAGTTCTCCCACTCTGCATCAGAATAAAGCTCTTTGATATTGGGATATTTCTCAATATAATCATCCCATGGAACAAGCACGTCTGCATCATAAAGCTGCATCATGCCGTCGCCGCCGTCGATAAAGTCAGGCAGATCGCCGGAAGCAAGGATGGAACCAACTGCTTCAGCTGCCGTCTGACCGGTAAGCCATGTCTCCTTAACTCTTACACCTGTCTTCTCAGCAATGATCTGCTGAATCTCATTGCCGTCATTGATCTCGGATCCGGGCATTGCGATAAACATCGTATAATCAATGATCTGATCCTCCGCAAATGTCTCTCCCGTATCAAGTCCCATTGGTCCGTCGCTTGATGTTCCGCCGCCTGTGGGTGTATTATTACATCCTGCGAGCGTTGCGATCCCAAGCATGCATGCCATCGAAAGCGCTAAAACTCTTTTAAACTTCATACATTAACCTCCCTATTTTTTGTCGTTATACGACTTACTTTAATATATAGTATAATTTTATATGTTAAATATAACAACCCGACAAACTATTAAAAAAAAACCGATAAAATCCATATATCTTTTTTGTTCCGGATTTTATCGGGTTATAATCATTGTATACTGTTATTCCGCCGGTATTTTGAAGGCGTACACCCCTTTAGCTCAATAAATTTACGGATAAAATAATCGCAGTCTTTATATCCCACATCCTCCGCTATTTTGATCACTTTTTTGTCAGTATTGAGAAGCTGTGACGCCGCATGGTTGATCCTGATCTGTGTCAGATAGTCCTTAAATGAAATATTGTTATGGGTCTTCTTAAAAATCTGTCCGAGATAGGAACTGTTAATATAATACTTGTCGCCAAGACTCTTTAATGTGATATTCTCATCAAAATGCTCCTGAATATCCTTTTCTATACTGAAGATCAACCCTCTTGATACATTTCTCCGGAGGCTTAATAAATATTCTGAATATTCATAAGCAAATCTTTTCATATGCCGGCTTCCACCCCGGGTAATGGATTCATCAAATGAATTTTCAGCGATATAATGAAGCACCTCTTCCTGATTCACATTATCATCCTGCTCCGACGCAATATGGATCAACTGGAACAGCAGATAGTTGATATTCAGGTTTTTTGCATTCTCCTTTTCACCGATCCCCCGTAATTCTTCAAACAGCGCGTCAATGGCGCTGTCCATAGCAGCTTTATCGCCGCTGTTAATGGCTGAGACTACATTATCAATACTGGACTTGCAAAGAAACACTGCATTCTGCTCTCCGTCGAGCTGCGCATCTTCTTCATATATATACAGTTTCTTTTTATTGTGAAATCCTCCTACGCTGTTCAGTATACAGCAGGAGCTGTAGGATTTCGCGATCGATCGGATATCCGGCACTTTTTTTCCGCAGGTCATCTTGATCTGTCTCCGCATGATATTTTCGACCTTTTGAATCATCGCATTAAAATATTCCTTTTCAGAAAGGTCACGCCTCGTAGCCATATTATCACAATAAATAAACCCCACGTCATAACTGCTGTCATCATATGACACATCAAAAACAAAATGATTGATATTATCCTTCTGGGATTCACAACAGGTCTGATAAAGCTGATGCTGCAATTCCCTTAAGTCAGAATCATCCTCCTCATCATACCCCCCCCAGAGATCACTTCTATATTGACATATCTGATATCGCCGGAAAGCTGTAAATGCTTTTTAACATATTCAAGATTGTCCTCATCATACTTGCCCTTAAGCAGCGCAATCACATTTCTCGCCAGATATGCATCCTCCATCTTTTTTTGTCTGTCATCATGAACATCCTTTTCTATTTTAAGCTTAGAAACTTTTCTGAGCAGGGAAAGAATGTTTTCCTTTTGGACCGGCTTAAGGATATAATCCATGCTGTCACTTCTGATTGCTTTTTGCGCATATCTGATATCGTCATATCCGGTAAGAATGGCAAATTTCGCGTTTGATATCTTTTCCACCCGAATACGTTCCAAAAGCTCCAGTCCCGTCATCACGGGCATCTGGATATCGGAAATGATCAGGTCAACCTCGTTTTCTTTCAGATAATCATACGCCTCCTTCCCATTGGGCATCAACGCAGCGATCTCATAACCCTCGGCTTCCCAGTCGATCAGCACCTGCAGTCCCTGCAAAATAAACGGTTCATCATCCACAAGCAATACCTTTAACACGCTCCATCTCCCTCCATCCTGTCTAATTTATCAAGCGGCAATTTTATCTCTACGATCATGCCTACGCCCTCTTCACTTTCAATCCGGATCTCAGCCTCATCGGAAGAGATCATTTTCAGCCTCAGACACGCATTTAATATGCCGATATGTTTTTTCCCTTTTAACGTCTCGATGGAAACATTATTGATATTCTTAAGCATCTCCCCGACTTCTTCCTCGCCCATGCCGCCGCCGGTATCCTCTACTTCAATAAACAGGGAGTCATCCTTACGATAGACCCTGACAAAGATCCAGCCCGGGCCCTGTTTCGGCTCAATGCCGTGAACACAGGCATTTTCAACAAAGGTCACCACCGTAAGCTTCGGGATCAGATAGTCTGCACAGTCCTCATTCATGTCAATCTCATATTTCAGCCTTTCGCTGAAGCGATAGCTTTGCAGCCCAAGATATGCTTCTATCGATTCCATCTCTTTCTTTATGGGAACAAAGTCCTGTCCCCATTCTACATTCTGTCTCTGCATAAGCGCCAGCTTCCCCACCATGACCGAGGTCTCCGTCTCGCCCTTCAGCAGGGAATGCATGCGTATGCTTTCCAAAGCGTTAAAAAGAAAATGCGGGTTGATCTGGCTTTGCAGCGCCAGGAGCTCGGCATTCTTTCTCGCAATATCATTTTCCTGCTCCTTCAGTTTGTTTTTATAGACCATATTGATAAGATGATTGTTGGCATCCGCCATTTCGTTATATTTTCGCATCATTCCGGCGATCTCATCTGTTCCGTCAATATCTTCAATACGTTTAAAAACATTACCGGAGCTCTTGGCAAACGCTTTTTCAAGCTCTAAGATCCTCATGATGATACTCTGATTGATCAGTCTGATGGCAAAAAACGGGAATAAAACCGAAAAGAGGATCATCACCAAGATGATTTTCTGTTGATCCTTCAAAATCATAGTGAGGATATCGCTGTCATTTAATATCACGATCTCAAAGGTAGTATTTTTAAGGTTTACATAAGTCACATAAGTCTCTCTGTTCTGCGTATCGATCTCATCCACATATATAATGTCATCTCCCATATTGGTAAATATAACGTAATTCTCATATCGTATATACATCGGATATCTGTTGCTGAGCTCCTTCATATCTCTCTGAAAACCCGCGGGATCATTTTCCACCACCGCTATCTTCTCACAGCCGTTTCTGTAATAGGTCAGTCTTTTTATGTAATAGATCCCTCGTTTTTGAATCAGGGAATTACTGATGATATCTTCATCATAATATACATATAATCCCTCTTCCTCTCCGGAATCCGTAAACATCTTATACCAGACAGAATCCCTGCCCCCGGACAGCTTTTTAAAGTAGCTGCTGTCCAAGATAGTGTCATTATCAGCGTACACGCAGATATTATCACTGTTTAATCCTGAAAGGGAAGATAGGAACGAATCGTTTATCAGTTCAAAATATTGATCATAATATTCATAGTAAGATTCATATTCAGTGTTTAAGAAGGAATCAATCTTTCTGTTCATATTGATGGAATTAACATACATCTGATTAGATGTCATGAGATTATAAAGGCTGTTCTTATATAAGGAAGCTACATAGTTCATATCAGATTGATTCTCACTGACTTCTTTGTCATATACAAAGTTAAGTATCAAAATCTCCGTAGCGACAAACGGAATAAAAACACAGAAAAAATACAAAACCATAAACTTTTTATTCAGCTTTAACTTATTTAATTCTTTATATATCTTTCGGGAAATCAAATTGAAACATTTCTTCATCAGCCATCCACCATTGTTACCCATCAAACAGTACAAGGCCTCAGCGTAAGCACGGAGGCCCTGTAACATATTCTTTTACACAAGAAGTTATTTTATAAATTCGCTTACGGTCTTTTCAATTCCTTCCGCATCCAGTCCAAAGTGGTGTAAAAGCTGCGAAGCGGTTCCTGACTCTCCAAAGACATCCTGAATACCGATTTTCTTTATGACCGCGGCACCTGTTTCAGCAAGCACATCTGCAACCGCGCTGCCCAGACCGCCGATCACGGAATGTTCTTCTACCGTAACCACCTTGCCGGTTTTCTTTGCGGACTCAAGGATGATATCCCGATCCAGCGGCTTAATCGTATGAATGTTGATAATCTCGGCATCAATCCCCTTTTCCTTCAGCAGATCCGCCGCAGCCATTGCTTCCGCGACGCAGACGCCGGTTGCCACGATCGTAACATCCTTTCCTCTTCTTAAATATACGCCTTTACCGATCTCAAACTTATAATCCGGATTGTCGTTAATAACAGGCACTGCGCTTCTGCCGAATCTCAGATATACAGGACCGACATATTCCACAGCCGCCTTAACCGCCGCCTTTGCCTCAACATCATCAGAAGGGACAATAACAACCATACCCGGAATCGTTCTCATAAGGGCAATATCTTCATTGCATTGATGCGTCGCGCCGTCCTCTCCTACCGTAATACCCGCATGGGTAGCGCCGATCTTTACATTAAGATGCGGATATCCGATGGAATTTCTTACCTGCTCATAAGAGCGTCCGGCTGCAAACATCGCAAAGGAGCTGCAAAACGGAATCAGTCCGGTTGTCGCCATCCCGGCAGCGATGCTTGTCATATTCGCTTCCGCGATACCGCAGTCAATATGCCTCTCCGGAAATTTTTTCTTGAATGTCCCTGTTTTTGTCGCGCCGGCAAGATCCGCATCAAGAACATAGATCTTATCGTTGGACTCTCCCACTTCAACAAGCGCGTTTCCGTAGCTTTCCCTGGTAGCTATCTTTACTGTATCAGACATACTGTTCACCTACCTTCTTCAAATCTTCCATGGCCTGCGCGTACTGCTCATCATTAGGCGCTGTTCCGTGCCATGAAGCCTGATTCTCCATAAAGGAAACACCCTTGCCCTTTACCGTCTTTGCAATAATAGCCGTAGGCATACCCTTCGTATTTTTCGCCTCATCAAATGCAGCCCTGATCTCGTCAAAGCTGTGCCCGTCGATCTCTACCGTATGGAAGTTAAATGCCTTAAATTTATCGGCAATAGGATACGGCGAACATACTTCGTCAATTTTACCGTCAATCTGCAGACCGTTATTGTCAACGACCAAAACAAGATTATCCAGTTTTCTGAAGCCGGCAAACATGGCAGCCTCCCAGATCTGGCCTTCCTGAAGCTCGCCATCTCCGCATAAAGCATATACCCTGTAATCTTTTTTCGTGAGCTTGGCGCTCAGCGCCATGCCGACTGCTGCGGAAAATCCCTGCCCTAATGAACCGGAAGACATATCAACCCCGGGCGTTTCCTGCATACAGGGATGCCCCTGTAGTCTGGAACCAAGTTTACGAAGGGTCGTAAGCTCCTCTGTCGGGAAAAACCCTCTATTAGCCAGCGTTGCATATAATCCCGGCGCGACGTGCCCCTTGGACAGGACAAAGCGGTCTCTGTTCTCCATCCTCGGATCAGCAGGATCAATATTCATCTCTTCAAAATAGAGATATGTAAAAATATCTGCAGCGGAAAGCGATCCACCCGGATGACCGGCTTTTGCGCTATGCACCGCTGTAACGATACCCTTACGAATTTCATTTGCGGTTTTTTGGAGTTCTATATTAGTCATCTCTCTCTCCTAATTTCGTTTATTTTCTTTTTTAAGACACATCCATTATGCAAACGGATTCTCTGTCGGATAACGGACGCCTGCCGGCTGGTTGTAACCGATCTCGTCAACCTCTACTCCGACATACTTAAACACTTCGTAAAGCGCCTTTGCGTAATGTCCGAAGGCTACTGCGCCATGATGCGGGAAATTCTTTTCAATCAGGACATGCCTGTAGAAACGTCCCATTTCCGGAATGGCAAATACACCGATAGAGCCAAAGGATTTCGTCGCAACCGGCAGTACCTCGCCATTCGCGATATATGCACGAAGGATATTGTCCGCGGTTGACTGAAGCCTGAAGAACGTGATCTTTCCGGGCGCGATATCTCCCTCCAATGTTCCCTGAGTTACTTCCACCGGAAGGTTTCTTGCCATGATCTTTTGATATTTCATCTCACAGAAAGAAAGCTTCTTCGTGTTTGTGTTGCCGCAATGGAATCCCATAAAGGTATCTTTGTGCGTATAAGGGAACTTGTTTTCAATGGATTCCTTATACATATCATCAGGAACAGAGTTATTGATATCAAGAAGCGTAACAACATCCTCGGAAATACAGTATCCAATATACTCTGAGAGACATCCGTAGATATCCACCTCACAGGATACCGGGATACCCATACCTGCCAGACGGCTGTTTACATAGCAGGGAACAAACCCAAACTGTGTCTGGAAAGCAGGCCAGCACTTACCGGCAATCGCAACATACTTTCTGTAACCCTTATGGGCATCGATCCAGTCAAGAAGTGTCAGCTCATACTGCGCAAGCTTCGGGAGAATGGTCGGTTTGCAATTGCCTGAGCCAAGCTCTTCTTCCATTTCCTTAATCTTATCCGGAATACGGGGATCATTCTCATGCTTATTAAATGCCTCGAAAAGATCAAGCTCTGAGTTTTCCTCAATCTCAACGCCAAGATTATAAAGCTGCTTGATAGGAGCGTTGCAGGCAAGGAAGTTAAGAGGTCTTGGTCCAAAGCTGATAATCTTAAGGTTTGCAAGAGCATCTACAGCGCGTGCGATGGGAACAAATTCATGTATCATATCCGCACATTCAGCAGCAGTGCCTACCGGATATTCCGGAATATAAGCCTTTATATTACGAAGCTTTAAATTGTAGCTCGCATTTAACATACCACAGTATGCATCGCCGCGTCCGTCCAAAAGATCTGCCTGGGATTCTTCTGCTGCCGCCACAAACATCTTCGGGCCTTCAAAATGCTTTGCCAGCAATGTTTCAGAGATCTCCGGACCGAAATTGCCAAGATAAATGCACAGCGCGTTACAGCCTGCCTTCTTAACATCCTCAAGAGCCTGAACCATATGGATCTCACTTTCCACGATACAAACAGGGCACTCGTAGATATCGTCAGCATCATACTTAGCTTTGTAAGCATCCACCAATGCTTTTCTTCTGTTTACGGAAAGGCTCTCCGGGAAACAGTCACGGGATACCGCTACGATACCAATCTTAACTTTTGGAGCATTACTCATTTTTACTTCCTCCTTCTTGCGGGACTACCGCATCTTTATTTTTTATTTAATTTTTTATTACATTGAATTTACTCATTGATATTCAGATTCTTACCGGTCAATCCGATAAATGAGCCTTCCGCAAGGCCTCCCTCAGAATGTCCGATCAGCCATTTATTCTTTGCCGTGATCAGGCTGTCTTCCCATCCGTCATGCGTCTTATCCAGCGGAAGATTCGTCCCCTTCGGAAGAACGATCCCCACCTTGAAGCCTTTTCCCCCGACTCCGCACGGCGCATAATGAAGGGTTGTTGCGTACAATTCAACAGCTGTACCTGCCGGAACGGCAAATGCCTCAACCTTCGCAGTATCATACTTGAACTCCGGCGATACATCCTCCAGCTTACCCAGCATAAGAACCGCATCCGTCGCCGCAACATTGATTTCCGAATCCCTGTGATATTCAAGCGCGTTCAACAGCTCATTATGCCCATTGCAGTAACCGATCTGAATAGGCATTTCTCCATATGCCTTTACGCTGAGCTCCTCAAAGACCGGAAGCTCCTCCAAAACATCCACGCTCGGTTCATAATCGCATCCCTCCGGCAAAGGGGTCTTTTCGTTCAATGCTTTTACAAGGTCGGAAAAATCAATATTCTTTACAATCTTCCCATACCTCGAAAATCTTTCGTCTGTCACGTCATAAATCGTCATGCTCTTACTCCTTTCTTACTGATACTGATATCTTATTATTGAATCTTTTGAAACAGCTCTTTACATGCAGGATAGATCTCCTTAAATTGCGCGTATCTTTCCTCATACTTCTTTACCAGCTCCGGATCCGGCTCGATCGTATCTACAATTTTAACAATTTTTTCCGCCGCGTCTTCCACACTTGCAAACTCCCCATTGGCAACAGCCGCCAGCATAGCGCCTCCCAACGCCGGTCCTTCCTCTGACTCGATCACATCCACCTTGACATTTAAGATATTGGCGATCATCTTTTTCCACAAGGGGCTCTTAGCTCCGCCGCCGCAGATCTTTGTCCGCTTGATCTCGATCCCAAGCGCCCTCGCTACTTCAAAAGAATCGCGAAGCGCAAAAGCGACTCCCTCCAGGACTGCCTGGGTCATATCCGCTCTCGTGGAATCCATGGTAAGACCGATAAAGGTTCCCCTCGCCATCGGATCATTGATCGGTGAACGCTCACCCATAAGATAAGGAAGAAAATAAACATGATTTTCGCCAAGTTTTTCTATCTTCTTCTGTTCCTCTGCATAATCCGTTGTTCCGATGATCTCATCCATCCACCACTTATTACAGCTTGCAGCGGAAAGCATGCAGCCCATAAGGTGATAGTGTCCGTCCGCATGCGCAAAAGCATGTAAAGCATTGAATTTATCAACGCCAAAATTCTCAGAAGAAATAAAGATCGTTCCGCTTGTTCCCAGAGAAATATTACAGTTGCCATCTCCTACCGTACCGGTTCCGACTGCCGCAGCCGCATTATCGCCGGCGCCAGCCACTACCTTACAGCTTTCCGGGATGCCAAGCTCCTTTGCAATCTCCGGAAGCACTGTTCCCACAGTTTCATAGCTTTCAAAGATCTTTGCCAGCTGACTCTCTTTGACGCCGCAGATCTCACACATTTCCTTTGACCAGCATCTGTTCTTTACATCAAATATAAGCATACCGGACGCATCCGACACGTCAGTGCAGTGAACGCCGGAAAGCTTATACGCAATATAATCCTTAGGAAGCATGATCTTACGGATCCTCGCAAAATTCTCCGGTTCGTTATCTTTTACCCAGAGAATCTTTGGCGCCGTAAATCCGGTAAAGGAAATATTTGCTGTATATTCGGAAAGCTTTTCTTTTCCGATCACATTATTCAGATAATCACATTCCTTCGTGGTACGTCCATCGTTCCAAAGGATCGCGGGACGGATCACCTCATCATTCTCATCAAGGATCACAAGTCCATGCATCTGACCGCCAAAGCTGATCCCCGCAACCTGACTTTTATCGACATCCTTAATCAGTTCTTTAATGCCAGCCATGACCTGCTGATACCAGTCCTCCGGCTTTTGCTCCGACCAGCCCGGCTGCGGAAAGTAAAGCGGATACTCTTTTGATACGATATTCTCGATCTTTCCGTCATGAGCCATCAGCAGCAATTTTACCGCAGACGTTCCCAAATCCACACCTATGTAGTACATATTGCCATCCTCCCCATATTTATATATCTTTTTATTACCATTTTTTATATGGACACCGCGTTTTTTTGATTGCAGCCCGTATCTCAACATAACATCCGCAGGCCAAACAGGTTCCTGCATTTAGTTTATCACATTCCCGGCAAATTGAAAACCTGTTTTCCATCAGTTCGTCAGATGCCCGTTCCGATTTATCAAATATCTCGATATATTGTCCTATCATTTTATGATAGCTTTCTTCGCCCAATTCCCGGATCAGACACCTTTTACATATTTTCTGTTCCATAAGATCCATAAAATCAAACTTCTGCTTCTATATGCAGCACACTGCAGGCAGGGATCACATAGGTCAGCTTATCCTGCTCTGCCCTGACCGCGTCAAA
>VIDP01042139.1_pt1 | contig 10789 bp, 6 predicted proteins | sample 5025131 | NCBI WGS metagenome assembly VIDP01 (sample SAMN11853144, study PRJNA449069) | gut metagenome | isolation source: stool from male vole | host: Microtus ochrogaster | place: USA:Florida | collected 2017
AGCATAACCGACTGGAGGTCGGAGCCGGCGTCGGGCTCGGTGAGGTCCATGGACATGGTTTCACCTTCGCAAACGCGGGGAATATACTTGGCGCGCTGCTCTTCGGAACCGAACTCGTAGAGGGTTTCTGCGCAGTCCTGGAGGCCCCAGAGGTTTTCGAAACCGGTGTCGGCGCGCGACACGATTTCAGCGGCCATGATGTAGGGGGTGATGGGGAAGTTGAGGCCACCGAAGCGGCGGGGCATAGCCATGCCCATGAGGCCGGCCTTGCGGCAAAGTTCGAGGTTCTCCTTGGTGCCGTCGGCATATACCACGCGACCGTTCTCTACGTGGGGACCCTGATGGTCAACGCTCTCGGCGTTTTCGGCGATGGTTCCGCCGCAGATTTCGCCTACGATTTCGAGAACCTTGTCGTAGTTGTCCATTGCGTCCTCGTAGTTGAGAGGAGCGTAGTCGAAGGTCTTGGCATCAGCGAAATTGCGCTCTTTGAGCTCAACGATCTTCTTCATCAGAGGATGATTCAGATGATGCTTCAGATCGGGATTGTCTGTATAAAAATTAGCCATTGCTTGTTGTTTTTTCGGTTTATGGGTTAAGGTTCAAAGTTTAGGGTTTAATGAGGTGAAACGTACTTTAAACATTAAACTTTAAACATTAAACACAAATGAATTAACCCTGATTGAGCTCGCTTACTTGGAGTTCTTTTTGTAGTATTTGATGAGCTTGGGCACCACTTCTTCCATGTCGCCGGTGATAACGTAGTCGGCGATTTTGTTGATAGGTGCGTTGGGGTCGTTGTTGATGGAGATTATGATTGAGCTCTCCTGCATGCCGGCGATGTGCTGAATCTGGCCGGAGATGCCGCAGGCGATGTAGAGCTTGGGGCGAACGGTGACGCCGGTCTGGCCGATCTGGCGTTCGTGTTCGATGAAACCGGCGTCGACGGCGGCGCGGGAAGCACCGACTTCAGCACCGAGGGTGTCGGCCAGGTCGAACAGGAGCTGGAAGTTCTCCTTGGAGCCTACACCATAACCACCGGCTACGATGATGGGGGAGTTCTTGATGTTGACCTTGCTCTTTTCGATGTGACGGTCGATGATTTCGACTATGAAGTCCTCGTCCTTGACATACTTTGCGGGGTCGAGATTAACCACTTCGCCCTTATATTCGGGGTCCTTGATTTCTTTCTTCATCACGCCCTCGCGCACGGTAGCCATCTGGGGGCGGCACTCGGGGTTGACGATTGTAGCCACGATGTTGCCGCCGAAAGCGGGACGGATCTGATAGAGGAGGTCGGTGTACTCCTTGCCGGTCTTGGCGTCCTTGTGGTCGCCGATTTCCAGGGCGGTGCAGTCGGCGGTGAGGCCGCTGTGGAGGCAGGAGGACACGCGGGGGCCGAGGTCGCGGCCGATGCATGTTGCGCCCATGAGGCACACCTGAGGCTTGATTTCCTTGAACAGGTTGATAAGCACTGCGGCGTGGGGGTTGGAGGTGTAGGGATAGAGACGCTTGTCCTCTACTTTATATACGGTGTCGGCACCGTAGGGGAAAATCTGCTTTTCTACGCCGTCGAGCTTGTCGCCGATGACGAGTGCTTCGAGTTTTACGCCTAACTTGTCGGCCAGCACGCGGCCCTTGGTGAGAAGTTCGAGGCTCACATCGGCGATCTTTCCGTCTTCGTATTCGCAGTAGACTACGAGATTATTTTTGTCTGCCATAGTTTGTTTGAATTGATTTGCCGACCGAAATCAGCCGATAGTGTGGTTAGCGATGAGTTCCTTGACGAGGTTTTCGATTTCTTCGTCGTTATTTTCAAGCACGCGGCTTTCCTTGGCGGTGAACACTACGTTCTCGATGGCCTTAACCTTTGTGGGGGAGCCGGGGAGACCGATCTGCTCGGGGTCGGCTTCGATGAAGGCTGCGTTCCATTCCTGAATGTTGAGTTCGGAGCGGTTCTTGACAATTTCAGCAACCTCTTCGGAGAGCTTGCCGGCCTCGGAGGGAGAAACGGCGTATTTGTACTTCATCAGGCGCTGTGCGTTGCGGGGACGGCAGTCGGCTGCGGAACCGTTGACGGTAACCACGCAGGGCAGGGGAGCCTTCACAGTCTCGACGCCGTGTTCGAGGCGACGCTTAACGGTGATGTGGCCGTCGGCGCAGTCCATGATTTCTTCGGCATAGGTCACCTGGGGGATGCCGAGTTTTTCGGCTACCTGAGGACCAACCTGAGCGGTGTCGCCGTCGATGGCCTGACGACCGCCGAGGATGATGTCGTAATCACCGATTTTCTTGATTGCCTGAGCCAGGGTGTAGGAGGTGGCCAGGGTGTCGGCGCCGCCCAGGGGACGGTCGGTCACAACGATGCCCTTGTCGGCACCGCGGAAGATAGCTTCGCGAACAATCTCTGCAGCACGGGGCAGACCCATGGTGAGGAGAGTGACGGTGCTACCGGGGTTTGCGTCCTTCAACCGCAGGGCCTGCTCCAGGGCGTTGAGGTCCTCAGGGTTGAAAATCGCGGGGAGTGCGGCACGGTTAATGGTGCCGTCTTCCTTCATGGCATCTTTGCCTACGTTGCGGGTGTCGGGCACCTGCTTGGCAAGCACAATGATGTTTAAACTCATAATGATATGGTTTTAGGTGTAATATATTTCGTCAAGTAGTTATAGGCTACAAAAGTACAAAGAATTTTTCCAAGAATGTCCACACGGGGGGGCAAAATATGCCGGGGCGGGTGTTAAAATTCTTTAACCGAGCTTCTTCGGGCTTCACGCTTTCTTATCTGACATTTTGACTTTGCGCAGGCGTGGGGTCTTGCCTTTGAGGGTGCTTTCGACCCACTTGCGGGCGTTGATGAAGGCATCGATCCAGACGGTGACTTCGTCGAAGCGCTGCTTGCGGGGGTACACGGCGCACTGCCAGGGGAAGATGGCGCGTTCGAGGTGAGGCATGATGGCCACGTGGCGTCCGTCCTCGCTGCACATTGCGGCAATGTTCAGGTCGGAGCCGTTGGGGTTGCCGGGATAGCCGCTGTAGTTGTACTGCGCGGCGATTTCCGTTCCGGCGGGCACCTTGCCGTTTTCGAGTACGAACCGGCCCTCGCCGTGAGCCACCCAGATTCCGGCTTTGACTCCGGCCAGGGGGCCGAACATCACGCTGTGGCTCCGGGGAATGGTCAGCGTTACGAATTCTGACTCGAACTTGTGGGAGAGGTTGTGGGCCATGTGGATGCTGCGTTTTTCGGGGAAGCCTTCGATGACGCCGAGCTCAATCATGAGCTGGCAACCGTTGCACACGCCGAGGCTGAGGGTGTCCTCACGCTCGTAGAACCGGCGCAGGGTGGCCTTTGCAGTGTCGTTGAAGAGGAACCCGCTGGCCCATCCTTTGGCCGAACCGAGGACGTCGGAGTTGGAGAAACCGCCGCAGAACACAATCATGTTCACGTCGTCGAGGGTTTCGCGGCCGCTCATGAGGTCGGTCATGTGGACGTCCTTGACGTCGAAGCCGGCCAGGTAGAGGGAGTAGGCCATTTCGCGCTCGCCGTTGATGCCCTTGTCGCGGATGATTGCGGCGCGGACGCCCGTGGGCTTGTTGCGGCGGGTTGTGAGCATGCGTGAGGCAAGTGAACCGCTGAATTTGTTGGGGAAGCGGAATTCGACGGGCTGGATGTCGAAGTTTTCGAAGCGCTCCTGGGCGCAAGTGCCTGCACTCTGGAGGCGGTCGAAGAGATAGCTGGTGCGGAACCAGGTTCGACGTGCGGTGGGGATTGAAAGGAGGAAGGTCTTGTCGGCGTGGGTAACGGTCATGACGCTTTCGTGGGTCGGAGCGGCGATGGGGAAGTACTTCACGCCGGAAGCATCGAGGTGCTTTTCAGCACGTTTGCGCACATTGTCCTCCACCTGGATTACCACGGCTGGATTCTCGGCGAAGAGAATCTTGACCAGGTCGGTCTCGCCGTACATGGCGAAGCCGTCGGTGTAGAAGTTCAGGCCGCCCTTGGTGTTGCCGAACTGCATTTCGAGCAGGGTGGTGATGAGGCCGCCGGCGCTTACGTCGTGCATGGCAGCTACAAGGCCGAGCGAGTTGAGCGTCTGAACCAGCTCGAAGGCTTTCTTGAAGTAGTCGGTGTCGCTTACGTCAGGAACTTTGTCGCCTACCCGTCCGAGGGTCTGCGCGAGGGCCGAACCACCCAGGCTGAGGGGAGTGTTGCTGAAGTCGATATAATAGTATCCGGAGCAGAGGCCGGTTTTAGCTACAGGGGAAGCGATGCGGCGGATGTCCTTGACTTCGCCGGCGGCGGAGATGATAACCGTTCCGGGGGCCATGACCTTGGTACCGTCGGGGTATTTCTGGGTCATGGAGAGACTGTCCTTGCCTGTGGGAATGTTGCAGCCGAGGTCGCACACGAACTTGGAGCAAGCTTCGACGGCGCGGTAGAGAGCGGCGTCCTGGCCGGGGTTCTTGCAGGGCCACATCCAGTTGGCGCTCAGGGAGATCGCCGAGAGGCCGCCGTTGAGCGGAGCTCCTGCGATGTTGGTAAGAGCTTCGGCAACGGAAAGTCGTGAGGCTGCTTCTACATCGGCGAGACCCACCTGGGGTGCGTGGCCGATGGAGGTTGCGATGCCGGCCTTTCCGTGGTAGTCGAGGGCCACGGCGCCGCAGTCGCTCAGCGGGAGCTGAATCTCGCCCTGGCACTGCTGTCGGGCCACTTTGCCCGTTACGGAGCGGTCCACCTTGTTGGTGAGCCAGTCCTTGCAGGCTACGGAGTCGAGACTGAGGACGGCGTCAAGGTAGGAAGGGATGAGGCTTTCGTCGTACTCCACAGGAGCCGGGGTTTCGACCACGGTGGTATCGGTGATGACGGTTTTGGGTGGATTTCCGAGCATGTCGCTCACGGCAAGGTCGATTGCGGCGCGGCCGTCGGCGTGGGCAAAGTGGAGGCGATGGTCGTCGGTGGTGCGGCCAACCACATAGAATGGGGCCCGTTCGCGGTCGGCAACGCGGCGTACGCGTTCGATGTCGCCCTCGTTGATTACGAAGCCCATGCGTTCCTGGCTTTCGTTGCCGATGATTTCTTTGTCGGAGAGTGTGGGGTCGCCGATGGGGAGTGCGTCGATGTTGATGTCGCCGCCGGTGCTTTCAATCAGTTCCGACAGGGCGTTGAGGTGACCGCCCGCACCGTGGTCGTGGATTGAAACGATGGGGTTGTCGTCGCTTTCGGCCAAGGAACGGATGAGGTTGGCCACGCGCTTCTGCATTTCGGGGTTGGCACGCTGCACGGCGTTGAGTTCGATGGCGCCGGCATAGCGTCCGGTGTCGACGGAGCTGACGGCGCCGCCACCCATGCCGATGCGGTAGTTGTCGCCGCCGGAGATTGCCACCACCTGGCCCGGTTCGGGTTCACCCTTGATTGCATCGCGCTTGGCGGCATAGCCTACGCCGCCGGCGAGCATAATCACTTTATCGTAACCCCATGTGCGACCGTTCTCTTCGTGCTCGAAGGTGAACAGTGAGCCGCAGATGAGGGGCTGGCCGAACTTGTTGCCGAAGTCCGATGCGCCGTTGGAGGCTTTGATGAGGATGTCGGCGGGTGTCTGGTACAGCCACTTGCGGGGCTGGATCATGTACTCCCAGGTGCGGTAGAGCTCATCGGCGAAACGGGGGTAGGAGGTCATGTACACCGCCGTGCCGGCCATAGGCAGGGATGCTTTGCCGCCACCCAGACGGTCGCGGATTTCGCCGCCGGAACCGGTGGCAGCGCCGTTGAAGGGCTCGACGGTGGTGGGGAAGTTATGGGTCTCGGCTTTGAGCGAGAGTACGGTGTCGATGGGTTTTTCGGCGAAATAAGAAGGTTGGTCGCCGCGCTCGGGTGCAAACTGGGTGATTCGCGGGCCCTCCACGAAGGCGACATTATCCTTGTAGGCCGACACGAGGCGCCCGGGATTGGTCTGGCTGGTGAGCTTGATGAGTTTGAACAGCGACATGGGTTTCTCCTGGCCGTCGATGATGAACGTGCCGTTGAAGATTTTATGACGGCAGTGCTCGGAGTTCACCTGCGAGAAGCCGAACACCTCGCTGTCGGTGAGCTGACGGCCCAGGCGTTCGGCCAGGGATGCCAGGTAAGCCTCTTCGTCGGGGCTCAGGGCGAGGCCTTCGGTGGCGTTGTACTCGTGGATGTCGGCGATATAAACCGGTTCGGCGGCGGTGGCATCGATGGTGAACACGTCGCCGTCGGGGTTTTGGTACACGCGCTGGAGCATCGGGTCGAAATCCGGGTTCTCGTCGGCGGTGCGACGGAACTCTTCTATACGAAGAATGCCGTCCAATCCCATGTTCTGGGTGATTTCGACGGCATTTGTGCTCCAGGGAGTTATCATTTCTTTACGCGGTCCGATAAATGTGCCTTTGAGGGCGTCGGCGGTGGCAATCTCTGCCTCGCCGAAAAGCCATTTCAGGCGCACAATCTCGTCCTTGGCAAGGTCGTGGTTGCTTTGGACGGCATATAAGTTGTTGTCTTGGTCGGTAAAAAATACTACCATTGCAGAAATATGTTGATTTACGGGTGCAAAGGTAGTAATAATTCGTCACTTATGCAAATTTTAGCGTGTTGCGAGGAGCTCCCGGAACAGACTTTCCCAACGGTTGATGATGGCTTGGGGGTCGTAACGTCGTGCCAGTGTGAAAGATGCGTCGCCCATAGTCCGGCGCAAATTTTCGTCGTCCATGAGCTTTTTCAGGGCGTTGACCATTGAGCTGCCGTTCTCGGGCGGGATAAGGAAGCCTGTTGTGCCATGGGAAATGATTTCGGAAGGTCCGCAGGGACAGTCGAAAGCCACCACCGGGATGCCGGTGCTCATGGCCTCAATCAGCGAGAGGGGTAAGCCTTCGTAGAGAGCTGTGTGCAGGAGGATGGAAGCCGAGGAATATGCCGAGCCGTCGGGGGGCATGCTCCCTTTCAGGAATACGCTGTCCTGCAGGCGTTTGCGGTTGATGATTTCCTGGAGATAGGTCTTGTCGGGCCCCTCGCCGTAGATTTCGAGCGTCCAGTCGGGGTGTGAGCTTTGGACCTGCTCCCAAACCTCAAGCATGGCGGGGTAGTTTTTCTGGTATTCCAAGCGCCCGACGGCGATGACGCGTTTGGCCACGAGAGGTGCCGGCTCCTTCACACCGATAGTTACGAAGTTTGGGATTACGACGACGTTGGAGTGGGTTTTCCAGTGGACTGCATCGGAGGCTGTCAGGACCACGAAGCGGTCGTAGCGGGCAAGGTTGCGGCCGTCGGTGCGGGTGAGGTGGCTGTCGATGGCACGCCAGATTCCTCTGCGCTTTTTCTGCAAGCGATAGAAACGCGAGAAGTGAAGCTCGGCCACCGTAGCGGCGCCACCGGCGATGTCGGGCAGGAATCCGACCTCGTTGCCTACGGTGGATATGACCACATCGGGATGCTTGAGGGCGATGACCTTTTGCAGGAACTTGCGGTGGGCCTGCATCTTGCGCTTGCGGGCGAGGTACTTGCTGAGGGGGTTAAGACCGATTGTTTGGGAGTACATCACATCGGAGTCCAACCGCCGGACGCCGCGCTCAAGCGGGAAGAAATCAGGGCGCCCGGCCTGGTCGGTGGTGACGATGGTGACCTCATGCCCTCGCCGGCAAAGGGCATTGGCCTTGGCTACGACCATACGCTCCATCCCGCCGGGGTTGCAGGTTCCGTGCACGCAGTAGAGTATCTTCATGCCTGATTGGTTCTTAGCAGGTATAACGACAGCCTGTAAACCAGGTAGTTGAGGCCGAGGATGGTGATGGTCTCTATAAGCCCACCGATAATGTCGCCGCGGAGGCAGAAGAATATCAGGCCGAGGAAGAGCAGGTAGAAAGGCGCGAAGAGGTTTCGGGTTGAGCCGGCGAAGGTTTCATAGTAGGTGTAGTCCATCTTGGACACTATCCATGCAAGAAGGAAGGTGAAGAGTATCACGCCGACGATGCCGCACAGGATGTAGCCCTCGCCCCAGAAGTTCATGGCAATGAAGTCGTAATCGAGGTCGTAGGTGTGGGCTATACGGTAGCCGGAGTTCATGGGTTTGGTAGGCCAGAAAATGCGCGGAATCCAAAAGAGGAAGAACTCCGACACCTGCCCGGTGAAGTCCACGAACCCGTTCTGGAACGCGAAGGCGAACGACTGGTAGGAGTCGTAGTGCATGCTGTCGAACATATGGATGTTGAATTCCGGCCAATCGAAGCCTTTATCGCTCCAAATCCGGAAATTTTCCAACAATGGAAAAACGATGAGAAATCCGGCTACAAAGATGAGAGCGAAGCGGTTGCGGAATCGGAGTGAGGGCAGGAGCATTATCAGCAGTGCAATGTAGAACACGGCGGCCCGAACACGTTCAAGCGACGTGGGGAAGTAGGCGATGAGCATCAGGCACAGAAGCAACGCCTTGTATGTGCGGTTTTTGCCCATGGCCAGGTAGTTAATGCAGCAGAGGGCCGAAAGGGGCCGGACAATCCAATTGAGGGCAAACTGGAGGTATATGTCGGAGGTCCGCTCGAGGGTGAATCCGAATTCGTTGCGGCTTAATCCTCTGACCAGCAGGCGAATGGGTTCGGCGTGAAAGTAGGCAACCGTGAGAACCACGCTGAGGATTCCGAATCCGAGCATTAGGTTGCGCCACAGGCGTTTTTTCTTTTCCGAAACGGCTTCGACGGCTGGTCGGGGGCGCATGAAGGGGCGTAGGATATGGGTGTAGAAGAAGCGGTAGCTGACCTCGAAGAGCACAAGTACTCCGGCCATGATGAGGTTGACCTTGACGTAGGTGGATTCTGCGATTATGTAGCCTCCGACTGTCTGGGCCCCGGTCTTGAACTGCATGAGCGGTGCCAGGCCCATGAAGAAGAACACGAATAGATAGACCATCTTGCGGGCGGAGTAGGAGCGGTCGGGTTCGGAAAGGATTCCCAGGAGAGAGAAAATCACGACCACGGCGTTGGTGGCGAATACTGCTGCAGAGCTATGGAGCGCAGGAGCCAGCATGATGGCGATATAGATTCCTATCACCACCACAAACTCTATCTCTATCATAGAAAGAAAAGGAAACCGTCTGAGCATGTGACAACAATTGGGCTATGAACTGCAAAAGTAAACATAAATTAGCAAACCACCTCCATTCGGAGGTGGTTTTTTGAGTGTTACTGGTAAAATTTGGCTAACGGGAGATCAAGAAGCAAGCTTCTTGCACTAAAAACAAAATTCATAGCTTGGGAGGGCCGGCTTCGCCGCGGGGCTTTAACCTGAGGGCGGGGTGAACCCCGCTCACTGGTTCAAACCGCCTGGCGCAGATAACACAAAGGCCCTTTTGGCTGGCTTGTTGAAGGCACTTGTGGCGAGCGGGAGCTCGCCACCTCCATACCCTTCGCCCTTAGGACGCTCCGAACGAGCGTCCCTACATTTGGCGTTGCGGGTCATTGTGGAGAGCGGGAGCTCGCCACCTCCATAGCCGGGGGGCCCGTTGGTTAGCGGGTGGCCCAGAGGGGAGCGGCGGCCTGCTGATAGGATGCGAGGCCGGACTGGGACACTTCGAAGGTGTCGAAGGTGCCGTCGCCCATAGGGAGCTGGACGTGGTTGGCGTCCACGAAGGTGAAGAGGGTGTGGGTTTCGCCCTCGAGGGTGTAGGACCAGGTCTGTGCTTCAATGTCGAAGTCGAGGCGGACGGTGCTGCCGTCGGTGAGGCTGACGATGTCGTAGCCCTTGGAGTCGGAGGTTACCATGTACTTGCCGTCGTTGCCTTCGATGATTTTGGTGCCGGCTGCGATGGGGTTGGAGCCGCTCCAGAATTCGATGCTGTTGAGCACGAGCACATCGGCCAGGCCGCATACTTCGTAGACGGGGAGCACCCAGAATGCGAAGAATACGAGTTCGTTGAGGAACTTGTTGCCCACGGTGCGGTTCCAGCTCAGCAGTCGGTTGGAGAGAGAGAAGCTGCCTATGCAGGAGGAAGAAACCGTGCCCAGAATGAGGCAGGCCACAGCCAAGGTCATTACAGATTTTTTCATACGGGATAGGATTTGGGTTTAGATGATTTTTCGGGAGTAAATGTCAGGCGGCGATTTCGCGGCGTGCCTGCTCATAGAAGTTGTTGATGCCCTTGACGTAGGCCACAGTTTCGGTGCCTCGGCAATAGCCGTACTTCACGACGGGGTCGTTGTAGTATTTGGGGTTCATCTTCATAAGGATTGCCTTTTCGACATTGTCGTCCCACCGCTGTGGGTCGAGTCCGTACTTGTCGGCCAGTGCGATAGCGTCGTACACGTGGGCGATTCCGACGTTGTAGGCGGCGATGACGAATTTGAGGCGTTCCTTATCGTTGGGGACATACTTGACCAGATAGGAGTCGAGGTCGTTTATGAGACGTGTGGCAACCTTGAGGCTTGTTTCGGGATTACCCAGTGAGCTGACGCTGGTGCGATACCCGCGAGCGGTTGCCGGCATGATCTGCATAAGGCCACGTGCGCCGACCCACGAGCGTGCATTTGGTTTGAAGCGGCTCTCGGTGTAGGCCTGGGCGGCCAGCAGGCGCCAGTCCCAGCCTATTGAAGGGGCGTACTTTTTGAACAGGTCGTCGTACTGCGAGATGTAGCCTTTGGCAAAGTCGAATTTCACGGTGGGGCGGAACTTGGTCTGCTCATAGTACTGTTTCAGGAGCTCCTCGTTGGTGCGCTGAGGGGATTCGGATGCAAACCAGCGGTCGATTTCCTCGGCGAGCTCCTTGTTGTCGGGCGCCACGGCCCAGGATGC
>VIDP01624514.1_pt1 | contig 10762 bp, 12 predicted proteins | sample 5025131 | NCBI WGS metagenome assembly VIDP01 (sample SAMN11853144, study PRJNA449069) | gut metagenome | isolation source: stool from male vole | host: Microtus ochrogaster | place: USA:Florida | collected 2017
AAGCGGTGCAAACCATTCCAATAGGCACTGCATATCCTGTGTGGACCGGAATTGGCGCAGTCGGAACCGTGATTGTCGGCATTATATTTTTCAATGAGCCGGCTACTTTTTGGAGAATGTTGTTTATAACAACTCTGATAATTTCAGTAATTGGATTAAAACTTGTGCACTGATGGAAAAGAAAATGCGATGCTTTAAGCAATTACTTTCGGAAGAAGAAAGTTTACAGATACTCCGTTCCACGACATCAGGGGTACTTGCCTTATGTGGAGAAGATAGGCAGCCTTACGGCGTTCCTCTTAGCCATGTGTATGATAATGGAAAACTATATTTCCATTCGGCATTAAGCGGGCATAAAGTTGATTTAATCAAGCAGAATAGCAATGCGAGTTTTACTATAATTGCTAAAGATGAAATTCACCCGGAGACTTACACCACATAATTCCAAAGCGTTATTATATTCGGTAAAATCCGAATAGTGGAAAACGACTCAGAGAAGAAACATCTTCTTGAGATCCTTGGGCGTAGATGTAATCCTAATGATGAGGATAGTTTGAGTGAAGAAATCAAGAAAGGTTTAAACCGATGCTTGGCACTGGAAATGACGATTGAGCGAATGACCGGAAAACAAGCAATTGAATTGGTAAATCACAAATAACTACTCGCCGTCTTCAATATCAAGTAAATTGCGGTAGCCGGTCTTGTTTTTATTTTGCCGGTGTAGAAATCTAAGATTTTTTATGTATATTTGCAGTCGGTAAGGCACATTGTGTCACGACCAGACATATTTGGAAAGCGTTTTTGCTTTATCCTTGATTCGAAAATCGCCAATCTTTGAAACGCAGGATAAGCAGTCAAAAGACGCTCATGCTTGTCGCATATCCGCTCCCCAACAAGGGGTATAGATATCCGATAAGGCGTGGGAGCGGACTGTTTATTGCGTTGTAGGCGTTTGGCGATGCCTCGAATCAGATATTCAGTAGAATCGTCCCGCGCTTTTCTTTTTATAACGCTATAAAATCAGCCGATTCCGAAGGAGACGAGCGGATCGCATTAAATTTAAATGAAAATATGCTATCAGATGTGCGTATGTCTGACCTTATCAATCTTACTATTTGGTTCATGTGTCCATTCAGGACATGAAGACTCCCAAACTATAAATGATTCTCTCATTCAAGGAGAGTCTGAAATTACGCCTAAAAGAGAATTTAATATTAATGGAAAGTGGGAATCCAAGGAGAATCCCCTATATCCGATTCTTGAATTTAAAGGCAAATCAACTATTGTTATAAAGACAATCATGGGTTCATTTGCTTCCAGCTACGAAAGAGATGAAGAGTTCATCCGTGTTAGAACGGATAAATCTGACCTGTTATTTGAAATCGTAAGTGAAGATAGTATCAAGGGTTCTGGATTTGCCGAGGGTATCTGGATAAAAAAATAAGAATGACTAAACTATGAGCATTGAATCAACTTTGAGTATCGCTGCAAGTTTACTGGCAATTGGCAGTGCAATATGGGGCGGATATAAATTAGTAAAGCAAAAGTCTCTTACGGTTTTAATGACAGAATTAGCAGATACAAACACATCTATTAAGCGTCAGCATCGAATACTTTCTATTATTGACAAACGCTTAATGATGTCGTCACAGCATATCTCCTCCTCATATATCAATGGGTTTCACTCCAATGGGCGATCCAAACTGGCAATTTTCTATGATATATGCAATGAGAACCAGATAGAGCCAACTCCCGAAATCTGTAAACTTCTTCTCGGATACGATGAGAAGAAATTCCGAAATGATTGGACAACACGCCATTTGAAAACTGATTCTAACACGATGACGTCTATTCATCCAGAAGCCAAAATCATGAAAACCACCGACAAAGATAAAACTGGCACAGAGACAGTGTATCTATCAGCAATCATAGCGAAACAATATACAGAAACTTGCAAGCGTCTGACTGATATTCTGAATAAACATAATATACCTTTTGCATTCCTTGAAGGGACGAAAGATATATGGTGTAGAGATTATATGCCCGTGCAAACTCCGAGTGGCAAACTTATTCAATTTAAATATGACCCAACATATCTAAAAGCCCCTGAATATTCGGATTCACGGTCGGATGTTAGACTCGTTGATGAAGTCAATAAAATTCATCCAATTTTTTCAGACATCAATCTTGATGGAGGCAATGTTGTCATGCTTGGCAATAAAGCCATCATAACCGACCGTATTTTTTCTGAGAATCCGGACTGGGACAAAGAAAAACTCATTAATGAACTGTCCACTCTTCTTGAATGTGAGATTATTATAATTCCTGCCTATAAGCCGGAGTATGATTTCACTGGTCATGCCGACGGTATGATTCGCTTTGTTGACGAGAATACAGTACTTGTAAATAATCTCGATCAAGATTTCAAGTACATGAAAAATGCTATTGTCAAAGCGCTTGAGAAAGCTAATCTAAAATACATTAACTTCCCATGGTTTGAGCATAAAATCAAAGGCAATTACGACCATGCAATAGGAATATACTTAAATTATCTTGAAGTAGGAAACCTCATTGTTATGCCTGTATTTAGCGTTCCCGGCAATAGAGATACAGAAGCACTTGCAATACTCAAAGAAGTCTTCCCGAACAAAATCATTGAAACAATCGATTACAACGATATTGCCTTAACTGGAGGTATATTAAATTGTACGACATGGATTGTGAGAAAACTATAATCTTATGAAACAATAATCATACCCCCCCATATTTCATCTATGAAAAAGAATTGTAAATTTATAAAGTGGCTAATGCTACTTCTTGTAGCGTTCACTTGTCTTGAATCATCAGCCCAAACAGTTGAAGTAGATATGCAAGAATACTTCTATCCTTTTGCTAAATTCTCATACATAATGTCGCCTAATTCAGAAAATCCGAATATGGTAGCAACTTATAGTCTATCAAACGGCAATATTCTAACCAAAAACACTGAAATATGGAATGGATATTCGGCAAAAAAAATGGCTGAAGATACATATAAATTAACAATAGACGAAGACCGACAGGCAATTGTTAGTACGCAACAAATTATTAAAAATATAATGGGTTCTCGCCGATCTTCGGACAAAATAACGATGTTTCTGCTACCTAAAGACAACAATACTGTTAATTGGACAGAAACTGTGAATGGCGAGAAAGCAACGTGTTCTGCAAAATTTGTTTATGTCACCTTTACGTTCGATGGGAAAAAGTTATATAGAAAAGCTGTCAAAATAGAAAAGATAACCCCATTAGACGATTCTTCTTCTGTAAAGGAATGGTCATATTGGGTTAAAGGATTAAGTCGTTTAGCGACATACGGATATTGGGGTGATCCGAAAAAAGTCAGCTGCATTGACAAATCTGTAAATATCGGCTTAGATGATCCTATCAAAGAGATTTCAAAAGCTGAATATGATAGTAAACAATAATCTAAACAAATATTTTCAAAACCTAATACCCATCAAGAAAGAGAGGTGGTGTTTCACTTTTGGTGTTCACAACCTCTCCGACTAGTAGATTAGCCTTAGGATCTTGCATCCTTATGAAATCTTTTCTCTCTTTCAGCCATTCGTCTATCTCATATAAGTGCTTACTACAATGGCATATAGTCTCAGAAGACGGATTTTCGTAATACGCGGCAGTCTACCAACCTAAGAACATTACAACGAATATCAATATCGTTAGACCGCTAAGTTTCAATTACTTAGCGATCCTTCTTGCACCCATACCCCTCCGAGTCATCACATCAGTCACAAGACCGACTATAAATTACTGAAATATTAAGGGTTATGTATGCTACGGTGAGAGATATTTATTTCGGCAGATATGTAAAATTTTGATTATCAATATAAATCAGCTTATAATTCATAGCCATTCATCATCGTTCATTCCTATTCACCAACCTTACAACCCCAAAATTTTAACAGTGTTTAACTATAATCGAGCGGTAAAACCTTTAGCTCGACGAGGCTCGACCGAGTCAAATGTGGTGACCTCAACCAAAAATCAGCCGGGTCACCACACCAAATCAGAAGATCTGGTAAACATCCGGTTCGAATGGTATTGTCAGGAGGGAAACCCCTGAACTTATCCAACTCGAAGAGTAGGTTACTCGTTCCTTATTTTATTTATTCGGATATTACAGCCTTAACTGATACAAAACCATTGTTCAATCGATAAAATGGAACGGCTTTATGACAGCTCCTTCCCTTAATATAAACCAAGTTTCTGACCAATGGATTTGATGTTTGTTTTTATACACTCGTGGAGTTGATGTCTTCTACATTTGGGTAATCTGAAATACCATATTATAACTGCGATCAGTCCTATCAGAAATGCATAGTCCAACAATCCGAATATAAGCCGACATGTCCACTTCAGTAGCAGATAAAGTGCAAATAGACCAGGCACAACGTAAAGCGGTGAATACAAATAATAGTAACTACTCGGGTATCATAGCAGCAATGAATCGCGCCTCTACTGATTATCAATATTTTTGTTGAATATAATACCTGAGTAGTTACTCAAAAATCAGAGAAATATTCTTAAGATGCTCCAAATAAGTCCGAAAAACTTGAAGACTAAACCTATTAACCATATCGGTATCAAAATAGGCAATAGAATAATGGTGAAGAAGCACCCCAGGTCTTCTTCTCTGCGATACCAGAAACCGAAAATTTCATTATTTCTCTTCATAACTCAAGATATCTATTAGCTGATGTTTACACTCATTGAGTAGCCCCGATCGGTATCTACTCCGGGAAAGTTGGCGTGAATCCATTGTGCCTGCTTGGATTTATTTCCCATGAGTTGGGAATAGTATCCGGTTTCTGATGAGGAGCATTCGATTGTACGAGTGAATGGTTTCGGACCATTCATCTGACACACTCCCTTAATTGTTACTGTTGGCATAGGTGATAGTTTTTTGATTAATATTTATGTCATGCATAACTAAAGTGGTTGCTATACACTTAGAGATTTCCATTCCGGTCTCCTGTTCTATCCATAGCCATTGGCCATTTGGATTACATTCAAGAAAAACATACTCACCTTTAGGAGTTACAATGAAATCGAAGCATCCGAAATTCAGATTGAGCTTATGTAGAAATTTGCGGCAGAAGTTGGCGATGGAAGAGGGTAAAACGTATTCGGTATGTATTAAACCACAATTTAGTCCCTGTCTCCAATCAATTTGCCCGGAGGTCTTATCCATCTGTTGAGAATCAATTTTACAAGCAAATGCATTGTCTCCAACCACGGTAATGCGTAGTTCAAACTCTTTTTCAATATATTCTTGCAAATAACTTACTGTTTGAGTGAAGGCATCATCCGACAAAGCAAGAAGGTCTTTCGATTTTACGGCCTGAGTGTATAAGACATATTCTCTGAGTGAATCGTCAAACCATATATTGTCATTGTCTATGGATTTAAGACAGACAACAGCATGTTTTCTTGCGAAGGCAGATATTGCTGACTTATTGTTAGAAAAGCAAGTGTCAGGAATGACCATCCCCAATTCAAGAGCCAGTTTTAGTTGAAGCATTTTTGATGCCGAGCTCCGGTCAAAAAGATGATTCCCTAAACAATATCTGTCACCAAGATAATAAAGCAGAAATGAAAGAAATCCGTGAGCTTCCTTGAGATTATGTGAATTTATCTCATCAATATTTGGAATTCTCAATTCAGACGGAACAATAGGGCGGCGCTCCCACACTGAACCAATTTCATGACCTAATACTTCCAATCCGGTGTAGACATTCTTTATTCGGAAATCACTCCCGGAAGTTGGATTACAATTCCATTCAAAGTCATAATCCGACAATAGTGATTCCGTGTTGAGCCGAAAGAATGGAGTACCCATTCTTTCGAGATGCTCAATAACAGGTGTCGGGTGGATATCCTCTTTATTAGTAACAATAAGGATCATTTCACAGATTTTGTATCGTCGGCTGCGTTCTTTGTGTCGCTTGCAGTAACGTAGCCAGTAGATCCACTCTTTTTTCTTGTCGATTCGCGGTGAATACTTTTGGTACTGACGGTTCTCATTTCATAACCGGTGATTTGACGATAGTAATCATACTTCGGTGTTTCGATTTCCATCTCCTTAATAGGAGTTGACGGAGTGAATCTCATGATGGGCGGCATCGTCGATGTAGATGCTCTGAATGTTGTGGTAGTCATACTGGATTTTCTATTAATTGGTTTTAGGTTTATATATCCCATTCGCCTCCTTCTGCGAGCATAGTTGAAACTTTGCCTAAGTCCGCAAGATCCTTGAATGGACCGGAAGCCGCAAGAGAGTTAATGGATTGAAGTGTTTGGGCCACGAGGGTGTTGTCACCGCTTTCGAGTGCCTTGTCAAGAACCGAGAAATAATTATCAAACAATCTGGCTCTTTCGTCAAAAGACCGTTTGAGATAATCACGCACCATGTCAGCCATTGCGTTTATTTTTGTAATTTCCACAGCAGCATTAGCGCGAATCTCAGTTCTTATCGTTTTTTGCTCCTCACAAAAGCGCATTGTCTCATTAGCCTGACGAGCCATTTCACCTATCATTGCCGTAACATCTCCGGGGACTTTCAAATATCCCACTCCCGCTATTGCAAACTCAAGGCTTTCTGATTCGTTATATTCAGATTCAATGATCTCATCCTCTTGCAATACACCCTCCTCCGTATCGGCTGAGTGTATTTTCGATTCTGCCGATAAAGCCGGTTTTGGGATAGAATCTTTAACGCGGAAGGTTTCGGCAACTGTTTGCACAGTTCCGATAACCTGCTGACCTTTTGATATAATGTCAGGCACTTGAGATGCAAGTTCCTGGATCTTCTTGAAGTCTAATTTCATGCTAACTGATGGTTTAGGATTTTTTGAGTTTTATCAACCATAATGAGTGACTGCTTGTTGAGATTGCCTTTTTCATCAAGCAATGGAGTCTGTGCCAATTCACTCATTGACTTTACAAGTATTGCAGCACGCTGGAATGTCTTGGCATGTTCCGGATTAACAGGAGAGAAAATGGGAACTATGGCATCCAATTCATCCAACGCGGGAATAATACGTCCTTCAAGACGAGAAGTAACCGATAATAATTCATCGCTCCTCATTACCACTCCCTTCATTATCTCAGATGCAGCCAAAGACTTCGCTTGCCATGTTTCAACATCTGCGAGATACTTTTCCGCATCAGTATGTTTCTGTGAGTATATCTTACCAGCAACTATTCCAACAGAAGCAAGAGTCATTATTCCGGTGGCAGCCCAAGTAATGCCGGCCAAAACAGTTGCACCCGCAGCCACTCCACCACCTCCGGCAGCTACTGAACCTCCGCCAAGCCATGCGAGAGTGGCCTGACGCGCAGCAGCCCCAGACAATTGACTTATAGCAGTGCCGGTGCTTGCTGAACAGAGAGCTGCAACTGACGCATTGACAGCGGCAGGGACACCCGCTAATGCAGCTGCTGCGATACTACCCCCAGTTGTGGCTGTGGCAAGCAGATTGGAGCCATTCATTTCCACACTCTCAAGTTCCTTGAAGTCAGTTTCACCCAAAGAAAGAGAGGATGACAGTTCATATACTTTCTCTTTGACGGTGTTATTAAGTGATTCAACAATTTTTATGAAGCGGCCAACTGTGGTTTTAAGTATCTCACAACGAACGCGCCCAAATGTCTCCAATCGTGTATGGGCAAGAAACCGCACCTGCTCTATTTGTCGTGTGGTTTCTTCCATGATTTTCTCTGCTTTCTCTTTCTTTTCATTTGCAGCTTTCCGATTCTGTAAAGCTGTAACCCCTGTAACGAGTTTGCACATATCTGACAAATACTCTCCGGCATTTTTCTTAGGTTGAGGCATATGATCATAAACTTCATTATTGCTCTCTTTCAGGCCATCGGAGTCAAGTTGTGTAGAAAGTTCAGATGCTGCGATTTCGTTAAGAAATTTAGCAATTCTTTTAAGCATCTTTTCGCTTGGATCTTTCTTTTTCAAAAGAAGATTTGTATCAATATAGTGTTTCGAGGAATCCTGCATTATAATACAGAACTTCTTATCTTCTATTTGTATCGACTTTATATCGGCCCAAGTCAAAGCAAATGCTTTCTCAGGTTTGTTTTTCTCCAACATAAAATATAATGCCTTATCTGTTATTATACAACCTTGGCATCGAGTATTAAAAAAAGTCAAATCCCTAATAAAGAGGATTTCTTCATCTGCCTCTACATTCTTGAAATTCTCTCTCACACTTTTTTGATCATCTTGACCTATTCGATAATCTTTATCTTCTGCATCAATTATTATGCAGTCAACCACATCAAGACAATTTGCCCAGATTATATCTCCATCGTTTTTGAAACGAGCAACTATATTTTCATTTACCATAAAGTAATTATTAAATTAATTTTCCTTCTGAATTGATCTCTTTAACCGACAACTAAAAATCAGAGAGTTCGATGATTACTTAAGTTAAAAACAATCTATTAGTTTATTAATCCATTTGATTACGGACGCACGGGCACGGTCGTTTACAGGAAGTTGATCTAAAAGCGTATCCTGCTTTACCCCATAATTGGATATGGGGAGCTCGCGCCACCAAGTGCCGTAGCGGCGTGCTCCACCAAAATTGTCCTTAAGAAGTTGTGAAAACCCACTGTCATCCTCTTTAGTGGCTTCCACAACATATTTACCCTTCTTGCGGTACACAGAAATCTGAACGGGTATTGTGTCTGATGTGATTGTGAAGGAGTCTTTGCCATTCTTCAATATCCAACCCCTTGAAGCAAGTTCCTTAATTTTTGTATCCCAGGCTTGAATCTTAGAACTCGTAACTGCTTCTTCATCTTCTTTTTGTTCCTCCTCAGAATCTTCCTTCTTCTGCTCCTCTGTAGGTTCAACCTGGCTTCCTGAAATGGCAGTTACAAAAGATTCAAGCGTATTCCCTAAATCTGCTGAATCCTTTTCATCGTACAATTCGTTATGGAAGAGCTGACTGATTCCACTGAGAGTTTTGACCAAATCACTTACCTCGGAAGAATCTCCGCTTCCGGTAGAGCGGATTATTTCGGTTACTTTTTCAGTAAAATGCTTGACCGTTTCTGGTTTAGCGTGCATACGAATGGCCATTGTATAGAATATCAATGCTTTTTTATTCTTCTCTGTGCTATCTGTCACATATGCGCACAATGCCGTAAGGAACCTATTGTATGTTGATAATTTCTCTTTAAAAATTTCACTCTGTTCCTTCTGGATACGTTCTGAATCACTTTGGCCCTTTAGAAGTACCCCTGTAATGATAGCTGTAATGATTACACCGATCAGAGCTGCAAATGTCTGAAACGGAAGATCATTGACTGAAAATAAACGTAGCACCACTGCAACCGCACATGCTATAATTGTCAAGGCTATCGCTATACCATAGACAGTCCAACTACCATGCTTACGTTGAATCAGGAAATGTGAAGAATTAGCTGAGATGGCCATAAACCGTTCGATGCCGCCGGACTCACCTCATTGGCATTAGTATATACAAAAGAGCGTGAGAGTCTGTATCTGTTACTCGTCCCGCTTCTTGAGGCTGTGGCATGTGCCATTCTAACTAGAACGAGCAACGCGGAGCCTCACGCTGTATGATATATGACAATAAGGGAATGTATCGCTACACACTCTAACATAGGTATATCATACCCGAAAGGCGTCTATCGTTGCTTCATCCCTGAGTTAGAGTTTTGAAACTGCCACATTTCAAGAAACCAGAGATAAGAGTGGATAAACGCTCTTGTATTATGTCTGCATCCCCGCCTCGCTTACCCCATATCGGGACTCCGCGGGCGATATGCGAGTGCAAAGTTACAAAAAATTCTAATACTTGTCAATAGGTTTCTCACTATGAGGATAATAATTCAATAAATTTTCCGTGAGAAAGGGAAATCCAATCTTTCGGAGATAGATTAAAGTCTCGGTCCTTTACGACGTTGCTTGGCTTTGCGGTGAGTATTGATTACTACGCAAACGCATACCGGCTACGCCGACTAATGCTTCAATCTCACTCGCGAACGTTGTTTCTGTTCGTCTCGGTATCGGTGTAGGGCTTCATCAATGCTTAGTCCGGAATGGCGGCTCAGCCAGAGTTTGAAGTCATCGGATAAACATTCTCCTCCAGCAAAACCTTGATCATCTTGCACTCCACCTCTGAAAGAAGGTGATGATAATGTGATGCCTGCTCATTAATAATGGACGGTCTTCGAAAGAACTTGATTTATTTTTCTAAGTTTAGAAATGTCTAAAAATCCATCACTCTCAATGCCCTAATAGTTAAAACTTCAAAATAATTTCGTTACTTTGTATTCGGATTGAATAACATTAAATCGAAGCGCGTCTGCGAAAAGTGTGGATTTAGATTTCATCATACCAACCACGATATCGTTTAACCACTCGGGGATAAGCGCACCGAGCATTTCTACAAAATGACCATCGAAGATTATTATGCCATACATTTCCATTGAAAGCGGAAGGCTAACCGCCGAACAGAAGAAAGAACTTATTGAACGGTTCACGGCTACAGCCTCAGAGATAACCCACATTCCGGTGCAATTCTTCACTGTGACCATCAAGGAACTCCCCGATGAGAATTTCGGCATTGGCGGCAAATCCATTGATGAAATAAAACGTAATTATAAACCATGAAAAATATTCTTGACATTTGTAGTCGTAATGAGTTTCGGCAAT
>VIDP01310542.1_pt1 | contig 10752 bp, 10 predicted proteins | sample 5025131 | NCBI WGS metagenome assembly VIDP01 (sample SAMN11853144, study PRJNA449069) | gut metagenome | isolation source: stool from male vole | host: Microtus ochrogaster | place: USA:Florida | collected 2017
CCAAGAACTTCTTGAAGATTGAAATGGTGTAGTCATCTGGATATTGAGTATAGACATCATTAAATTCTCCAAACAGATAAACTGATGCATTCATAGATTATTTTAACTTGAAATTAATTGTTTTGTTTTTATTATCTACAGCGTATGCAGCCACACGATTGAGAACTTCATTCCCAAGCAGCAGGGGAGCATCGTTGTTTGCCGAAACGGTTGCTGTCACATCAGAACATAGGATTTTGCCATCAATAATAACCTCTTTAAGGTTGATGACCATGTTTTCCACAATGCTTCCATCGGCAATCTGTGACTGAGTTGTACCGAGGATGTCATCGTTAGTAAGATAGCCTTTCTGATACAGATAGTTAGCTTCTGCCACAGAGATGAGAGTGCCTGAACAACCTGTGTCTAATATCATTTCAAAGCCAAATCCGTTGACTGAGACATTGACGTACTTAACACCTCTCTGTTCCTTGAAGGGAACAGAGATGATGTTAGCGTTACTCATTTCGTTGTAGTCTTGACCTATTTCTATGGTGGTTTCAAGAGAATCTGACTCTATGTCAACAGAATCATAGAAAGGAAGCTGCTTTTTCTTCTCTTCACCACATGAGATTATCATGCAGGCGAAAAGAATGGGGACAATACGATTATACTTCATATAATAAGTTATAACTTAATAATGGGTTGTGCATTCTTTAATGAATCTTCTTTAACTTCTTGTTCTTTGGTTGTATCTGTATCTGTTGCAGTCACAGAAACAGAAGTATTGTCCGCTGGTGTGTCAGACGTTTTATTGGAGTTGCAACCCTTGGAGATTGACGTAATGCTTACAATACCAATAAGAAATATCAATAAGAAGAAATCAATGAATGGATGCAGATTTTTTACCACATTCATAAACCCAAAGTTCCTCTTTGGTGTTTCAGAATAGATATGTGTAGGTGGTACGTTTCTCAAAGAAATGTCCAACCCTCTCTTTATATCTGCAATGACTTTGTTCGCCTTGTCTAATTCCGACTGGGCATCCTCGTACTTTGTTTTGTAAGCTTGGTATTCAGCCTTAGTTGCTTGTGCTTCTTTCTTTGTACTGCTTTTAATTATGGCTATTTCGTTCTGTGCCTTTTGGTTGATAGCAGCAATCTGTTGGTTAGCATCATTCTGTACTGCTTTTATTTTGTTTTGGCACTTATTGATGATTTGTTGTTCTTTAGAGGTTGGATGAAACGATGAAACAGAAGTCTTTCCAGTTGACTTCACATGGTTCATCACGACAGACGGCAATGCTTCTAAAACATTTATTGCTTTACACTCGTTCACTCCGTTGCTTTTGAAGCCACCGAGTGAAACGAAGTCATTGTTGCTGGAGAACTGCGTCAGATAATGTTTCAGTTCGCTGTCAAGGTCTTTGAAGAGTTTGCCTTGTTGGTCTAATTGTGATACTAAGAAGCGATATCCATCGTTTGTCTGCTCCAAAACGCTGCCTATGATGAATTTGTTAAAAGCAGCCTCAAGCAGGTTATAGATATTCTTAACGTCCTTGTAATAGTGGTTGATGCGCAATGTCAGAGCAAAGTAGCCACCAGGGCGACCTCCATTGTCCTGAAAATTGCCATTGCAGAAATAAGTGTAGTAAGCGTTCGTCTTACCAGCAAACTGCATAACCTCTACAAGCATCTGTGAAGGGACACTTGACTTACGACCATAGAATGTCTCAATGTACTGAGCATCTGTATCGGGGTTGCCCCAAATGCTTTGACCATTTGGGACACCATGAGTATAGAGTTTAATTTCCATAAATAATACGTATTTAGCCTTTTATATGATTCATGATACACTTCCATAATTTTACGCAATACTCGCGTGGACCTTCCTGAAAGGTCAATCCGTTGACGGATTCGGTATAGCATCCCGTCTGGAATGGAACGAAGTCGCAATTATACTCTTTCCAGAACCTTGTGATGGGATTAAGATTTTTGAAAGGAACAAAGATGTTGGGATAGAGATTCTCAACCTCTCTGATAGCGGCTGTTACATTGATATTCCCAATGCTTCGTACAAAGTTGGTTAAGTCTATTTTGTTGAGTACGAATACAGCGCAATCCCTTGACCTCATATTTTGTTTCAAATGGGTAATCTTAGTTACATAGTTAGACCTGTCTGTTTGGTTCATCCAGTCGGGTTCAACCATAATCATCCACACCTTTCTGTTTGAGCTTGCAATGATGGTGTTCACATAGTTAGGAAACCCTGCATTGGGCTTCTGTGGATTAAAGTAATACTCACCAGGTGCTTCGAGAATCTGACAGATGCGATGTCCGTTCTTCATCACTTCAACAAGCATGAAACTAATGCGGTTGGTAGATTCAGCTGCATTGTCGCTGTTCATGGTTTCATCAAAGTGAGCACAAATGTCTGCATAGTTGCTATCAGAACTTGGGCGGAACGTGCGAATCGGTGATACAATATAGCCTTCGGACTTCAAAAAGCGGGTCATTCTGACGAGCGTCATCGTTTTGCCACATGCAGGAGGACCGAAAAGAATGACAAGTGGGGCATTGGGGTCAGAGACGGTGACACGGATACTGTTCGGGTCGTTCAATTCAGCCGCACTTAACCCATGTACACTATTGTCTGATTGTGCGGAAGTTTCATCTGTCTGAATGAATTCCGTCGGCTGTTCTGGCACTACAATAGTCTCATTCTCTGAAAGAACTGTCGATTCAGTCGTAGGTATAAAATTGTCGGATATTGGCATAATATATACTATTTTATGAGTTAATACTTCTTATTCGTCACGTTTCTTAAAGGCTATATCAAAGAAAACAAACGCTGCGACATCAACGAGGATGGAGATGATTATCCAAAAGAAGAAGCCATGACCAGCATATTCACCTTTCATGAAGTCCTCCCACACGTCGAACACGCTAATCACCCTCTTTACCTTCGTAACGGCATTAGGCGCAGTGTATGCAACTTCGTCATTCTCATCTTTGAAGTCAACGAACTGCTTGTAGGATTTGATTGTGGCATAACCAGCATTGAGCTTGTCACAGATAGTCTTGATGTCATTTGCATCGTTCAAATCATAGGTTCCATCATTGATATACTTCTCAACAAGTTCAAGATTCTTGTAATCCTTCGCAGCCTGCTTTTGGTGATTATTGTTAGGAGGAGTCATTTCCTTGACTATATTTAGCAGGCGGCTCTCGAGGAGCGTGTAAATCTTTGTTCGATAAGCATCGTAGAGGCGTTGTCGGTCCTGAACGGAACTGCCTTTGAACGTAAGAGGCTCAATCTTGGCGACACCGAGCAATCCGGCAAATTCTCTCAGAATCTCTTTTGCCTTGGGACCAAATCCTGGATTAGCGTCATTCTCTATTTCGGCTTTCAGTTCACCCAACTTAATTTCAACCTTGTTTCTGATTTCGGCACATTTAATCTTTATCTTCGTGTCGGTCACTGTGTTGTCTTTAATTTGAGCGAGATACCCTTTGGTTGCGGAAATGTCATTTGTTACTTTGTCATTGATTACACTGCGATACAAGAAGGTGTGCGTGTTTGTTGGCATACTGCATACAAGCCAAAATATCAGCAGAATCAGCAGACCGCCAACAAGTCGCAAGCCTCGCTTCTCAAGATAAATTTGCTGATTAAAGCTATCTACAATCAGTTTAGTTCCCCATGATGCGATGAAGAAGAAACCAATTGTTACAACCCAGCACATAATGACGGGCCAAGAAGATAAGAGCAAATGCAGTGACTCTGCTGTTGCCCAACAACTTACTGCTGCGAATGCTATAAAGGCAAGCAAGCAGAAGATTTTCAGGAACTTGTTTTCGTTCATGATTATTAGTACATTTTTCTTCAGGTTCCCATCTGAAGAGGTTATTAAGTTTGGTAATCTGAACGAACAATATAAAAAAACGTGGGAACTACCTGCTGCCTGTCCCACTCTCTGAGGCCTTCGCATTGCCCGATACTGTTGAACAGACAACGCGAGAGCCCACGCCGATATGATTACACATACCACATGGTGCTCCTTCACCTCATGGACTGAACGGATACAATCCATGTGTCAGGGTACACCATTGGCTGTGATAAAATCACACCCCAAGGCATCTCCGTTGCTATGTTCGAGACAGTATCTAAAGGTTGCGAAGTTTCAGAGAGTCCTGAACAAAGCGTTGAGACGCTTTCTTAATATGTCGTCGTCCTTTTATTGCCCACCCATCCTCCTCTGACGAAGGGTTGCCTTGCCAGAGGCTCGGCGTGTGCTCGGTCTGGACGATGCAAATGCCAAGTGTCTTCAATGAAATTGATTTCATGTCTAACGAATTGGCATTTTAACCGATGCAAAATTATTGTTTTTTCTTGAAAGCAAAGAATGTGTGACGGAGAAAATGAACAATCATCCTCAGTTTTCTAATCTGCGAAGTCTCACTGTCGCAGATTGTCCCATCAGAAGGTCACTTCTGTGGCAGAGCAACACGTCTCTGTTCGGAGCACGAAGAGTCATGACCGAGCATGATGTCTTGGCTTTTCTTATTCCGAGCAGGGATGTTGGGTGAATAAAACGGAGTTTTCTGCCTCTTTTTGGTTTCCTGCCATTCACCCCTTGAAAGGGTGTCAAAATCGATGTCCCCGACTCCGATTGGTCGGAGTCGGGGACATCGGTCAGTCGGAGTCGGGGACTCCGATTTTGAGGCTGTGGCGCTGCTATTTTCGATGAGGTGTCTTGTGGTTCATTTTATGCTTTCCCGTCTGAGGATGGAAAGGGGTGTTCATTGAACTGATGCTATACTTGTATTCTCCAGCAGGAAGTAGCAAAGTTGTATATCCTTTTTGCTGTAAAGTAGTGTCGGTACTTAAATACTGCATTTTTCCTTTTATCAGGTTAAGATTTGTAGTAGGCAGATAGTACACTGCCTCAGCACCTTTTGGAACAATGAGACGATACACGGTCTTATGTTGGTGTTTCTTGAAGGAGAAATGTACCATGCCTTTCATAGTTGGCACATCCAATGATGCTTGACCAAAGGTTACTATATTTGGTTTCACCTGAAAGCGACTCCACCCTGCATGTAGTGGAGTTACGCCCATCAGATATTCACATATAGTAATAAAGGGACCGCCGCTCCAAGCGTGATTGGTAGTGCCACCGCCATAGCCTTCTCTACCAATGCCCCATCCCTCAAAGAGAGTGGTATAGTCAGGATGTTCCACCATTTTGCGGTAACGGTCTCGTACACGTTCCATGCCAAAATTCCCATCACCCATTATGAAGCAAGCATCTGTGACATACTTTTCCATGTATGGACTTGAATGATATTGTGTACGAAAGATATGTTTGATAGCCGCATATTTGTCGGCATCAGCCAGCCCACTCACTACAGCCAAAGCCTGTATACGGTCATCGGTTTCCTCTGTATAGTCAGGGTGACGATAGGCACTACCATTCCAACATTTATTGAACCCTACTTTAAGACGAGCCATTTGTGTACGATAATGTTCTGCTTCGTGGGGCTTATTCAGAACATCTGCCATGCGTGCAGCTGCATCCAGTGCCATATAGTGCCATGCTGCATAAATTAGACGCATATCACGGTTTTCTCCCCAATCTCCCCAGTTCCATTCTGTCTTGCGATAAATAGTAAGTCCACCTTCTTCTAATTTCCATATAGAAAGGTAATTGCGAATGTAAGGATAGAGTTCTTCTAATGTAGCTTTGTCACCAGTGTGCATATAGTACTTCCACACGCCCGGCAGTCCCACTGTAGCGAGCATCTGTGCAGGAAGCTCTGCGTTCCACACACCTGGAACGGGACTGTATATAGTATAGTCATCACGTTGATGCTTACACAATTCTAACAATCCCTTATGCGCCATAGCGTGCGAAGAGGTAGAGTGAGAATAAAAACATTCAGCCATCAGAAGACAACCATCACCCCACCACTGTGCCCGTTCACGGTCAGGACAATCGAAATAAGTGTCGCGCATATTCACATAAAGTGTACGCATAGCTTTTCTCCAATAAGTGTTGAAGTAGATGTCGTCGCAATGGAATCCACCTACCTCTTCGCTGTTGTAGCCTGTTTCGCGATAGGCGATAGATTTCACTTTTACCCCATGAGGCACATACACATACAGGTGTTCAGCATTGAACCATCCCAGCGACTCATATTTTTGTCGTCCCGGGCGAGTAACATACTGTGCCCACACATTAGGCTCTCCACCACCATAAAGGTGGTCAGACTTGATGTCAATAACGTTTCCGCCTACAGCATCCTCCACGTCTATTACGGGAGTTAATTGCATATTGTAAGGTAAATCCACTTGCAAGGTATCCACCTGTTCCCCTTGTCGCAAGGTGTATTTCCCTCTTTTCACGCCAAAATCCTTCCACAGTGGAATGGGGCGTTCCACCAAGGCATTCCAAGGGGCTGAACCCTCACTGCCCAGTTCACGGCTCTGCTTAAACCCGTCAGGCACGGTACCAGTATGCCAATCTCCCAAGTCCAAACGTCCGTCATAACTGATGCTGGATTCACAGAGGCGCATATTAGGCTTTGGAGCACCACAAGTGCCATAAGCAGGATGTATGCGACTCAGCCACAGATAATCTGAGTGCAACCCGATGGCAGGAGCCGAAAACAGTAAACCGCTCTGCCCACTGCTGTTATGCGAAAAGCCATCCTTGCCAAAATACCACAGAAGTATTGCGATTTCATTATGTCCTTTCTTGAGATAACGCGTCAAATCCACACGGTCGAAATAAGTGTCCTGCGCAGTAGGACCACGCTTGAGCTGTCCTTCAAACACTACCATTTTTCCATTCACCCAAAGCCAATACTTCGAGTCGGCAGCAATCGAAGCCTCCACTTGCATGGGCAAGTGAGAGATTTCCACATTGCGTCGGAAAGCAATCCATGTGTTTTCTGCATTCACTTGACCTTTAGCAGCTGTAATCCACCGTGCTTCGGGAGCAAACGACGACGCATGAATCAAGGTACAGCAAAACATTCCACACAAGAAAATAAATTTTTTCATACGTTTTTATTTTTGTTGAGGACAAAGATACTGAAATATCCTGTATGATTGATAATTTTAGAACGTTTTTTTATTTCTGAAAAAATATGTAGTGATATATAAAATAAGTCCAGCATGGAAATTCACAATGAAATTCCCATGTCGGACTTGTTTCATGCCATCAATGTGCTACCTGAGTCAGGTCAAGAATTTTCCTTATAATGTATGTACAGGTTGGAGCAAGGGCATTACAATAAACTCTCGCGTTCCGTTATCTGTGCGTCGGTCATTGTGTAGTTGCCGAGGCTGCCCTCCTTGGCCTGTATGCAGATGTATGTCATGGGGGCGGTGGAAGTGCATTTAAGGTTGCGGTCGCAGTTGGTGGAGACACGTATGACAGAGCCTTCTGCTATGTCGAACACCTCGTCGTTTACTTGAAATTTGCCTGCACCAGAAAGGATGATGTAGTTTTCCTCGTTCTCGCGATGGCTGTGGAAGAACGGGACTGAAGCCCCCGATGGGAGAGAACCGAAAGAGATTTCGCAGGACGTTGCTTCTGTGGCGTCCTTCACAAACTGTTTGTCCTTACAATCGTGCAGATTGCCAACCGAGACGTGGGCATACTTTGCCCCACTGTTGATTTTGTTTAACTCGTTCATGTTTTGATGATTTTTTTATTAACTTTGCAGCGTAGAAACGTTTGCTTTCGGGCACAAAGTTAGGTTATAATTTTCATATTCACAATACCTTACAAAGAAGTAAGTCGCTTACCTGAAAGTTACATTTATTGAGAATGAAAAAGTTGGAACAGAAAGAAAATTTGGAAAAGTATACATCCATCCATTCCTGCCCTGTGAGGAATGTGGTGGCAAGATTTTCCAGCAAGTGGGCGATACTGATTCTGTGCGTCTTGTCCGAGAATGAAGCAACCCGTTTCAGTGTCATTGGCAAGGCTATCCCTGACATTTCATCAAAAGTGCTTGCGGAGACTTTGAAAAGCCTTGAGAACGATGGCTTAATCGACAGGCGTGTGTATGCCGAAATTCCCCCTCGCGTGGAGTATTCGTTGACAGAACTTGGAAAGAGTCTCATGCCTCACATTGAGGGTCTGATAGCATGGGCAGTGGAGAATTTCTCTCAGATAGTCGATAGACATTGAACCATTCGTTTGCATCTATGTAGAGAGCGGAGACCGACATTCCACAGATTCCTTGCTCTATGCAACCTGGCGGCACTTGACTCGGAACTTAACATCAATTTTGCCCATGTGGCTTAGGATAAATTAATTTTTACGACTTACTTATATAAAACAGCACTTAACAGCATTAGAATTAATAATAGTGGTTCTGTTCTGGGCACATGAAATGCGACTTACTAACCACCACCCAAAAGATAGATATCGGGTACTGCTTTGCTCTTTATGCACATAGCCGCGGTATACGATTAGCCCCCAACAGTATTAGTAGTAATCAGACAATTAGAATGCCACAAGAAGAATTTTATCGCAAATTTGTAAAAGTTGAGACAAATTGTTATATTTGCACAAAATTTGAATATCATGATTGAAAATCCACCTCAAATATCTGAAGAAATGGGACCTAAGACCCTTAGCGATCTACAGTCCCTCGAAGACGTTCACAAGGCATTATTAAAAATCAACGATGATTATCTCTATTGGAGCGATGTGAAATACAGAGCTCAATCGCTTAGACTCACCCCTCGTAAACTCTGGACATTAGTTAAACATGTTCGTGCGGGCTCAGATGTTAAAATCAAGGGGTTTGACCGGATTCACTTTTCGCTATCTAATGCGATGCAACGCAAATGTCATGAATTTGATATGAATTTTGGAGGCTCGTGGGGAACAGCCAGAATATTTCCGGAGGACAAGACTACGCAGGAACTTTATCTCATTAGCTCTATCATGGAAGAAGCCATTGCATCCAGCCAGATGGAAGGAGCCGCTACTACTCGAGAAGCAGCTAAAGAAATGCTTCGAAATAAAGTCAGTCCGAAAGACAAGAGTCAAAGAATGATTCTAAACAATTATAACACAATTAATTTTATTAGAGAGCATTCCAAGGAGAATTTGACTTCGGCACTAATCATGCAAATCCATGCAATGATGACGGATGGTGCCCTGGATATTGAAGATGCAGCCGGTAGATTCCGAACGCAGGAAGAGAATATCGTCGTCGGGGACGGGATTACGGGGGAGACCGTACATACCCCTCCTGAAGCAAAGTGTCTACCAAAATTCATAGAAGAACTTTGTACATTTTTTAATGATCTCGCTCCTGCCTTATTTATACATCCAATTATCCGTGGAGTCATAATACATTTTCTTATGGGGTATTATCATCCATTTGCAGATGGGAATGGACGAACTGCCAGAGCCCTATTCTATTGGTACCTGATGCGAAATGATTATTGGCTTGTGCAATATCTTTCTATTTCCAGAATCATCAAGGGATCGAAGAAGGCCTATGAAAAAGCATATCTTTTTGCAGAGCATGACTCTAATGATATTGGCTATTTCATTACCTATCACCTCAATGTATTGACAAAGTCGTTCGATGAACTTAGAAAGTATCTTGTAAGAAAACATAAGGAAAAGAAAAAATCAGAAAGACTGCTACACTTAGGTAATATCACTCCCCGTCAGGCTGAAATCCTTAATAGGTTTATAGAAAATCCAGATGAGGTTGTCACATCCGTTGATATTATTAACCGCTTTGGAGTGAGCCCGGGAACCGCTAAGTCAGACCTTCGGAAATTGACTGAAAAAGAATATCTTTCTGAGATTGCTCTCAACGGAAGGACAAAGGGATATATACGTAGTTCACGTTTTGAAATTCTGATTGGAAAGGCCTAATTGTCACATTACCGTTACTCAATACAATTTATCGCAATTTCTCATAAATTGCGATAAATTGCGATAAATAAACTTTTCCACTCTTTGTGTCGTCCATCTCCTTGCCGGAGATTCCCAGTTTACGTGCGCCGCTCTCAATCGCCATTACAGCGAAATGAATCCGGCGGTATATATTGTTGGTTGTATTCATATCACGAGTAGTTTGATGTCTATTCATTAATGTTTGCCCTCAGTTTGAACTTGTGCAAAAAATGCACAAGTTCGATTGACTAGATACCGACATTCCACAGGGATGAACTATCGCAGCCCGTGACATCTTTATCCTTTAGCTCGTAACGCGAGACAATCATGGGGGACATGGAACACGTCATGCAGACGTTTTGCTTCCCCATAATTCAACAATTGTACAATTTGGAAGCACAATTTTGTGGGGAAGTGCGATTATATCTGTATCTTTGTCTCTTGAATGAGAGAAAACTAACGTTAGAGACATGAATAAAGTTTATTTTGATGTGGCCAAAATGGCCAGGCGCATTGTCGTGACAACGGCAATGGCTATGTCGTTGTCTTTGCCTGCTGTGGCAGACAAGGTTGACCCTCCGCAGCCATGTGGACCTGTGCCGAGTGAGAACCAGCTGAAGTGGCAGGATATGGAAATGTATGCGTTCATCCATTTCTCGCTCAACACTTACACTGACCAAGAATGGGGCTTTGGCGACGAGAAGCCTGAGCTGTTCAATCCTTCTCGATTGGATGCGAAGCAGTGGGCAAGAGTGTGTAAAGTGGCTAGCATGTCGGGCATCACGATCACTGCCAAGCACCATTGCGGATTCAGCATGTGACCGTCGGCC
>VIDP01764745.1_pt1 | contig 10739 bp, 9 predicted proteins | sample 5025131 | NCBI WGS metagenome assembly VIDP01 (sample SAMN11853144, study PRJNA449069) | gut metagenome | isolation source: stool from male vole | host: Microtus ochrogaster | place: USA:Florida | collected 2017
TGGTGGTAAACTTTTCGACGACTATCATGCCAGTCATGTGCTCCCGGGTTTCCAGCCCGATAGCAAACTCCGGATGTTCCAGAAACTAAAGGATCAGGCTGAAATCGTGATCGTCATCAGTGCTCTTGACATCGAGCGCAACAAAATGCGCGGAGACCTCGGTATCACATACGACATGGACGTCATCCGCTTGCGTAAGGAATTCCAAAATCTCGGTTTCTATGTTGGTTCTGTTTGCGTCACACACTATAACGGTCAAATAAGCGCTGATAAATTCCGAGCCAAGCTTGAGCGTATGGGAATCACTGTCTACTACCATTATATGATCGAAGGCTATCCCACCAATGTAGAGCTCATTGCATCTGACGATGGTTTCGGTCATAATGATTACATCAAGACTTCACGGCCACTGGTCATTGTGACAGCTCCGGGTCCGGGTAGTGGAAAGATGGCTGTGTGTCTAAGTCAACTCTATAATGAAAATAAGCATGGCGTCACCGCTGGATACGCTAAATTTGAAACTTTCCCGTCCTAGAATCTTCCTCTAAAACACCCTGTCAACATCCCTTACGACGCTGCCACTGCTGACCTTAACGATGACAATATTATTGATCCTTGTCATCTTAAGGCTAACGGACAAACTGCAAGCAACTATAATCGCGATATAGAAATATTTCCGGTTCTCAATACCCTTTTCGAAGGTATTTATGGAGATAATCCTTATAAATCGCCGACAGATATGGGTGTAAATATGGTTGGTTTTTGTATCAGTGATGATGGTGTATGTTGCCGAGCATCTAACAATGAGGTCATACGTAGATATTTCACGGCTCTAAATAATTTGGCTAAAGGAGATGACAATGAGTCAGAAGTCAACAAGATTGCCCTCCTCCTTAAGCAAGCAAAAATAGATGTTTCTTATCGTCCTTGCATAGGCGCAGCTCGAGAAAGATATGACAAGAGCGGGCTCCCCTGCAGTGCTCTCCAACTTGCTGACGGAACTATCATCACTGCTGAACAAAGTGAGCTTCTTGGTCCAAGCTCTGCACTTATTCTAAATGTAGTGAAGCATCTTGCCGGGATAGACCATGACTTGAAGCTAATCCCTCAAGAAATGATTGAGCCTATCCAGCACACAAAGACAACTTATCTTAAGGGGCATAATCCACGTCTTCACAGTGATGAAGTGCTTGTAGCACTATCCGTATTGAGTACTCACAATGAAAACTGCCGGAGGGCTCTTGAGACGCTTCCTGAACTTGACGGCTGTCAAGCTCACTCAACTGTCATGCTTGGAGAAGTCGATCATAAGATTTTCAAGAAACTTGGCATTAGCCTCACATGTGACCCGGCTAAGAAAAATTAGAAATCTTAATATTAATCAAATAAAAGGCATATAATTTTTGCATTGTCGATTGAATTTCAGAGAAATTTAATTATGAATCATGCATTATGAATTATGCATTGCATATAATCATGAGATTCGATTTTGCAGGACTATGTATACGAGACGGTATAATTAAAAGGGCATTATCGAACCTACTTCAGGTTCGTCGAAGTTTTCTATCGGCTATTGAAAATGGTAAAAGTCGGATGCCGGAGGAAAAATTGGATAAAATCAAAGAGATTTTCGAACTCGACAGTCTTGATGATTATATGATCGACGAGAATACTGAAAGCGTAGTGCCTCCTCACACTCATGCTACAGAGCAAAGTGAATCAATAGCTCAGCTTCTCAATCATTTCCACGATTTAGCGCATCAACAACGGGATCATTCTGCTCAAGATGCAGATACACTTGCAAGAATTGAATTTCTGACAAAACGTAATGATCGTCTTTCTGAAAGAATCGATGACTTGCGTGACCAAGTGGATTCTCTGAGACAAGAAAACCTCCATCTGAAGGAACTTCTTTTGAAAAATGGAATAATGTATTGATATTGGCACATGAATTTGTATGGACGTACGGTTCGTGCGTCCTTTTTTATACATTCATCATAACCTTCTTAACCTCATTACCCCTATTAACCTTCAACTTGAGCTTGCGGAAGTTGAGTTATATTATTGTTTAGTTTTTACCACAACAATATACTCGTCTTCGGATTCAGCCAAAACTTCCGTTTCATAACCCCAAATTCGAATCATCTCTGCCAGCAAATGAGCTGGAGGAAGATGGTCATGCTCCGCTTTTTTCTCATGATGAATATCATTGATGAATTTCTCATCTGAAGGAAAAGCTATTACAAGGATTCCATTCGGCTTCATATTCATCTTGAAAAGCCATTCTATTGTCTCTGAGGGGGTATGCAGGTGGGGATAAACACAATAGAGCATGGCAACCTCGTATTTACCGGGAATCTGCTCCTCCTCGAAATCAAGTTTTAGAAACTCTACGTTTGGCAAATCTCCATATTTCTTGCGCGCAATATCAAGCATTCCCTCAGATAAGTCTATGGCAGTGATATGTCCTGTCGGTCCTACCTTGTTGCTAAGATACGGCACCAATACTCCTGTCCCTGTGCCAAGATCCAGAATGTCCATTCCTTTCGAGATTGGAAGTTTACTTAAAATTGACTTCACTCTTTCTGGAGTGGATTTTATTTCATTTGCGTCCCATGTTGACGCGATCTCATCAAAAAAATCTATTTCTGACTGATGCATATTAAATTAAGTGATTATTTAGTGAATTTGTTTGCAAAATTAACTAAAATTTGCTGAATATTCAAAAATTTTTATTAATTTTGCACTCAAATTAAAATATAATCACAATAACCCAAGATTATGAAGAAAGAAATGATGTATATTCTTCCTCTTGTAATGACAGCAGGAGTGATGAATGCATACGAAGTAAAGCGCGACACTGTAAGTTTGCATGAGGTCGTTGTCACTGCTCCACTTAAAACAGATGTGGATTTGATACCTCTCAATGTCACTCAGGTAACCTCTACTGAAATCGAGAAATCATCCGAAAGTTCTCTTCTCCCGATACTCGTAAATAAAGTCCCCGGACTGTTTGTTACAGAAAGAGGTTTTGCCGGCTATGGAGTTTCCGGTGGAAGTGCAGGAACTGTCAACATCCGTGGTGTAGGTCAAGGAAATAAGGTGCTTTTTATGATTGATGGTCAGCCTCAATGGGCTGGAGTATTCGGTCATAGTTTGGCGGATACATACGTGGCCAATGGTGTTGAGAAGGTAGAAGTGGTTAAAGGTCCCTCTTCTCTTCTTTATGGATCCAATGCTATGGGAGGCTCAATAAATATCGTCACGCAGACTCAAAAGAAAGATGGCCTGACAGGTCGTGCAAGAGCTATGTTCGGTTCATATAGCACTCAGAAATTCGCTCTTTCATCAGGTTACAAAAAAGATAAGTTTTCTGCTACCCTTTCCGGTCAGCTCGACAGAAGTAATGGAAATCGTGCAGGTAGCGCATTCTGGCTTGCCAATGAATTTGCCCAACTTAAATATGCTTGTTCTAACACTTGGAATGTGGCAGGTATGTTAGATATGACACAAAGCCATGCCAATAATCCCGGAACCCTTCAGGATCCTCTTGAGAACATGTGGACAGATATTTTCAGAGGTACGGGGGGAATGTATATCAAGAATACTTACGAAAAATGTGATGGTGGTATTCAAGGATATATCAACTGGGGTCGCCATAATCTTGATGATGGCAATGCACCCGGTGCAACTCCACGTGACTATCTTTTCCATTCTACCGACTATAATATGGGCTTCACTGCTTACGAATCATTCTATCTTTGGGATTCCAACGTATTCTCTGCCGGCGTAGATTTCCAGCATTGGGGAGGCCAAATTTGGAATACTGACAAGGAGGATGAGTCTAAACGTTCGTCTGAGGCAAAACATAATGTAAATGAAATAGCCGGATATGTGATGATGCAGCAAGGTTTCTTCCACGATATCCTTAATATCAATGGGGGTGTCAGACTTCAGCATGGCACTACTTACGGTAATGTATGGGTTCCTCAAGCAGGTATTATAGTAAAGCCGGGACGTGCATCACAGATCAAAGCTTCATTCAGCAAAGGATTCCGTTCGCCAAATATCCGTGAACTCTATCTATACATGCCTGCAAATCCGGATCTGAAACCTGAATATATGCTCAATTACGAGATTAGCTATCGTCAACATTTCCTCAACTATAATCTTATGCTCGGAGCAGCCTTGTATTATATTGATGGAAAGAATATGATTCAGACAATCCGCGTTGATGGTCGTCCTCTCAATGTCAATACAGGTAAGTTCCACAACAAGGGTTTTGAGATTGAAGCTGCTTACAACATTTTGTCGAATCTTCAGGCAAGTGCGTCATGGTCTTACCTGCATACAGATTCCGATAATCTCTATTCACCGAAAAACAAGCTTTGCGCCGACATTACATATTCTCCCGGTGATTTCAGTTTCACACTTGAAGACCAGAGCATCTGGAGCATGAAGAACGGGAATCCCGACGGAAGTACAGAAAGCTATACATTGGTCAACCTCAGAGCTGCTTATACACTGGGGTCAAAGACAACCAATCCAATTACGCTCTCTGTAAAGGTAGATAATATAGCAAATAAGCATTATCAGATCATCTACGGATGCCCGATGCCAGGCACCACCATTATGGGCGGTGTAGAGCTTAAATTCTAATTCATAATGCATAATTGGTTGCTCCTAAAAAAGGAAGTCATAATGCATAATTCCTTGTTTATAAATCGAAACCTCCTAAACCTCTTAACCTTTTTAAACCTCTTAACCTTTTAACCCTTAAACCAAATATGAAAGCCCGACTTGCATTACTATATTTCCTTCAATTCGGAGTGTGGGGATGCTACTTGACCTGTTTTGGACAATTCCTTGGATCCGGAGGAATCGGCGGTAAGATTGCATGGTTCTATGCCGCCATAGGTCTCGTCTCCATCATCACTCCATCCCTCTTAGGACGCCTCGCAGATAGGACGGGGCGTCCTGAGAAATTATTAGCACTCTGTCATCTTTTGTCTGCAATTGTAATGTTTGCGATGTGGAGATACGGTATGACTCATCCTCATCTTGAATTTGGAGTGTTTTATCCCTTGTATCTTCTTTTCCTTGCTCTTTATATGCCGACTATGGCACTCGCAAATACAGCTACTTTTGGATTATTGACGCAAAACGGACATAATACAGTTACCACATTCCCTTCTATAAGGATATGGGGAACGGTAGGATTCGTGGCAGCAATGTGGTTTGTAAATTCTGCTTATTGGCATAACGACACTTTAGGATTTTCATTCTCAGATGGGGGAGAAGTAGGACATTTACGATTCCAATATAATGCAATGCAGCTTTTATGCAGCAGTATAATGGGGATTCTTACATCTATTTATACCCTTACACTTCCTTCTTTGAAACCAAAGGAAAGTGAATCAATTGACCAATCTGCGACTAAGATCCCTTTGAAGGATTCAATAAGGATAATGTTTGGCAAGCGAGAAATAGCGATATTTTTGATATTTGTAATTTTCTCAGGGGTATGTCTTCAAATTTCCAATGGTTTTGTAACCCCATTCATAACTCATTTCAGTGGCATTGCCGAATACGCAGATTCTTTGGCGTCCGGAAATGCAACAATGCTTTTTTCTTTTTCACAAATTTCAGAGGCGGTTTGCATATTGCTTGTCGGCATTTCTCTTAAGTGGAAAGGTATTCGTTTTGTCTATGCTCTCGGACTACTTGCATGGTCATTGCGATTCCTGATGCTTGGTGTCGGAAATCCCGGACCTGGATTATGGCTTTTGGTAGGGTCGATGTTGGTATATGGGATTGCATTCAATTTCATAACAATTGCCGGACATCTGTATATTCAGCAAATTGCTCCATCAAATATGAAAGGTTTTGCTCAAGGATTAATGATGTTTATGAGTAATGGCATTGGAGCTACTGTCGGGACATTGGCTGCTGGTGGCATTGTGAACAGGTGGTGTAGCTGGGAGATGGTGGCAGTGCCCGGATCAAATGCACCGATGCGATTGTTTATGGGAGACTGGATATATCCCTGGATGATATTCGCAGCCTACGCTTTCGTTGTCATGCTAATATGGATCATTTTCTTTCGTTCTTGTAAATCCGAGTGACAATGAGAGTAGTTAGCACGCTCCGCGTGCGTCATTAAGCGAAATAACTCATTTTCTATATGTAATATCAAATATATGAGAAATAATATAGTGCTGATAATTCTCGCACTGCTGATGCATATCGGGTGCAATACAAAATCTAACAAAATAGAATCATCCGGATCTGTCAAGACTACTGTAGATTCCATCTCAGAGGCACTTGATTATCAGATCTCTCACTATCCATCATCTCAATATCGAGATGTATATAAGAACTTCATGCAGGATTTCTTTGGGCCAGGCCATATTCTTGCAGATACAGCGGCATCTGGAAGATATTTGAGATATGAACTCGCTGGGGAGGGTCCATTCGAAGGTCCACTTTATGAAAAGACAGGCTTCCGTGGAAATTTCTACAGAGTGAATCTTTCTCTGATCAAAGACAGTATAATCCCCTACGACTTATTTTTCAATACATTTGTTGAAAGCGTTCAGGGAATAACTCCTCCGTCTGGCGAGGACTGGATGGAGACATGGAGTCTTATTGATAGTGTCATAGTAGATAAAGGTATTAATTTCGTAGATGAAGAGACAGATCGCCGAGAACTCCAGGCTCAGTTTAGTGAGGGTAACTACATAGCCCGTCACAGTCAGCGCTTCAACGATTCCGTCCATTTCCATTATCGCATAATCTCCCACGACAACTTCGAGACAATCATGCTTCCACTCATCCAGAAAACTAAGTAAGACCTAAAGCATTCTTAAATGATTTTTTCATATTGTTTTGCCGACAATACGATTTAGAGGGATGCTATGAAGATGTCAGCTTGTTGACGGTTGCTGAAGCGATGTATTATACCGGGATATTGGGATATGATTTCTTCGATTACGGGGAGAAGATCAGTTGGGAATTTGAGGATCCATTGGCGGAAGTCTTCGTTCAATTCCTCGTCATGCCAAGGCATGTCAACTCTTTCATGACTCAGACGTTTAATAGCTCCTTCGAGACACTGCTCAACTGGAATATCAAAGAAGAAGACAGTGTCTGCTTGTTTTAGACGTATAGGAAGAGTTCGAGTGTAGTTACCATCGATAATCCACGAATCTCTCATGAGAATTTCTTCAAGTCTCTCATCAAATTCTTCAGGTGGGAGAGTGGTGCGGTCAGGACGATGCCAAATCATATCCAGATAATATAAAGGAAGACCAGTCTTTTCTGCAAGTTTCCTTGCAAAAGTACTTTTCCCTGCTCCCGGACAACCGATTATAAGAACTTTCTTCATTTTCAGTTAATTTTACGGCCATAATAATAGGTATTCCAAGTGTCTTCAGCGTAGCCGTCATGAAGCACCTTGAAACTTCCAGGGGATGCATCGGCAACTATATTTCCGTCAAAATAAACATTCCAAGTGTCTTTGGCATATCCGTCTTTGAGCACCTTAAAACTGCTGGGTGTGGCATCAGATATTTTCTTGCCGTCGTAATAAACATTCCATGTGTCTTTGGCGTACCAGTCTGATAAGACGGAGAAGCTTCCGGAAGTTGCGTCATCGATCTTCTTTCCATTATAATAGACATTCCAAGTATCTTTGGCATACCCATATCCCAAAACTTTGAATGAATTGCTTTGAGCATTTTTCATCGCAACTCCACGATAATAGACGTTCCATATATCTTTGGCATAACCGTCACGCAGGATAATGAAACTTGAAGCGGATGCCCCTTTTATCTCTTTTCCTTCAAAAAATACATTGTTATTGGATACTAAATAGGGTGACCGATTATGGTGAGCACAACGTTCGTAAGCCTCATGCCCAATATGATTGTCATGACGTTCCTGAGCATAAACGTTTCCACTCAAAATTCCACTAAGAAACATGAGAATAAGTATAATCTTTTTCATAACTTTTTTTTTTATTAGACAACACTCTCCGATGAAGGTTTATTATAAGGATTCATCCTTTTTAAATGCTTGCTTATACAAAATTATTAAAAAATTTAATATCACCTCAATTAAAAAAAAATGCTCCCCAACTTATGAGAAGCCGGGGAGCGGATATAAATATACGATGAATGATTATTCGGCGGGAGTGAGGTCAGGATTGAGAGCATGTTGCCACTTGAAGAAGAGGAAAGTGCAGATGGCCGTAGCAGTTAAGCCAATGGCTTCACTTGCATAGAGAGGCAGTCCGATTCCTTCAACGTATGCCCCAAGAGGAGCATAGCAGATGAAAGTGATGCAGAGGGCTGTCATAAACATCGCCGGAATCATTGTGATTAGATATGCCTTCTTATAGCGGGCTAAGAAGACGCTGCATGCCCATAGGGTGAAGATAGATAGCGTCTGGTTGCACCATGCAAAATATCTCCAGAGGATATCGAAGTTGATATTGAGGAGCAGATAGCAAACAGCGACGATTGGGAGAGTGACGAGCAAACGCTTGATGAACTTCTTCTGCTCAAGTCCAATAGAGTCGGCAATTATCAGACGAAGACTACGCATGGCTGTGTCGCCAGTGGTGATTGGAGCAGCGATTACACCAAGAATGGCAAGTATACCTCCAAAAGTTCCAAGCCATTTCACGCAAACCTCGTGCACGAGAATTCCGGCATCCGAACCATTATCAGCCATATATTCGGCAAGTTTGTCGTATCCACCTGTAAAGGCAATTGCTGCGGCAGCCCAAATAAGGGCGACAATACCTTCAGACACCATAGCACCGTAAAATACTTTACGGCCATGCTTCTCATTGTTAAGACAGCGTGCCATCATAGGGCTTTGCGTAGCATGGAAACCGGAAATTGCTCCGCATGCGATAGATATACACATCATCGGGAAGATAGGAGCGGCTTCTCCTGCAGGATGGCGGTTGAAAAGTCCATCGGAGAATCCATCAGGAATGTGCACTGCATTCACTATCATATATCCCATGATTCCGACCGCCATAAAAAGGAGAGCGAAACCGAAAACCGGGTAAAGGTTGCCAATAAGTTTATCTACCGGCAGAAGGGTGGCAAGAATGTAGTAAAGGAAAATACATACAGCCCAGAATGTAGCGTTCAGATGTTCCGGGGTGAGTGTTGCGAGCAGGTTGGCCGGAGTGCGAACGAAAACTGCGATAACCATCACAAGCAAAATGCAAGTGAAAACACTCATCACCATTTTAACTTTCTTTCCCAATTCACTGCCAACAATCTCCGGCAGTGACTTCCCTCCGAGACGAAGGGAGATCATACCGGATATAAAGTCGTGGACAGCTCCGGCAAAGATAGTACCGAGTACTATCCATAGAAAAGCTGCGGGACCATACATGATACCCATAATAGCACCGAAAATCGGACCGACACCGGCAATGTTGAGAAACTGTATGAGATAGACCTTCCAAGTAGGCATTTCAACATAGTCAATGCCATCTGCCATTGTCTTTGCCGGAGTAGGACGTGAAGAGTCAGTGCGGAACACTCGTTCCACAACACTTCCGTAAATGAAATATCCAAGTATTAAAGCTGCGAGAGCTATGATAAAAGATGTCATTTCTTCTTTTTGTTAGGCGTTAAATTGAATTTTATATAGAAATAACGATGTTCTATTTAAAAAATTACAGTTGTGACTATATTATTTTAAGCCAAAGTCGAAAGGACAGTCACGCGGGGCAGGTCCGTTCCCTCCCATTTTCCAGAGATTATCAAAGTCGAGCTTGGAATAGCTTGACTTATTGCATAAGTCTCCCTTTTTTACGACTGTTGCACTGGGCCATGTCTTTCCAGTGCCATCTATCATATAAAGTCCGTCATGAGAGAAAATAGAACCAGATTTATGAGTGCCAATAGTTCCGTTGCCATTTTCAACATTTCCGGTATTTACACAATTATAGATATTGCCAAGGTGATCGACATATCCAAGAATTCCTCCGTTGTCACTTTGGTGATTATGAAGCACTTCCCCTCTATTCAGACAGGTCTTAAGATGAGATTCGGGACCCTCTTCCATAAAACCGAGAACTCCTCCAACTCTTGAGGAATAATCTGTTGCATCGATCGTACCATTATTAATACTATTATACAATTGAACGTTCATATAATGGGTTTGAAAACTTATGGGATCTTCTCCGAGCGAACCTGCAATCCCTCCTACACCTCTATGAGGAGCTGAAGAGCAAATGCGACCGTTGTTGACATTGTTTCCAAGTTTGAGGTAATACCCGGAATATCCTACAATTCCTCCGACACCGGAGTCGTCATCTGTCTTAATTCCTGAAGAAATCTTGCCATTATTTCCACATTTATAGATATAGACACCGGTAACATCAATGTATTGGGGACTCAAGTATGTTTTTACAAAACCGGCTATGCCACCAACTCGATTTGCTCCATCAACTTCGCCGTCGTTAAAACACCAGCGAATGTCCATTGGCTTAAAATCAAGAGAGTATTGAGAATTAATATAATCACGATAAACATAGCCATATATGCCACCTGTATTGCTTCCACCTTGTACATTTCCAAAATTGATACAGTCTGTAGTGTAGCAATAGTTATTACATTCCACACGTCCGGCGATGCCTCCTACATTACTACTGTTGGAAGCTGATACCTGACTCTTTGATACAAGATCCTCAAAAACATTACTTGTGC
>VIDP01441334.1_pt1 | contig 10692 bp, 7 predicted proteins | sample 5025131 | NCBI WGS metagenome assembly VIDP01 (sample SAMN11853144, study PRJNA449069) | gut metagenome | isolation source: stool from male vole | host: Microtus ochrogaster | place: USA:Florida | collected 2017
GTCTGTGGATAATGGTACGGGCAAAGGAAAGCAGCTGGCGCTGTCCGGCAGAGAAATTATTTCCCCGCTCCCGTACGATTTCATCCAGCCCATTTTCCAGCTTGCAGATGAAGGAATCCGCATTGACGTAGCGACAAGTCTCCCACACTTCCTCGTCCCCAACATTCTCCTTGCGCAGCAGGATGTTGCTGCGGATATCTCCGGAGAACAGGAACACGTCCTGAAGCATCTGACCGAAATGCCGCCGCAGGGAGGATATCTTGATTTTCCGGATATCAATTCCGTCGATCAGGATCTGCCCCTTCTGAATATCATAATTGCGGCAGATCAGGCTGAGAATCGTAGTCTTCCCGGAGCCGGTAGAGCCGACAAAGGCCACCGTCTGCTTTGGCTCCACATGAAATGACACTCCCTTCAGCACCCATTCATCAGGTTTATAGCAAAACCATACATCCCTAAATTCAATCTCCCCCTTTAACTCAGACAGTTCCATGGCATCGGGTTCGTCCACGACCTCCGGCACCATATCCAGAATGGTAAAAATCTTCTCTGCCGCGGCAAAGGAGCGCTGCAGCATATCAAACTGCTCCGCCAGAGCCTGGATGGGATTAAAAAATCGGGAAATATACATGTAAAAGGACACCATGATGCTGCTGTCAATCACTTGTCCAAAATAATGGATATCCCTGATATAACCCTTTGCCCCAAAATAAAACAGGCACAGGTTCGAGGAAATATAAAGCATGTAGACCATAGGCTGGAAAATCCCAAACACAAACATCCGGTTCAGCTTGGCCTTCTGCAACTTCCGGCTGCGATCAATAAAATCATCCAGCTTCTGTTCTTCCCTGTTAAAAATCTGTGTAATCTTCATACCGGACAGATTCTCGGACAGATACGTATTAATGTCTGTGGTGGCGTCATTGACTGTGCGGTGTACCCGGCGGGAGAACTTCCGGAAGATCACGGTAAACAGCACTACAAAGGGCACAAAGCACAGCACCATCAAGGTCAGTGCATAGTTCAGCATCAGCATGGCTCCCAGTACCCCCACGATCACCATGGAGTTTTTCGCCAACGTCACCAGAATATTGGTGAACATATAGGAGATGGCATTGGGATCGTTGGACACCCTGGTCACCAGCTTTCCCACAGGGATGTTGTTCAGCTGCTCGTGACTCAGGTTTTCAATATGGGTGAACACATCCAGCCGGATACGGGACAAGATCTTCTGACCCGTTTTCTGCAGGAGCATCGCCTGACAATAAGTACAGAACATGGACACCACCAGAATTCCCGCATACAGTCCTACCATGACATATAACCGACTCAACTCAAAATCATTCTTAATAAGGCTCTGAATCCGTCCTATAATCAGCGGAGAAGCCAAATCGTACACAATGGAAAAGAGCATCACAAAAAACACCAGCACAAAGCTCTTCCAATAGGGTCTGGCATACTGCAGCAGGCGCCGGACGATCTCCCCGTCCGACATCTTCCGCTCCTTATCAGATTCATCCTTTACCTTCCGGAGCGCTGCGTAAGCCAGCAGGAATACAATCGAAAAAGCCCCGATAATAGCGCCCACGATCAATATCGGCAGATACTCACCCATTGTGCTCAGCTCCTTCCTCCTCCAGTTTCTGAAGATCCACCATCTTCCGGTATGCCGGACAGGTCTCATACAGTTTTTCGTGCGGACCCGCCGCCACCAGTTCTCCATCCTCCAAAAAGAGGATCTTGTCCATCTTCTCAATGGTAGTAACCCGGTGGGCAATCAGAATCGTAGTCTTCCCCTGTCTGGCGGTGCCCAGGTTTTCCAAGATCGCCGCCTCGGTCTTCGTGTCTACGGCGGACACAGAATCATCCAGGATCAGTATGGGAGCATCCTTCATCAACGCCCGGGCGATGGATATCCGCTGCTTCTGACCGCCGGAAACCGTGACTCCCCGCTCCCCCAGAATGGTACTGTAGCCTTCCTGGAACTCTTTGATATTGCTATGTACATCAGCAAGCCTTGCTGCCTGAACAACGGCTCTGCTATCACTTCTATCCACGCCAAAAGCAATGTTGTTCTCAATGGTGTCGGAGAACAGGAAATTATCCTGAGGCACATAAGCGCAGCATGCCCTCAGGTCACGAATCTTTACATCATTTACATCCATACCATCCACAAACAGGGTTCCGTCCGGGACATTATAAGTACGCAGGATCAGGTCTACCAGAGTTGTCTTTCCGGAGCCCGTCTTACCCACCAGTCCCACGTTCTCTCCTGCCCTGATGGTAAAGGATATATTTTTCAGCACATCCATCTCGCCATCGGGATAATGGAAAGTCAGATCACGAAACTCAATATCCCCCCGGACACGCTTCAGCTCCTTCGCATCCTCCCGATCCGCCACAGCAATCTTCTCATCCAACAGCTCTCCCAGACGGTTCAGTGACGCCTTTCCCCGTGACGTCATATCGATCAACTCGGAAACTGCCATGATAGGCCAAACCACAGCGGTGAAATAGCCGATAAACTCCACCATCTGACCGGCATTGAATCTGCCCCTGTACACCAGATATCCGCCGTAGCCCAAAATCACGCAGACAACGCTCTCTACAAACAGTGTCACCATGATGCGCAGCAGCACAGAATACTTGGTATGTTCAATATTAGCGGTCTCATTCTCCTCATTCAGCTTCCGGAAAGCCATCAGCTCCTTTGCTTCCTTGACAAATGCTTTGATTACCGCAATACCCGAAAAACTCTCCTGGGAGAAATCCGAAAGTCTGGAGAAGGCTTCCTGTCTGATATCCCATTTTTTCATCATCTGTTTGCCGATCACTGTAGCTGCCACCAACAGAAAAACCATGGGGATCAGAGACAAAAGCGTCAGTACCGAATCCATCTGCCACATGTTTACTACCGCCAGAACCACCAGCAGTAATGCATCAAAGAACATCATGACGCCCCAGCCGAAACATTCCTGTACGGTATCCAGATCGTTGGTAAACAGACTCATCAGATCCCCAACCTTATTGATCTGGTAATACTCCCGGCTCAGATCCTTCGCATGGTCAAACATACGGTTACGCAGGTCAGCCTCCAGACGCACCGCAGCTCCGAAGAAACATACCCTCCATAAAAAGCGGCCGAAAACCATGGCCAGAATGATTCCCACCATGGGCATACAAATTCCGTCCAATAAAAAATCCATGTCAAATGCTGTCTGAACCCCATCCACAATGACGCTACCGCCATTCATCCCATTGATGATCATGCGGTACAGCTTTGGAATCTCCAGCTGCAGATAGTCCACCATAACCAAGGCAATCAGCCCCAGAATCAGCCATCCTGCATACTTGAGGTAATATCGGTTGATATGTCTGCCAAATATCATTTCCCCTCCAAAAATCTGCTAAATATAACTAAGGAAGCGCTTTCATCAACGCTTCCCTAATTTTATCATATAGTCTTTCCCATCACAATAAAATGTTTATGATCCTTGGTTAGTCCCTGCATTCTTCTTACCCGTATAGGTCCTCCTTAGATTGCATCAGCCAAAGCTGCCCACTTTTTCGCATCCATTTATGCTTCATACCCTTGATTTTTCATAGCCGATCCCATTACCAAATGGCATCTTCTCCTGCACCGAAGATTTCAATCAAGTAAATTTCACAGGACGATAACTGCATATATTCGGTGGACAAGCGCTTTGCAAGTTCGGCAGCTTTGTTCGTAAGTGCCTCTCTGATATTACCATCTTTAATTTCAGTTTCGCTCAAACTATTCAAGTAATTTTGCATTTCTTCTTTGAATGTCAGTAATGTCTTATCTCTCTCTGCTACCGTTATAAGCTTTGGAGAGTTGATGCTGTAAACGACATTCAAATCAACGAAACAGTTAAACGCATATACGGGCTCCCCATCCTCGTCCAAATAGTCGCAAAGCCTACTCTGTTTTGACAGAGCAATGAAAAATGTAAACTCTTCTCCCATATGCTCGCAATACAATTCATGAGACGAAAAAGACATTGTTGTTGTGAAAAAGTCATAGTTTTCATCATCGTGGGATATGGTGCCGCTCACATCAGCTACTGCGGCAAGGAACACTGTCAATTCATCGGGTGTCGAAGCAAGTGCCGCATTGAAATCGGCTACACTCTGCTGCCCGTAGTCCTCGGTCTTGTATGCAATCAGCTTTTCATATGCAGCAGACGCATTAGGTGAAACGGCCGGGCTGGAAGCCCCATTTGTTGACAGTACAGTTTGGATAATGGCGGGTTCGCTACTTTGCACGGCAGCATTGTTTTGTTCGGACGAAGGATTCCGTTGGTTCAAACTTTTTGGGCTTGCGCACCCTGTCAGCGCACTTACTGTTAGGAGGGCGGCAAAGATAATTGGTAAACATTTTTTCATAGTAGAATCTCCTTTCTGTTACCTTTTTCCGGATACACTGAAAGAATACCATCCTAACTTGAATCTACTTTGAATTGAATATGTTTTTTATGTGGAGATAAAAAAAACGGCAAGTTAAAAAACTCGCCGCCTCCCCGATATTCCTAAAACTGTACGGAAACGATAACGCCCTGAACAGTATTAGCAATTTCAATTTTTGCACCATGCAGGTCAAGAATTGTTTTCACAATATACAATCCTAATCCGGTGCCGCCTGTTTGCCTGTTTCTTGACTGGTCTACCCTATAAAATGCCTCAAACAGTTTGGGAATATCCTCGTCCGGGATATGTGTGCCTGTATTTTCAATCGTAAAGCTGGCGTTTTCAGCTTCTTTCCACAGATTCACGCTTATATGATTTCCGGCTCCAGAATATGCAGCTGCATTTCCCAAAAGATTGTCTATTACTTTTTGAAGTAGCTGTATATCCCCTAAAATATAAACATCTTGGGATATAGATTGTTCAACCGTCAATTCCTTTTGCATAAATAAATCTTCAAACGCTGTAAGGCGGTCATTTATGAGATTGCTAAGATTAAGATTGCTTTTTTTGCAAGTATAACCCGGAGTATCTAACCGGGATATTGTTAAAAGCTCCTGCACCATTTTTTCTAAGGTGTCTGTAACTTCTAAAGATTGTGCAAGATATGTTTCCCTGTCTTTATAGCGCCCCACTTGATAGAGCATACCCTGAAGCTGCCCTTTGATAATGGTAATAGGTGTTTTTAATTCATGGGAAGCCGCCGCAAAAAACTCTACCCGCTGTCGTTCAAGCTGCCTTTCCATATCAATATCTGCTTGCAGTTTTTGATTGGCTTCCTGCAATTCTGAAAGGGTTATCGCCAATTCCCGGGAAAGTGTATTTAAGCTGTCAGATAACACGCCTATTTCATCAGTGCGTCCAACAGGACAAAAACCGCCAAAATCCATATCCGCCATCTGCTTTGAAAGTTTACTCACCTTCTTAATGGGCGCAGTCATGTACCATGAATAGAAAAAAGCTGAAATGATCGAGCCTGCTAAAATGACAATACAGAGCGTTGGAAGCGTTTTTTGTATGGCTTCCTCTGTCTGCGTATGTTTAGCAGGATTTCTTGTCAGTAATAGAGTATAGAGCGAATCGCTGTCAGCAAATGTAACAGTATAGGCTTTGGTTTTTTCAATTTTATCAAAATCGGTGATATGCCCGTCGATTGGCTGGTTAATATCATGTAAACTTACTTCCTGTCCGTCAGACTGAAAGAAGTGCAGTTCAAACTCATTTTCATAGCTATTCTGTATTTCATTATCAGTGCTTTCAAGCCAAATATAAGCGTATTCCTTGTTTTCTCTCGATAAATCATCTGGCAAAAAGCAAATCCACCATTCAGCATCTTCTATGTCGTATTGGTAATTTTTAGGGGCAGCTTGCAAAATAAAGGTATATGTTATAAAACAACACATCGTTATCAGCAACAACGTCAATGAAAAAACTTTAACGGATAATCGGCTCTTAATCTTCCTTATCAATTCTATATCCCACCCCTCTGACCGTTTCTATGTAATCAGCATCACCAAGTTTCTTCCGCAGGTTCTTAATATGCGTGTCAATGATCCGTTCTTCTCCGAAAAATTCGTACTTCCAAAGTGTCTGTAACAGATTTTGCCGTGTTAAAATCCTGCCCTTGTGTGTCAGCAGCTCCCGCAATATTTCAAATTCACGGGGAGTAAGATTAATGCTTTCTTCCCCTGCATAGACCTTGTACCCGTCTAAGTCCAGTGTCAGATTCTTATAGCTCATAGTCTGCGGAGTGTCATTCTGCTTTGATGACCGGCGCAGGACAGCCGCAATTTTCCGAAGCAAAACGGGCATGGAAAAGGGCTTTGTAATATAGTCGTCAGCCTGCAGGTCCAGTCCTCTTATCTGGTTTACTTCCCCATCCAAAGCCGTAAGCATGATAACAGGCACATCTGATTTCTGCCGGATAACCTCACAGACACCGTAACCGTCTATTTTGGGAAGCATAATGTCAAGCAGTACCAGATCAAAGTCCTGCTCGGAATATTTCGCAAGAGCCTCTACCCCGTCAGAAGCCAGTACAACGCTATGCCCCGCCTCCTTTATAAAATCATGCAGCAATGCCTGTATGGATAAATCGTCCTCAACAATTAAGATTTTACTCATGGCGCACCTCCTGTATATAATAGAAAACTGGCTTTGCAGGTTTTCTATTATCAAGAATGATAGCAGGATAATTTGAATCTATTGTGTAGATTTGAAATTTTTATATATTTTTTTCGTATCTTGCAAACTCTGCCCCGACCGCCATCATATTATAATCAGAACAACCGTCAGCAGTTCATAGTCACTCCCGTACTTCTTCGGATATTACCGTCCAGCCATCATCTGTCCAATAGAAGATTCGCTGCAGTCCTTGGTAATGACCATTTTCGTCCAAAAAATATATCGATATTCCCTGCCGTGGCATACCTGAGACATCAACGATCTTTGCTCCATCCGTAACATTATCTGAAAGAACAGAATTTTCAATTACAGTTCCATCTACTAGCATGATAGAGTTTTGCGTATCTAATCTTGTCGTTACTGTTGGTACTGGATCAACACCAACCGGATTAATATCTAATACAAAGATCGTTGCCGCTCCATAATTACTTGTAGGATCATGAACCTCCAAAATAATGGCATCTTTTTCCTCCGAAAACAGCCTGCCGGTCAGTAATGAATAATCACCATAAACCGGGAGAACCTGCGCCATAGTTTCTCCTGTTCCCAAATGGATTCTGATTATAATTACCTTGTCCTCATAATCGCCAAATTGATAAACACTTACATATGCTTCATCATCAGCCTCTCCTACGCCATCCAGATTCAGGTTTCGAAATAATTCGCCTTCCATTTGTGTACCTTTCGCCCAAGATGGTTCTTCTTCCGTATCAACGGTATTTTCATTATTGATTTCTTCTGTTTCCATCTGTTCAGCGTTATCTATTATTTGGTTGTCACTTCCAATTTCTACAGCAGATTGTGAAATATTATTCTCCGCTTTTCCCACATTATCCGATATGCCACATCCTGCTAATGTCAACACACACATCATCGCTAAGAAGCACCCTGTCTCTTTTTTCATCAACATTTCCTCCATTTTTGATATGGCAGCTCTGCTCCCCCAATCTGCCGGAAACCGGGGAAGCCTGCCCTGTCCATCCTCTGTGGCTTATTGGTGAATATGCGGCGGAGCAATTTACTTCTGTTCCATGAAGCGGAACTTTACTCCAAAATGCCCGCCGCTTCCATGATGTTCTTTTCATATGACGCAACCGAAACCACCTTTTTTGCTGTGCTGGTCTTATAATATCTCGCATCTGCTTCCTGCTCCATCAGCTTGTGTTTCAAGGCGCTCTCCTCATTCAGACGGGCATATTCCTCACGCCTTTTCTTCTTTGCCGCCTGCTCCGCTTCGAACTGACGCTGTTCTTCCTCTGTCGGTCCGGATATGTTGCCGCCGTGACTTGAAGCCCGGAAATGTGCAATTTCCCCATTTTCATCTAAAACTATCAAATGGGAACATACCCTGCCGGGTACCTGATTCGTTGCAATAAAGCTCTCCACTTTTGCCATTACCTGCTCTGCCAGCGCCGGATCATTTTTCATCTTTTCTTCCAATTCCGGTGGCACAACGATTGATTTTTGCCCTGCGATTGAGTGGAGCCTTGACTGTACACCGGATGAATCCATAGCAGGATTCGCCCCATTTGGTTTCCAGTTCACAGCAGATTCATCTACATCATTCTGAAAAAACTTCTCAAAAGGAAAATCATTTCTTTCCCATACGCCCTGCGGAATATTCGATGCATCCATCGAATGGTAGTATGCTCCCGGAAATCTCGCCTGCCACATATCCTTAAAACTCATGCCCGACACATTCTCTTGCCCTGTTGCCTTTGCCGCCGCAAGCTCCGCAAAGCTCACGCCATTGTTCTTGCCCGCCGCCACATTCTTCCGGTACTGCTGTGTCAAATAGTACTCTCCTAATTTACCTGATAATCCAAAATCCATTTCAATCTCTCCTTTCATTTTTCATCATATTGAAATCTATCCTACGAATTTAACTTCTTCTATTCTATTGAACCGTCCGAGCCTTGCAAGAACAAGCATTGTATAGTTCGCCTCATACAACCTTTCCATTTTTCGGAATCTTTCATCTTCCCCAAAGCCCCATGCCAAATGCCATGCACCATCAGCACTTTGCCGTTTAATCAGATAGTCTAAGGAATCATCAACGACCTGCTTGACCGCAGGATATACGATACTGTCAGGCGTTTCCACAACATCGCAAGGCAATTCCTCATATCCGTTTTCCCATGCAGAGTAATTAAGCTGCATACAGGCAGTCGGGTTTTGCCTTAAAATTCCCGTCAACTTATCAGCCAGCACTCTGTCTTGCAGGCATTTCACAAACACCTGATAGCATTTTAAGTTATATGGAGATTCAATATCGTTATTTCCGTGATCAAGCCGAGCCGATTTTCCAAACAGCGGTGAGTTTTCATCGTAATACCGCAGAATATGCTCTATGGGGTAGTGAATAATGTCCTTGTACAACTCTTTAGATACAAGTTCCGGATACAGAGCGACGATTGCCGCAAGCGCGGCTTCGCCATTGGGGTTGTAATACTTGATTCGCTCATCAACATCCGCTTTTGGCGTAATATCACAGTCGGGATACGTCCACCATCTGACATGGAGGCCATCATTTATTCCGGGTTCTAAAAGCTCGCCCCAGCGGCCAAAATCGGGACGGTAACATTTCAATAAGTATTTCATCATCTTCTGTATGATGGGATCATCCGCAGTCGGCCTTTCCTTCAGGTAAAACATATACCGAAAAGCATGCTCGGTACATTTCAGGCACGAGCCTTGATAATCAAACTCATATAACAGTCCGCCAAAGCCTCCGTCCTCACGTTGATGTTTTTCTAAGATTTTCATAAAAGCACCGGTGTCTCCGTCCCCGAAATTGTACTTGAACCACGCTTTTGTAATATCGTCCGCATTTGCAAAAATAAAATCTTTTGTTTTTATAAAGCTTTCGTATGTAAGATTCATCATGTTTTTCCCCTATAAATTATCATTTATCCTTGCGGTCTTGAGTATAATTATGCCACTGTCCGTCCGCCTATGGAAGTCGCCCCCACCCGTTTTACGGGTGGGGGCGACTGTTATATCGGCTGATTTTGTTCCAAAACCAATAGGGCATTCCCAAATCATTTCTATTCCACAAGTCTGGCTGTTCCATACGACGCCGGCGTGGACCAGCAGGTATTGGTAGTGTCATACCAATTCAACATTCCAAGCCTTCTTCCGGCCTTGCAGTCATTAATCTGCACTTCAAATCCGATAAGCATATCCGGCTGTACCTGAACCTCCGTCCACTCTATGGCTATTTCAATCATATACCCGTCTTCTGTCTTTACTGTTTCGGAGGTAATATATTCCTCTTTACATTCGCTTCCGTTAAAGGAATGCTCGTTTTCACAGTTAACGCGGTACTGCTTATCGTCCACCTTATAGCCTTCCGCCTTGTCATTATTCTCGTCAATAAACACCTCTACGGAATCTCTTGTATGTACCTCGGAACCTGATACATCCAGATTAGGGTCTGTAACCTTTATCAATACATAAAGGGCTTTTTCATCCCAGAGCACCTTTGCCGTAGCTGACGCTTCCGGCTGCCCCTCTTCTGCAGTTACCACTGTCAGCTCCAGCTCCTGAGCCTTCTCCCATTCGCCTTCCTCGACTCCGTCCACAGTTATTGTTCCCTGATAAATCGTAGCAAAAGGTTTTAAAACAAGCCTTCCATAGGATTCCCTGCTGTTATCCTGGTCATTATTTGTATCATTCCATGAAAGAAGCTTTCCGCCGTCATTTACCCGGATATCGAACTCGATTTCCTCAAATGCTTCCAGGTCCTCCTTGTCAAAAAATACTGTCGCTTCATAACCTTTATCCCCGGAAGTTCCTTCTGCTCTGGAAACCGTGGTAACCTGCACATCCTCCATTCCTTTGCCTTCTGTCATTCCGGCATAAACCGTTATGCCGTCTTCTGCATCATCCTGTCCGTCCTCTACCTGAATCCGGACGCCCAGACCATTTTCGTTCCATATGGGCTGGAATTTAACTTGCGTATCTCCGTCCCCGAATACGGTTTCCTTTACTCCTTCATAATCCTCCATATATGACACCTGA
>VIDP01479241.1_pt1 | contig 10608 bp, 12 predicted proteins | sample 5025131 | NCBI WGS metagenome assembly VIDP01 (sample SAMN11853144, study PRJNA449069) | gut metagenome | isolation source: stool from male vole | host: Microtus ochrogaster | place: USA:Florida | collected 2017
CAAATTGCTTTCTGCTGATGTCACTTGGATATTCTTTTCTCATCGTTTTCCCGCTTTCATGGTTTTATTTATTCCATTATACCACTTTTTTCTCTCTTTGAAAAGATACTGAACAGGCTCTTAGCTTTTATTTTTGAAGATAATCGTGCCTTTTGTAAATATATCTGTCCGATTACAGTATTTTTGAAACCGATGAGCTATTTTTCACTGCTCAGAATCAAGTGTAATAAAGAAAAATGTGTTTCCTGCGGCAAGTGCAAAAAGGTTTGTCCGATGGACGTAGATATGACAAACAATTCAAGAAAACGAAAAAACGGTACAGAGTGTATTCTTTGTTTTGAGTGTGTTAAGAACTGTCCGAAAAATGCGTTGTAAGTTCTGATTTTTAAAATTCCTCTCTATAGAAATTCAAATCAGAAAGCACAAAAAATCCCAATAGGCATGGAAAATCGCAGGAATTATAATATTTTTGTTTCTTATAAAAGTCAAGCTGAAAATAATACTCAGTAATATAATCTGAAAAAATGCACCGCTCGTTATATAAGTAAAAAATAACCCCTCTCTTATCCATACCGGAAAATGTATTGCAAGAAACAAAAGTGAGTTAATTATAACTGCTGTATATCTGTTTTTGTCATTCAACACCGAATTAAGCAACCACCCTCTGAAAACCATTTCTTCCGAAATACCGACAGAGCAGGCTATAATTATATCGGACATTCTGAATGAATCATTTACCGAAATTCTGCCATTCTGGATAAATGCAGAAATAACATGAAATACTGTAAAAAGAAATAATATTATTATACATTCAGTCCATTTTAGTTTAAAGGAAAATATACTGTCTTTTTTCACAAACATAATTTTGCTGAAATACCTTTGCAGAACAATCGCTGGAATAAACCACACAAAAATTTTAATAAATACTTCCTTTATAATTTCAGCATACTTATAATATTCAATATACAGCATTATAATAATTTCCATTATTGTCCATACAACGAAAAGTCCCGCACAATACAGAATGTATACAGTATTAAATTTTTTGTCCTCAGCCATAGATTACCTTTCTGTATAAAATATTCCGGTTTACTGTTGATTGCAATTCAAAAATAAACAGGAATTTATTTATAATTCGTCCCACTCGTCAGCTTTGAAATCTGTATTTTATTCTATACATATTTTTAGCAGTTTCTTTCGGGAATAACAATATTCAGTTTCTTTTCCGTCGTTTTTCAGACTTTCGAGCCATTCCCAGTCAACCATACAGCCAACGTCCATATTTATGCCGTACTTTGCTTTTTCTATCAGGGGAATATCAGTTTTATCACCAATACAGAACAGATAACCACATAAAAGTCTTATATATTCCGAATTTCCCTCCTGATAGTTTTTAATTTCAGTTTCAAGCAAGTCTGTTATCTCACTTTTAGGGATTTTTTCAAATTCAAATCCGTATTTCTTTACAAGTTTTTCTGCTCTCTGCAAATTTTTCATATTCAGCATTTCCTCGTATCTGCGATTCAGTTTTTAAGGCTCTGCATAGGAGCCGGAATACGTCCGCCCCTGTTAATGAACTTAGCAGCAGATTTTTCCCTTACAGGCATAACAGGACCGCTTCCGAGAAGTCCACCAAATTCAAGAGTTTCGCCCTCTTTCTTACCTATAGCAGGAATAAGACGGACTGCGGTTGTCTTTGAGTTTATCATACCTATAGCAGCCTCGTCGGCGATAATTGCGGAAATTGTTTCCGGCGTAATGTCACCCGGTACAACAATCATGTCAAGACCCACTGAACATACAGCGGTCATTGCCTCAAGTTTTTCAAGACTGAGTACACCTGCAACAGCAGCGTCAATCATTCCGGCATCTTCGGAAACCGGTATAAATGCACCCGAAAGTCCTCCGACTGCCGACGATGCCATTACACCACCCTTTTTAACTGCGTCATTGAGCATTGCAAGACAAGCAGTAGTACCGTGAGTACCGCACATTTCAAGACCCATTTCCTCAAGGATATGTGCAACGCTGTCGCCGATAGCTGGAGTAGGAGCAAGCGAAAGGTCAACTATTCCGAACGGCACACCAAGTTCTTTAGATGCCCTTGCACCTACAAGCTGACCCATACGTGTAATTTTAAAAGCCGTTTTCTTGATTATGTCGGCTAACTCGTTTATAGATGCGTCGGGGTACTTTGCAAGTGCTGAACGCACAACGCCCGGACCTGATACACCTACATGAATTTCGCAGTCAGGTTCTCCAACACCATGAAATGCTCCTGCCATAAACGGATTATCTTCAACGGCATTGCAGAAAACAACAAGTTTTGCAGGACCTATGCAGTCACGGTCTGCTGTTCTTTCGGCAGACTGCTTGACAATCTGTCCCATAAGCTTTACAGCGTCCATATTTATACCTGACTTTGTAGAGCCAATATTAACAGATGAACATATATTCTGTGTAACGTCAAGTGCTTCGGGAATGGACTGTATAAGTGCCATATCTCCTGCACTGAATCCCTTGTGTACGAGTGCAGAATATCCACCTATGAAGTTTACACCGCAGGTATCGGCTGCTCTCTGGAGCGCCTTTGCAAACTTCACGGGGTTCTGATTAGGACAGGCTGCGGCAAGCATTGCAATAGGAGTAACAGAAATTCTCTTGTTTATAATCGGGATTCCGTATTCCTTTTCAATCTGCTGACCAACCGGAACAAGATTTTTTGCACGGTTAACAATCTTGTTGTAGACTTTTTCACAAGCCTTGTCAATATCGGTGTCAATACAGTCAAGAAGCGAAATTCCCATTGTGATAGTTCTGATATCAAGACATTCGTCCTGAATCATTCTGATAGTTTCGAGTATATCATATACATTAAGCATTTGCGGACTTCCTTTCTGTTAAATGCTGTGCATTGAGTTGAAGATATCTTCGTGCATTGTATGTATGGAAAGTCCGAGTTCCTTGCCGAGAGTGTCCATTCTGTCAACAAGCTGTGCAAAATCTGCTGTCATTGCAGAAATATCCACAAGCATAATCATAGCAAACATATCCTGAAGTACGCTCTGTGTTACTTCAAGTACGTTTGCATTATACTCGGTACAGATTCCTGACACCTTGTGAAGTATGCCGACATTGTCTTTGCCTATTACAGTTACAACTGCTTTCATATCAAAAAAACCTCCTGATAATTTTAATAATATCATTATATCATACATATTTCAAAATAGCAATAGTAAAAAAAAAACTTGCATAAATGTCCGGAGTGTGATATAATATCAAAGAAAAAGGAGATGATTCTGATGAACCTGATTGACTGTCATACACACACACAATTTTCAATGGATTCAGAAGCAGATATAAACGACTGTATCAGGAAAGCAATTGATATCGGACTTTCTGCCTATGCTGTCACAGACCATTGTGAGTGCAGTACATGGTATGCGGAAAACCATTATTCCGATAAGGAAAACTTTGATTACTTCAACTATGCACAGGATTTTTATAACTCTGTCAGTGCCGTTACCGAACTAAAGGAAAAATATAAGAATTTCAATCTTATATGTGGTGTGGAAATGGGTCAGGCAACACAGGACATTGAAGTTGCCGAAAAGATTATTTCCGACGAAAGACTTGATTTCATTATAGGCTCAATGCACCAGCTTAAAGGTGAAAAGGACTTCTATTACGTAGACTATGAGAATATGTCAATGGACGAAATTTATAACCTGCTTGAAAGATACTTCAAAGAAGTGTATCAGCTCTGCAAAATGGACTGTTTCGACGTTCTCGGACATCTTACATATTGTATGCGTTATATGAAATGCCGTAACGGAATAAATCCTGATATAAGCCGTTTTGATGAGATTATTGCGGAAAGTTTCCGTATTCTTGCACAGAACGGAAAGGGTATTGAAATAAACACTTCCGGAATAAGACAGGGTTTCGGCGACGTGTTCCCGTCTCTTAAATATGTAAAACTTTTCAAGGACATGGGCGGTAAAATACTTTCAATAGGTTCTGACTCGCACTATGTTGACGATATAGGAAAAAATGTTGCCTCCGGCGTGGAGACCGCAAAGGCGGCGGGCTTTACCCGCCTGTGTTACTTCAAAAAGAGAAAACCATACTTTATAAATATTGACTGATTATGAAAGGAAAGATATTTTATGAGTGATATCGTAAAAATTTTACAGCAGAATGCACGTATTTCAAATATTGAACTCGGTGAAATACTCGGAATTACACCAGAGGAGGCAGCAGCTGAAATCAAGCGTCTCGAAAATAAAGGAGTTATAAAGGGTTACAGCGTTATCGTTGACGACGAACTTTATGACAACTCAACAGTATACGCAACTATTGAACTCAAAGTAGCACCACAGCGTGACTGCGGTTTTGACGATATAGCTAAGACAATCATGATGTATGACGAGGTTGAAAGCGTCAATCTCATGTCAGGAGCATACGACCTTGCTGTTGAAGTAAAGGGCAATAACCTGAAGGACGTGGCACTGTTCGTGTCGGAACGTCTCTCGACTATCGACGGCGTACTTTCGACCGCCACTCACTTCATTCTCAAAAAGTACAAGGAAAAAGGAATCTTCATTGACCGTGAGGAAACTGACGAAAGGGGACTCTGTTAACAGTGATAGATTACGACAAAGTCCTTTCGGACAAGATAAAAAAAATGAAACCTTCCGGAATACGTAAATTTTTCGATATTGCCGGAACTATGGACGACGTTATAAGTCTTGGTGTCGGCGAACCTGATTTCTCAACCCCGTGGGTAATCCGTAAAGCTGCTATACAGGTGCTTGAAAGAAAACATATCATATACGGACCAAACAAGGGTCTTGAACCTCTCAGAAGTGCAATCTGCCGGAGAATAAAAAAGAAACACGGTGTTGAATATGATTCCGAAAACGAGGTAATCGTTACCGTCGGCGGCTCAGAAGCAATTGACCTTGCACTGCGTGGTATTCTTGACCCCGGTGACGAAGTTCTTGTAGTTGAACCGTGTTTCGTGTGTTACGCTCCTCTTGTGGAACTCGTCGGCGGTGTGGCTGTACCTGTTCCGACAAGAATTGAAAATAATTTCAAACTCACTCTTGACGATTTCAAGGACAAAGTTACCGACCGTACCAAAATGATTATAATGCCGTTCCCGAACAACCCGACAGGTGCTATAATGACAAGGGAAGATTTAGAGCCTATAGCTGAATTTCTGCGTGATACTAATATAATAGTTCTTTCGGACGAAATCTACTCGGAGCTTACATACGGCAGAAAACATTTCTCAATAATCGAACTCGACGGCATGAGAGAACGTACTATATATGTAAACGGTTTTTCAAAGGCTTATGCAATGACAGGCTGGAGACTTGGCTATGTCACCGCTCCCGAACCTATAATTTCACAGATTGCAAAAATTCACCAGTATGGCATTATGTGTAGTCCCTATATAAGTCAGAACGCCGCTGTTGAAGCTCTTGAATCGTGTGATGCCGAAATTGAAAAAATGGCTGACGAGTACAACGCACGCCGTCGTTATCTTGTAAATGAGTTCAACAGAATCGGTCTTACCTGTTTCAGTCCGGAGGGGGCATTCTATGTGTTCCCGTGCATAGAGAGTACAGGACTTACAAGTGAGGAATTTTGCGAGAGACTTCTCTATGAGGAAAAAGTTGCGGTAGTTCCCGGAAACGCTTTCGGTGACAGCGGTGAGGGTTATATACGTATTTCCTATGCTTACTCGCTCAAACACCTTATGGAAGCTATGGGAAGAATTGAAAAGTTTATTGAAAAACTCAAAGGTGAACACCATGAAAGTTAAATCCGCAGCAAAAATAAATCTCGCCCTTGACGTTACAGGCAGACTTGAAAACGGTTATCACAGCATTGAAAGCGTTTTCCAGACGGTAAGCATTTACGACGAAATAACCGTTGAACTTGCTGAATCTAGTATAACTCTTTCATGTGAAGTGCCGGAACAGTTTTCGGATTCCGACCCTATCCCCTGCGATGAAAGAAATATAGCATATAAAGCCGCAAAATTCTTTTTTGAACAGCACGGCATAAAATCCGGTTGCAGAATACACATAAAAAAAGGTATTCCCTCACAGGCAGGTATGGGCGGTGGAAGTACCGACGCTGCGGCTGTTCTGTATTGTCTTTCCAAAATGACCGGCAAGGAAATTATTTCCCCTGAAAAATTAGGGGCAGACGTACCGTTTTTCCTGACGGGCGGAACGGCTTATGTTTCGGGAATAGGTGAAAAAATAACTCCCATTGCGGACTATTCGGGAAAAATTTTCGTTATCGCAAAAGGCAGACAAGGCGTTTCGACTGCCGAAGCCTACAGAAAAATCGACTCTCTTGTAAATCCCGTCCACCCACAAACAGACAGGCTTGTTGATGCTATTGAAAATTCCCCCGAAAATGCTTATAAGTATTTCGGAAATCTCTTTGAAGATGCTATACAGCTTGATGAAGTAAACGCCATAAAGTCAGTAATGCTTGAAAATAATGCACTTTCAGCAATAATGACCGGAAGCGGTTCGGCAGTTTTCGGACTTTTCTCAGACTACAATTTATCTGAAATCTGTACAGAAAAACTTATCATTAAAGGATTTTATACAGAAATATGTCAGTCTGTAAATAAGTCATTTATCGAAATATAATGATACTAAGATAAACCAAAATTTACAGGAGGCGATATAAATGAATACCAAAAAAATTCTATTTACTTTTATTGATGTAATCATTGTAATAGTTACGTGTTATTGGTGCTTTTGGCTGGTGTTCTACTTTTCGGCAACTATTGATGGTGCAATATTCATTAATAATGCTTACGCATTGTTTGAAAGAAATTATCTTGTGCCTGCTCAAAGTTTTGGTATACCTGTTATATTTACAATACTTTCAGTCTTTTTTTACCGTAAAATGCGTAAAAAGAAACTAATCGGAAAAAAGTATATCATACTTGTCCTGTTCAATATAATACCACTTTGGATAATCAGCGTTTTTCAAATTATAAATCTGATTGATTATTGGAATGTGATATATTGAAAAATATAAAAATTACCGCACAACTTAAAGTTGTGCGGATTTTTTTACTGTCTGAATGTCGGCATAAGCTGTAACTTATGAAGATTATTTTTGTGCATACGGTCTATTTTTTCCTTGAGTTCAGGTTTGTCGGAAAGGTCTGTAATACCTCTTATATAGGTATCGAGTTCCGCATAGGTGAAACCTAAATTTTCCTCGTCGGTCTTTCCGCAGAGTCCGTCAATGGGGACTTTGTGTACAAGCTCATACGGTAAATCGAGTTCGTCGCCTATCTGGAGAATTTCGGTAACTGTGAAATCCGAAAGCGGCGAAAAGTCTCCGGCAGCGTCGCCGAACTTTGTTGAATAGCCTACCCAGTCCTCAGAGAGATTACAAGTGTTAACTACACGACCGCCTACTGTTGCCGCAACTGCATAAAGCGTGGTCATTCTGATACGTGCGGGTGTATTGACAACCGCCTGACCGGACGGCTCAATATGGCTTTTAATTTCGCTCATAAATGACTTTACAGTTTCGCCGATATTGATTATATAGTGATTGATATCAAGCGTTCTGACTAAAAGCTTGCTGAATTCTATGTCAGCCTGTTCACCTTGTGGCATGAGTACGCCGATAACTCTGTCTTTTCCGAGAGCCTTAACGCAGAGTGCCGCCGCAACAGAACTGTCTTTACCGCCCGAAATGCCTATAACTGCCTTAGTTGTAGGGGTAGCGTTTTCCTCAAAGTACTTTTTAATCCACGCAGTTATGTTTTCAACTGCCTGTTTAGCGTCGAAATTTCCCATAGCAATTACCTCCGTTTTTTTCATTATAGTATATATAAATAAATTTGTCAAGTCAGAAATTTCCGTTGTTCAAGGTCTGACGTATTTCGTCAAGTGTATATTCTTTTAAAAGTTTACCGTCTCTGAAAACAGGTTCAAGCAGATTTCCGTCGGGAATATTGCTTGCCGTGAAATTATCCTTATACTGCAACCTGCCGTTGTCGTCACGGTAAACATAACACAGACCTTTCTGACTTTTCTTGAATCCGCTGTCCTTAGGATTCTTGAAAACAGGGTATTCCCTGCCGTCTATTTCAGCGTAACACGCCTTTATCGCACAACCAAAAGTATCTCTTGTAAAAGGTTTTAATATTCCGTCCTCCTCTATACAGTGCATGGAAAATGAACCAACACCCAAAGCAACATTTGAACAGGCAAAACCGTTTTTCATGAGTATTTCGTAAATTTCCTCACAACGCTGTACTGTTATACTGTCGCCGTAGATAGCTTTTACGTGTGGGTCAAGGACTTTATAACCCTTGCTGTTTACAGTACCGCCGAACTGTTCCCAAAGTCTGAAAACCGTCTTTGTAACAACTTCAACACAGTCACCGGAATCACCCCTCATAAGCATACAACCGTTGTGATTCATGATTTCGTCGTGGAGCTGAGGAAGTATATTGTCAATAACGTTCCAGTAGTCGTAAGAATCCAGTACCGCCGAAAAACTTGTATTCGGATAGAGTTCAGTAAGCAGACGACGCAAAAAAGTTATCTCGTCACCATCACAGGCATAATTTGAACACATAACAAAATGTTCTGTACTTACCGCCCCGAAAGCTACAGACTCTTTTTCACAGTCACAGTCAAACATCTTTTCAAGATAAGGAATTGCCGGAACTGTTGCAGTATTCTCAAACGACAGACACCAGCCCGCAGCAGCTTTCAACGCCGCCTCAAAGCACGTATCACCTCTGAAATCAAACGAACCTAACGCTTTTGAACGGCTTATATCGTCGTCACAGGTAATATCATAATATCTGTTGACTATTTCACGGTAAGTCGCCCCGACTGTTGCGGTAATCTGCGGATACCATATTTCCGCACTTATCAGACTTTCGAGAGCCTGCGGAAGCCATGCAAAATCTTGATGTGTATTGCTTATACTGAACATAGGAATGTGTACAGGTACTTTTTCGCCCTCCGGAAGTGCAGTAATTTCAACGGGCAGATATCCCAAACGGTGAAGTTTACGGATTTTTTCAGAATTATATACGCCTTTTCCGAGAGAAGCACTAAGAACACGTTCAAACTCTCCGACCACTTCATCTTCTGAACATTCAAAAAAATTCCTGTTGAAAAAATCTATCAGATACGTTTTTATAAACATCTGCAAACCAAAATTAACTACACTGTCCCAGCGTTTCACACGGCTCATGCGTGGAGTATAGTATGAAACGGATTTAGTCATTTTCGGATTAAGCATATCGCTGTGTACAGTCTTGTAAAAGTCGCACATCAGCATAGGATTTATATAGTCATACAAAATTAATCACTCCTTTATATAGTTCTGCCAGCTTTTAAGCGTTTCAATAATATTTACGTAATTTTCCGGTTGTTCAGGAAAGTTACCTCCACCAACTTTTTCCGAAACTGCTATATCAAGCCTTATTTTTTTCCTGCCGACCACAAAAACCGCCTTTATGCTATGAACGTTCATTAAAGCAAGTTTTTTTATTTTAAGACTTTTCAAATCCTGTGGGGAAAAAATATATTCTTTTTCCGATATTCCTAAAGCAGAATATTCCACAACAAGAAGTCTGTCATCATCTGTAACCGCCAAAAAACCAGTTTTTGCATTATACCGGCTGAAAAATCCGCTTCTGCAATATACGGAAGCAAAAACCGGATATTTATAATTTTCACAGAAACGGTCAAGACTTTTTTTCATAAATTCATCTGTAAACTTCATCATAGCAATCAAAAACAGTCATTTTACTGTCAGGTTCAATATCAAAAAGCGAATTAGTGGTATATATATGACTTATTAAATCAATATTGAGAAGCTCGCCACTTTTTATAGATTCCTCACAGTGAGTAAAATATACATATATATCCCCACACCCAAGCTCTTTGAGTTTTTTGGCAGAATAGTAAACCGTTCCTCCAAAAGAGCATATATCGTCAATTATAAGGACGTTTTTATTTTCCGGAGATTCACCGAAAACATCAAGTCCAAGAATTTTTCCGTCACTCCAGTTACGCTTTTTTATTCCGAAGCCGATATGCCGAAAATCCCTGAACATAACTGAATAACGTTTACAGCTTCCCTCGTCCGGAAAAAATATATAATCATTTTCCCTGTCAATTCCGGAAAGTTCAATAGCAGAATGTATATATTTTTCAGGGGAAAGGTTTTCACAGCGGTCAAGCAATGCCACTGAAACAGGTGAATGTGCATCAAGAACAGTTACTTTATTGAAGCCAAGAAAATTTATAATCTTACAGAAGTATTTCAGTGTAAAGACCTCGCTTTTGTCATAAACTCTGTCCATACGTGCGTTAGGAAGATAAGGAATATATAAGTTTATGGGATTGCTGTAATTCTCTTTGAGGTTTTCAGTTATATAAATTAAAAGCGTTAAATCATCGAATGAATCCCTGTATTCTATTTCAAGCGGTGAACTATCTGTTATCGGAATTTCGGGAATGTCTATTTTAAAAGCCCCGTCCGGATAGCGTTGTACTTTCGGAACATAAGTTTTCTTATATTTTA
>VIDP01713146.1_pt1 | contig 10581 bp, 13 predicted proteins | sample 5025131 | NCBI WGS metagenome assembly VIDP01 (sample SAMN11853144, study PRJNA449069) | gut metagenome | isolation source: stool from male vole | host: Microtus ochrogaster | place: USA:Florida | collected 2017
CAGGGTGGATATGAACATATCCTAATGCCGGGAAAAGCCGCGTATCAGGCGGTCAATAATTCCACCGCGTGCGGCATCGATCTCCATTCTAACTTTACTTGACTGCACGAAGGCGATTTCCGACCCTGAAAACAAGGCCGACAGCACCAAGGCAATCACAGTCACAATTATAGCGGTGGTCAGAGTCATTTATCTGCTTTCAGATTATCGCGGTCCACGGGGAAAATCCCTGTAGGATGCAGTATTCTATATTTAGTAAGTCGTTCATTACTCTCAAACCCGGTGCCCTCGAGCACATGGGTGGAGTTCTCGATATGTATAAACGTGTCGGAGTAGAGTTTCTGGCGCCGTTGGTCCCAGAATACCCGGGGAGAAAGGAAAAGGTCCTTCGGAGCCTTGGTCATCTCCACATTGCCTTCCAACTTCCACAGTTTCTGCATTCTGAAAAAACGTGCGGAATCAGCCGCCACAGTGGCTATGACATTGAAGTTCTTATCAAACTTCTGAAGATAGAGACCTTGGGGGAAGAGCCAATAAGGGGTATCCACCTCGTCATACACATACCATACGGGAGACACGATCTTATATTGCGTTACTCCCGAATCGGAAATAAGGGTATTGACATTATGTGTGGTCATGGATGGCATACGGTCAGGACGCAACTGCCTTGAGACATCTATCTTTGTCTCTTCCGTGCAGCTTCCGCCCCAGACAGCACCCAATATGGCCGCGATAAAACCTAACCCTGTCTTCCTCATTGTTATTTGATCCTACGCTGCCAGAACCACAGCTCATTCACATTGATGCCCAATGTGATGTTGAAATAGTTTTCGGTTATAAGCTGTTGAGGATGAGCGGCACGGTGCTTCCATTCGAAACCGAGGTTAAGCATGGTCTTACCCTCCGGTGTGTTCAGACCGAAGCCGCAAGTCACACCAAACTCCCTTACTCTGTTGCCACGTATATTCAGATAATCATCGGTATAATAGAGGCCACCGCGATATGCTATCCTCTCGATGTAGTTTCCTCTTACCTTGGGCACGAATTCTCCACCTACGGCATAGCGTGTGCGGTTGTTGAATTTCATCCCCTGGAATACCATATTCTCGGCGGTATGCTCCAATCCTTCTTTATATAAAGCGGCATAAGGAGCTTTCGACCAAGCCTGATAAGAGATATCAGCCTCTACCATCCAGCTTGAGGTGCGATCATGACGATAAGCTACACCGAAACCGAGCGACGTGGGAGTATAATACTTACCTCCCATTTTCGAATAAGCCACTGTATCGGCGGTGGTAGTCTGCACCGTGCTCTCCTGAGCGGTGACCCAAGTAGTGCCATGCAGCGACTTCTTGGGTGAGAATGTCACGCCCGCCGTTATCTGATCGGTGCGTGAAAGCTTGGCTATGTACTGAGCTCCTAAGGTGAGATCCCAGTCGCGTATTTCCATCACATGTTCCACAAGTGATTGACCTGTAGAGGTGGGGGTGGCATATACATCATTGACAATATTTCCGAAACTGTAGGCGAAATTAAAACCCAGGGAGAAGCCCTGATACTTACCTGCCAGACCTATGTAAGCCTGATTTATACCACCGGATCCCTGATTCTCCAGGGCGCCGAACTTTATTTTATTACCGAAAGCATAGCCTACTGAAGAATAGGGCAACATACCTATTGAGCCGCCCAAGTATTTGGTGATCGGGAACTGCATGGTGACATAATCGAGTCCGCCTCCGGTGGAACGTTTCTTATCCGCGCCCTCTTTCTGCCAGAGCAATGTCACGTCGGCTCCCATATCGAATAGGAAGGTCAGAGAATCGATAGCGGCGTAAGAAGCCGGGTTCATGACGTTAATCTGACGGCCGGAGTTCATTGCGTATCCCACAGAACCCATCTGGCGCTGCATGGAGGTGGCACGATCTCCAAGTATGCCATAGCCATACATCGAGTAGGGAGTGGTCACATTCTGGGCCTTCATCCCTCCTATGGCAGCCAACGCCATCAAAGCCATTAATTTTATCCTGTTCATAAAGCTGGAAAGTCGTGATTATCTTTTTTTGTTATTGTTGTCTGGTAACGAAAAATCGTGAGTAGTCCGCGTCCCACAAGATTCGGGTCTTCATACACGGGAAGATTCCTCTCCTCAAGAAGTGGCTTCAGCAGAGTGGAATCGTTGCCTGTGAGCACGAGATGAGAGCAGCCATACTTCTCGCGGGCGATCCTGTAGGCCTCGCTTATTTCGCTGAGCATACCTCCTACCACACCGGAACGTATGGCGGAAAGAGTGTCTTTTCCGAAATCATATATCGGGCCATCAGGCGAAACAAGGGGCAACTGGCTGGTAGCCTCATGAAGTGAGGAAAAGCGCAATCTCATGCCCGGAGCGATGTTACCTCCGATGAAGACACCGTCAGGTGTGACCACATCAAGGGTCATGGCCGTGCCGGCATCCACCACAAGGGAGCCCTCGCCTTTGAAAATTCCGGCTGCGCCTACGGCAGTGGCGACCCGGTCGTTGCCGAGTGTGGCTCTGGTGCCATACTTTATAGTGATCGGCACCGGAGTAGAAGAGGTGAGCACGAGCAGAGTTCCGTCAAGCATCCGCCTGAGGGTCTCGAGGAACTTGGCGTCCGTGTGTCCGACACTGCAATAGGCACAGTTGTCGACCTCGCCCAGTTCAAGCAAAGGGAGCACCTCTTCAATCGAGATGGAGAAAATCCTGCGGGACGCTATTTCCTTATCCTGTTCCCACACGGTGGCTTTGGCTGAAGAATTGCCTTGATCTATGGTCAGCAGACGTTGTGGGATTCTCATCATTGTTCGGCTCCTTTCTCCTTACGTTCCCGGGCCACAATGAGCCATGAAGCAATCATCTGTATCACGGCTCCGACGAGAGTGAACAATATGGTTTGCCTGAGCAGGGCGAGCATTCCGGCGTACGGGTCCAGATGAATTTCCGAATAGAACCAGAAGGCGGCTCCGATAAGGAAAGCCACACCGGCCCAGAATTCCATACGTCGCAGACGTCGCAGTCTGACCGACTCGGAATTATCCGCACGTGCTCCGATGACCCGTGCGATTGTATATATTAGCGCCCCCGCGCCGTAGACCCATTTGAATACTTTAACGAATTCAAGGTCAGAGGGGTTGAAGAAGGGAACAATCAAGGAGACACAAATCAGCAGAAGGCCGCATGTAGCGACGTTCTCCACCGATCTGCCACTCATCACTTTGCCCTCCTTTGGGCGGTTGGATAATTTTGCCATTATGAATAAAAACATTTACAAACCCCGGGACGAAGCGTTCCGACTCACGTGTCACTTGAGGATAAAGACATCTTCAGAAGGCCGTTGCATGTGAAACTTCTCTCGTGCCATGTGCTCCAGATCACCGCGACCGTGAATGATCGCCTCTCTTTGCCTACGGTAGAATGCGGCAGAATCGCGACATTCCGCTATCTGGTCTGAAAGCTCGTTAATCTGACGCTGGTATTCCATGTTTAGAGAAATGGATGTGTCATCATTAAAAAGGAGCAGAACCACCATAAGCGACCCGATTACGATTACCGGGAGATGTGAACGGCGGCGAATCCAAAAATTAGCTTTCTTTACAGTCTTGCTCACTTGTCAGGGCGTTTTTCAGTTTTCAGTAATGACCACAAAATTAGTGATTATATGCCATTCCACCACTATACCAAAGATGTTTTTTTCAAAATTTAACTGTAAATAGGTTAAAGAGCCCCATTGCAGGGGTTGAATTTTATACACTTTTTAACATTTGTGTCGTGATAACTTTTGTTTGGCCTTTGTTATAAATGTATAATCAAATTTAACCTTGGTAGAATTGATTTTTACCGATTTCGATTTTACCGACACCACATTTAAAACTATACAACTATGGCAGATTCAAGCACTTTCAAACAGAGACTTTTAGGACTTCAAGGTAATTTATTAAATTTTGCTTATCAATTAACGACAAGTAAGGAAACGGCTCAAGATTTAGTGCAAGACACGACATTAAAAGTACTTGACAACGAATCCAAATATGTTGACAACGTCAATTTTAAGGGTTGGGTCTTTACAATAATGCGTAATATCTTCATTAATAATTACAGACGTCAGGTAAGGAGTGCGACGGTAATTGACAAATCTGAAGATTTATACCATTTGAATTTATCACAGGAATCCGGTTTTTCAACACCTGAAGGAAGTTTTGCCGCTAAAGAGATATCAACAGCAATTAAAGAATTTTCCGACGATTACAGAGTGCCCTTCACAATGTATGTACAAGGTTATAAATATAGTGAAATAGCTGAACACATGGGTCTTCCGTTAGGCACAGTTAAAAGTAGAATATTCTTTGCACGCAAAAGACTTCAGAGTGTTTTAAAAGATTATAGATAAAAAATAATTTCCCCCTTTATAATTAAACCAAAATTCATTTAAAACAAAAGGTGAGCTCGTAAGAGTCTCACCTTTATATTTTCTATCCACTTTTATATTGTAATCAGCTTTCCTCCAGCAGATCAGGGCGCAGACGCCGGGTACGTTCCAGGCTCTGTTCGTAACGCCAGGCGTCGATCTTGGCCTCATGTCCAGAAAGGAGTATGTCGGGCACTTTCCATCCGTTGTAGTCAGCGGGCCGGGTGTAGATGGGAGGGGCAAGCAGATTATCCTGGAAGGAATCTGACAGAGCCGACTGTTCGTCGCCTATGGCTCCGGGAATCAGACGCACGATAGCATCCGTCATCACAAGCGCCGGCAGCTCTCCCCCTGTGAGCACATAGTCACCTATTGAAATCTCCTTTGTGACAAGATGTTCCCTTATTCTGTAATCCACGCCCTTGTAATGGCCGCAGAGTATTATAAGATTCTCACTCATGGAAAGACGGTTGGCCATCTTCTGATTGAAGGTCTCCCCGTCGGGAGAGGTGAAGATGACATCGTCATACTCACGCTGAGCCCTCAGAGCGTTGATACAGGCCTCCACGGGCTGAATCTTCATCACCATCCCGGCCTCCCCACCAAACGGATAGTCGTCTACTTTACGGTGCTTATCGGTAGTGTAGTCACGCAGATTGTGCACCACGATCTCCACGAGGCCCTTATCCTGTGCACGCTTCAGGATAGAGCATCCCAAGGGAGACTCAAACATCTCGGGCAAAACTGTGAGTATATCTATTCGCATAAAGATTAATAATGAAAAAGGCGCTGTTGCCGTTTAAATAACGTCAATCAGCGCCTCTATATTACATTAAGATACTAATCAGTCAATTGTCTCATCAGCCTCATAGCCACCCATTTCACGGATAGCGTTCTTGAGCATCACATACTGCTGGAAGAGGTGGTTTACAGGCACTTCGTTCTCGGTGTAGTCATGCATCGGGCTCTTGAGGAAGAAGCTCAGGAAGCGCTGGATTCCATAACGGCCGGCACGCTGAGCGAGGTCGCTGAGAAGCACGAGGTCAAGGCAGAGAGGAGCGGCAAGGATAGAATCGCGGCAGAGGAAGTTGATCTTTATCTGCATCGGATAGCCCATCCAGCCGAAGATATCGATATTGTCCCAACCCTCTTTGTTGTCATTGCGGGGAGGATAATAGTTTATACGTACCTTGTGATAGTACTGGGTATCTTCGTCATTGCCGTGGCCATAGAGATCGGGCTGATCTTCCGGCACGAGGATGCTCTCGAGTGTTGACAGCTTACTAACCTCTTTTGTACGGAAGTTAGCCGGCTCGTCAAGCACGAGACCGTCGCGGTTGCCGAGGATGTTGGTAGAGAACCATCCGCTCAGACCGAGGCAACGGGTGCCGATGATTGGAGCGAAACCTGACTTCACAAGAGTCTGACCGGTCTTGAAGTCCTTACCTGCGATCGGCATTTTGGTTTTTTCAGCGAGTTCCCACATTGCCGGGATGTCGACAGTGGTGTTGGGAGCACCCATGATGAAGGGAGCGCCCTCTGAGAGAGCTGCGTATGCATAACACATTGAGGGAGCGATATGCTCTTTGTCGTCAGCCTTCATAGCGGCCTCGAGAGCCTCGAGAGAACCGTGAACTTTCTCGTCAACCGGCACATATACTTCTGTGGAAGCAGCCCAGAGCACTACCACACGGTCAACACCTGTTTCTTTCTTAAAGTTACGGATATCTTCGCGGATCTGCTCGGTCATGTCCCAACGATCCTTGCACTCTTTTACATTATCACCGTCGAGACGCTTGGCATAATTCTTGTCGAAAGCAGCCTTCATGGGTTTGATGGCCTCGAGTTCCTCCTTGATAGGAAGAATGTCTTTTGCCTTGAGCACCTCAGCATTCACAGCTGACTCGAAAGCATTGGCGGGATAAACATCCCATGCACCGAAAACAATGTCATCAAGCTCGGCCAGAGGCACGATATCTTTATAGTGGAGATATTTTTTGTCTTCACCTTCACCCACACGGATCTTGTCATACTGGGTCATTGAACCAATGGGTTTTGCGAGACCTTTACGTGCTGCAAGCACACCGGCCATGAATGTTGATGACACTGCTCCGAGTCCTACTACAAGCACTCCGAGCTTGCCTTTGGGTGCTTCAGCTTTTTTTGTTGCCATAATGTTGTTATCAGTTTAGTTATTTTTTCACACTTTAGGTTATATGTATATGGAATGTCTCCTTGCAGCCCGGTCGCTCTGTTTAGCTCGAGCTACAGGCGAGCCGAATTGCGGCGTAAAATTACGCCCTATTTTGGATATTACAAAAAAAATTGGCCTGAAAATTCAGACCAATTTATTAAAGTTTCTAAACATATACCCCAATTAGCCAATATATGTTAATTTTATATCAATTTAAATAGTATTATTTAAAATTAGTTAATTAGGCAAAGAGGGGTTTTTAGTTGATTTTTCTGTATTGTCTTATGCTCCCTCTATAAATTGCAATGCCTCGTCAAGAGTTTTTATGATATTCGGATGCAGAATAGAGTCCTCTTCCTGTGTCCAACCTTTTCCTTTGAGCCACATTGCCTGGCATCCGGCTTTCTCCGCAGGCACCATATCCTTGGCATAGCTGTCGCCTATTACGAGCACCTCCTCAGGCTTCAATCCCAGAGCCTCGACTCCAAGTGTAAAGATTTTCGGATCAGGTTTACGCACCCCGACCACAGCACTCTCTATTACTTTCTTGAAATAACCGTCGATACCGAAATCTTTGAGCACTGTCTCCACGTTTCCATAGAAATTGCTGACCAGGACAAGGGGATATTTCTTTGACAGCGCCTCAAGCACCGGTTTGGCTTTCTCTACGGAAGCCTTTGCAGAGGCATAACAGATATCAGCCACTTTCTTGGCCATATCATCTACCTGAGCGGGAGGAAAATGGCCGTCTTCAGCCAATTTCTGCAGCTCGATCTGCATCTTTATATCCAGAAGGTCATGGAAATTATGATGAGGAAGAATATGAAGCGTACGGGCAAGTTCACGTTCGGCATATACATAGACCTCACGGAACTCCGCCTTGTCGGCTGCCACTCCAGCCTGTTGCCAGGCTGACCAGATCACCTCACTCCAGTGGTCACCACCCGTATCGAGAGTGCCCCCATAGTCAAATATAATACCTTTGATTTTGTTGATGTCAATATTCATAATCTATGCCGTTTTTAAGAAATTATTTTTTTTCAAGTTCAGTCACAAAAGTCTTGCATATCTTCTCGTGACGCCACACCATATATATTAAAACGATATTAAGCACCGTGAGTTCGAAAGCGAAATACAGCCAGGGCATGCGGAATATGAGAATAGCGGCAAACAGCGCGAAACTTCTGGTGTTGAAAGAGAGGATGTTGGTATATTTCATCAGTGGTTTACTCTTCTCACGGAAAGCATCACGGAAGCTCTGAGGTATATCGTTACCATACTTGGCCTTGAGCACGGCACGCAGTTTCTGCATCCAGGGGGTACGCTTCTCCTGCCCTACAGTGTAGTTGGTATAGAAAGCCATGGTGAGTTTCTTCCAGAAATTATGCTTCCAGCTGAGCTGATGGAAACGCTCCCATAGGTTAGAGGCCGACTCCAGCTCACTCCCCTCTTTCCCTTTCAGGAAGAAGAGGTGGAACTGACGGTAATAATCGCCCATGGAGGCTTGTGTCGCATGGCAGAAGCCTGTCACCACAGCTGTCACCCAGATTACCCAATGATGGGCGGAAAAGAACTCACTGGTCACATTCTCACGCAAGCAGATGGCCACATAAATTGCCGCGAACCACAGGTCGCCGCTGAGACCGTCGAGTATGCGTCCTATACGTGAATATTGCTTGGTCATTCTGGCCAACTGTCCGTCGGCGCTGTCAAAGGAATCGGCCCATACCAGAAGGACTACACCTAAAATATTAATCCATAAATTATTGAAGTAGAAAGCCACGCCGGCTCCCACGCCGAGAAAAATAGAGGCGATGGTAATGGCATTGGGAGTGATGCCCAGTCTTTTTGCCAGCATAGCCCAACCGTAGCCTATCGGACGATAGAAGATCAGGTCGAAATTCTCCTCCGTATCCATTGACTTCAGGGAATCCTTGAAACCGGGTTTCTTCACCTTCTCCCCGGCGGTATCCTCCACATTTATCTCATCCTTTTTGCTCATTTCTTTTTCCTCCACTCTTTGATTGAACTCAGCACACATTTAGCAATATATGGAGCCGCCTCTGTGCGACAGGGTGCGAAACTCGGCCAATCGTTGAAGTCGATTATACGGATAGTACCGTCAGGGTCGACTATACAGTCGCCTCCGTAGATTTTAACATCAAGGATGTCGGAAGCTTTCTGGCACATCTCCTCCAGCTGGCTGAGATCGAAGTGAAGTCCACGGCTTTTTCCGTTGACGGCCTCATATCCGTATTTGCTGTGGCCTTCGTCAAAGGGATAAAACCAGAAGAAGAAAGGCTGACCGCTCACGCCGTAAAATTTGATGAGATCCCCCACAAGATGACGGTTTATCACAGCCCTCTTGATGCCCCTGTAGAAATATTCATGGAGCACCTCCTGCGCCTCTTCCGGATGACGGCAATAACTTACGTCCTCCTTATGCATGGCGTGGAAATCACCGCGTTTTATCCAGCATGATTTGAAACCTGCCTCCCGGAGCTCATCCACGACACTCTCATTCGTGTTGACGATAAGACTGTCGGGGTAAGGGATCTTGTTACCCAATAATATACGTGTCATACGTTCGCGGGTACAGTTCTCTATGCCGTAGCCTGAATTGATGACGAGTCGCCCTTCATCCTCAAGCGTCTGCAACTTGGCGATCGAAGCCTGTTCGCGACACATATTGAGGATAATAGGCTCCTCTATTTGCGTGGAATTAAATTTGTCTTCACTATAGACATTGACCTCACACCCTCTCTTCCGCAGCTGCTCCACGGTGGCATTGAAGATGGCGGCATCATTTCCAATATGGTTCGGGGAGTAGGCACCTGCCCTCATCACTCCCGCTATTTTTATGTCAGACATGTCCGGAAATATGTTTTTGTGGAATTACATTATTAATATTTCAGCCTCAGCCGTCAGTCTTTTCCGGCTATGAAAGCTTCTGCCGTGACTATATCGGCGGCATGGTCTACATCTATTATCTTGTTCATATTATATGCCTGAAGCCAAAGGCCTGCCTCCACGAGGGCACGCTGATAATTGCGCATACGTCCCACGCCTTCGGCAAGACATTTACTCAACACGGGGATAGCTGACTGTCCGAGGCCGTAAATTCCTCCGCTCACATACTTCACACCCTCCTCAAATTTATCGAGGAAACCGATGATGCGGTCTGTACTGTCGGTGGCCACATACAGAGGTTTCTCATCATCGATAAAGGTCGTGACAGCCATTACACCGTCCACCTCGGCCGGAGCGTCCTCAAAAGCACGGACATAGCGGGAGAAATCCTCTTCACGGAAAATAGTATCGACCGTAGTGATTATATAACGTCCCTTCCCCTCCATGATTTTCGACAGCTCATAGAAGCTGTGCATGGAAGTGGGAGTGGTCTTCACCACGAGAGCGAACTCACACGGCAACCCGGATGCCAGATCAGTAAGATACTCCGCCACTTCAGTCATCTCCTCATTCACGATTACAGAGATAGACTCGGCGCCGCATTTAACGAATATATCGATCAGGCGTCCAATCATGGGGCGTCCGTCAATTGTAACTAATGGTTTTGGCAGAGGCACACCCTCCTGCACAAGCCGCGAGCCCTGGCCGGCGGCGATTATACCGAAATTCATTGCTCTTCCTGATTTTTTATTTCATTATTTTCGGTCCCCTTCTCAGCCGGGGTTGCTGTCTCTTTTGTCTGTCGGTCACGAGGGAAAGGTCTTTCCTGCCGTTCTCCCTTATCCTGCCGCTCTCCCTTGTCGGGCCGTTCAGTAACTATTTTCCTTAGCGGATTCTCTGAAGATTTCAGGAAAACGTCGCGGCGCCGGCGGATATCAATAGCTTTGTATATAGCCTCTCTCATGGAAGTGGGGTCAGCCATGCCTTTCCAGGCTATGTTGAAAGCGGTGCCATGATCGGGAGACGTGCGCACGAACGGAAGGCCCGCTGTGA
>VIDP01421489.1_pt1 | contig 10577 bp, 9 predicted proteins | sample 5025131 | NCBI WGS metagenome assembly VIDP01 (sample SAMN11853144, study PRJNA449069) | gut metagenome | isolation source: stool from male vole | host: Microtus ochrogaster | place: USA:Florida | collected 2017
CGCCCGCTTCCGAATTGAACGCCGGTCGGCCGTCCTTGTCGAGATATTCTCCACCCTCGGCGACCAGCATCTCGTAGAAGCGGCCGTTGATCGCTTCCTCCTTGCCGGCGAACTGCGTGCCGTAGAAGTTCGGCGGCGCGGCGAAGAATTCCGCCTGATCGCTCACCTGAGCCCAGGTGTCGGGCGGTGCGAGATCATAGCCGTACTTGGCCTTGAACTCGGCCTTCTTCGCCTCGTCCTGATAAAGGCTCTTCTGGTAATAGAGTGCCGAGACGTCGAATTGCGCCCGCGGCAGCATGACAAGCTTGCCCTCGAGCGTCGAGGCATCGATCACGGCCGGCACGAACCTGGCGACCTCCTCGGACGGGACGAGGCCGAAAAGATCGGCGTAGATATCCGGATATTGCGGTGCGAATGAGGAATGATTCGAACCGATGCACCAGGTGATGCCGCCGGTGGCGATGTCGGATTTGATCTCCTTGTCGAGTTCGAAGTGGTTCTTCTTCGACAGAATGTTGACCTTGGCGCCGGTCGCCTTCTCCCATTCGCCGATGCGCTCGTAGAGCTTTTCATATTGCTGGCCGCCAATCAGCTTGGCGTCGATGGTAACACCCTCGAACTTGCCCGGCAGGTCAGCGGCACTTGCCGCCCCCATAGCGCAGACAAGCATGATTACACCGGCCGATACGCCGGAAAGCAGCCTGTTCATTGCATCTCCTCCGCTGAACACACCCTTCTCCTGGGGCGTGAGTCCTCATCCGTGAGAAACTAATTTATATACAAACAACAAATTTATTCCCGGTCAAGGGCGGTTCCCTTTCGTCTCCCGTTTTTTATGCGTATATGGTTCTTTATATTCATTGGAGATGACGCGGAATGGACAGTGAAGAGTCCGACAAGTATCGCGCGCCGGCGCTGGATAAGGGGCTCGACATTCTGGAGCTGCTCGCCAGCGTGGACGGCGGCCTCACCCAGGCGGAAATCTCAAAGAGGCTGAACCGCAGTCCGAACGAGTTCTACCGCATGCTCGACAGGCTCGTGCGCCGAGGCTATGTGACGCGGATCGATGGCGACCTTTATTCGCTGACGCTGAAGCTCTTCGGCCTGGCGCAGCTGCATGCACCGGTGCGCAGGCTCGTTTCCTTCGCCACGCCGCTGATGCGCGAGCTGGCGCAGCGCTCAAAGCAGGCCAACCAGCTTGCGGTCTTCGACCGCGGTTCGGCGGTCGTGATCGCCCAGCAGGAAGCCCCTGACTATTGGGGCATTTCGATCCGCGTCGGCTCGCATATCAGCTTGTTCGATACCGGATCGGGCCACGTTCTGCTGGCGTTCCGTTCGCCGGAAGAACGGGAGATGATGATCTCCGAACATGTTCGCAGCAGAGACGAGATCAATCTCACTCCGGAATTCTACGCCCGTCTCGACCAGATCCGCGAGCGCGGCTATGAGATGATGGCAAGCGCGCAGACCGCCGGCGTCTACAACCTGTCTGCTCCGATCCTCAGCTCGGACGGGCGCAGCCTCGCGGCGCTCACCTGCCCCTATATTTCCCTGGTGAACAATCCTTCGGCGCCCGACATTACCGAGACAATATCGCTCTTGCTCAAGACCGCGTCGCAGCTTTCGGCGCTGGCGGGTGCTGATGTTGCACAAGGCTGAAGCGTATTCTCATCTGAATGAACCTATGTGGAACTCTGATCGCCTGAAGAGGAGGAGCAGCCTTGATCATCGACACGCACCTGCATCTGATCGACAAATCCGCGTTGAGCTATCCCTGGCTTGGCGGCGTCCCCGCACTCGATCGCGATTTTCTCTATTCGGCCTATGCGGCAGAAGCAAAGCGTGTCGGCATTGCCGCTTCGCTGCACATGGAAGTCGACGTCGAGGCGGGTCAGATCGAACGCGAAACGAGCGAGATTGCGCGTCTGTCGCGTGAGCCGGGAAGCCTTCTGAGGGGCGCGATCGCCGCCTGCCGGCCAGAAGACGACGGCTTTGCCGCCTATCTCGAGCGCCAGGAAGCGAACGCCTTCGTCCGGGGATTCAGGCGGGTGCTGCACGTCGTTGCCGACGATCTTTCGGAACAGCCTCTTTTCCGCGAAAACATCAGGCGCCTTTCAGCGACGCGCTTCACCTTCGATCTGTGCGTGCTGCCGCACCAGATCCCGAAAGCGACGGCTCTTGCCGACCTCGCGCCGGAAGTCCGTTTCGTTCTCGATCATTGCGGCGTCCCGGACATCAAGGGCCGGGCGGAGCACCCCTGGCGCGAGCATATGACCGAAATCGCCCGCCGGCCGAATGTGACTGCGAAGATTTCCGGGGTGATCGCCTATGCCGAGGAAGATTGGACGCTTGCCTCGATCCGCCCCTATGTCGAGCACACGATCGCCGCTTTCGGCTGGGACCGTATTGTCTGGGGCAGTGACTGGCCGGTCTGCACGCTTGGCGGCAACCTGTCGACCTGGGTTGCGGCGACCCATGCCCTCATCGAAGGCTGCAGCCTCGATGAGCGGACGAAGCTGCTTTCGGGCAATGCACGCCGGATATGGAATCTAGGCTGACGGCATTACAGCTCTGGCGGGTGCATTCATCCCCCGCATCTCTGTGCACGTCACAGGATTGAGGGAGAGCAAACCGTGCCGGGTGCCGCCGTCATGATGCGCCGCGGTGGCGTTCCAGCGCCTCGAAATGATTGGTGATCTCCTCGCCGGTCGCGATCCACACGTCGCCCTTTTCCTGGACGTGGCGAAGGAAATCACGAAGGAGATGCCAGCGCATCGGACGGCCTGACACCTGCGGGTGCAGGACGAGCGTCGTGACGCCGCCCCAGGCATGGGTGGCCTCGAATTCGTCGATCCAGAGCGACAGGACGGCTTCGCGGCCGAAGAGCGGCCTCGGGCTCGCACGGCTGGACATGCCGAAATTCCAATCGTCGAATGCGAAGTTGATGGGAATCTCCACGGGGCCCGGCATGCCGTCCGATGCGGCGTGCCGGTACGGCAGGATGTCGTCGCGAAACGAACTCGAATAGCGGATGCCCGATCTGGCGAGATAGGCGATGAGCTCGGGAAAATTCTCCCCCGAGGGCGCGCGATAGCCGACCGGACGTTTGCCGAATACCCGTTGCAGCGCATCGAAACCGCGATCGATTTCCTCGAATGTCTCGTCCAGCCGGTCGCGATCCGGCATCTTGTGAAGATAGCCATGGTGACCGATCTCATGTCCGGCCCTCAGGATCGTCTCGCAAGCTTCGGGGTGCGCAAGCGCGGTCCAGCCGGGCGTGAAGAATGTGGCCTTCAACCCCAGTTCGTCCATCAGTCCGACGATCCTGGCGATGCCGACACGCGCGTCGTAACCGCCATGGGACGTGGTCACCATGCGGTCGATGTTGGAGGGGCTGTTGCCGATCCATGCCGTTTCGGCGTCAACGTCGAAGCCGATGAAGACGGCGCTTCTCGCGCCGTTAGGCCAGGTCATCGCCGGGGTCCGCGGCGCCTTATTGAGCGGGCGCGGCGTCAGGTCGTAGGTCATGGCAAGGTCCTCAGCAAAAGACAGGACGCCTGTCGCCGTCGCCGGCGAGCAGTGCTTCCAGAGCACGGCAGTCATTCAGGTTTTCGATTTCGGCGAGCATCCGCCAGAGCCTGTCCGCCTGCTCCGGTTCGATGCTCATCGCGGCGAGCGCGTCGAACTTGGCATGAATGGCGGCCGGCTGCATCGGCCTTTCGGCCGAGCCGGTCGCGCGTGGTACCGTCTTTGACACGCGCGTACCATCCTTGAACAGAAGCGTGACGATCGGCTCGTCCAGCGGCTGCATTGTATCGTCCACCTCAAGAAGCATGCCATCCATGACGGCTTGCACGCGGGGATCGGCGCGCCGGTCGGCCGCATAGGATGCAAGCCCGGCCGTGCCGAAAACGCAACGCGCGGCGAGCGCGTATGGGAGGCTCATTTGCGCGGCTGCCATGGCGCCGCTCTCCCTGGCGCCGCACATGCCCATCAGCATGGCGCTCAAACGCAACTCGATCCTGTCGATCGCCGCCGCATCGCGGCCCGACTCCGACAAAAGATCGTCAAGCGCATCCACCGCGGAGTGGGCACCGCGGCAGGAGGCATAGGGTTTGAGGACCGCGCGCTTCACTTTCCAGCTCTCGCCGAGCCCCTCGCACAGGTTCTGCGGCTCGCAGGCATCCTTGTTGAACGCTCGGAAGAACCCGCCCCAGACATCTTCGAAGACCCTGGAAGGGCCTGCAAGGCCCTCCCCCGCCAACCGCGCCGCGAGCAAGCCGCCTTCGGCCGCCCGGCCCGCATGGACCTTCTTGGCCTGCGATCCATCATGGATGAAGGCCCAGAGGCCCGAGGAAAAACTTGTGGCGAGCGTGATCGCATCGCGCGTGGCGAGACTGCCGAAGCCGGAAAGCCTGGCAACGGCCGCAGCAGCCGCAAGCGCGCCGCAGGTGCCCGTCGAGTGCCATCCAAGTCCGTTGTGACTGTCGTATCCACCCGCCGCTTCGAGAACACGCCGGCCCACCTCGTAACCTGCGACGACGCTGGCGATCAGTTCCCTTCCTGATACGGGGCCGGGAACCTCGGAGATCGCGGCAAGAACCGCGGGGATGACCACGGCGCCCGAATGGTCGCATCCGCCGGAATCGTCGAGCTCGAGGGCATGGGCCGCGACACCGTTGACGAGCGCCGCATCCCGGGCGGAAGTGCGACCGCCGGTCCCCCAGATCAGCGCGCCGCCCGGCGTGCCGGCCGTGCGGCGGGCGATGGCGGCTTCCGCGGAACATGCGCCGGCCAGTGCCGCGCCGATCGTATCCGCAACGTGTACTTTCGTCTTCTCCACGACATCGTCGGGAAGTGTCTCGAAGCTGATCTTCGAGACGAAGTAGGCCAGCCTGTCGACCGGCGCGTGGGCCTGAACGCGGGACATGGAACTGCTCATTTTCTTGTCACGGAGGGATAGCCGCGGCGGTGGCCCTGGCAGTTCTGCCGGGGCCATGGGACGACCGCCCTACTGCGCCGGTTCACCGTTGATGTAAATGCCATCGAGCAAGGTGCCTTCGAGGCCGTATTTGGCGAAGATCGCCTTGTATTCCCCTGATTGCATCAGCGCCTTCAGCGCTGCGGCATAGGCATCGCGCAGTTCCGCGTCCTTTTTGGCAAAGCCTATGCCCTGGTACACCGTCGTGAAGGGCTCGCCGACGACGGCATAGGTGTCCTTTTCGAGGTCCATGAGGTAGGGCAGCGTTTCTGAACCCTGGACCGCGGCATCGAGCCGGCCCTGCTTCAACTGAGCACGGGCGTCGGCGGAGCCTTCCGTGCCGACGACCTTGATCGCGCCCAGCCCCTTGGCTTCGCAATTGGCAGCGCTCCACTTCGCCGTCTCGTCCGGGAAGGAGGTGCGGCGGCTCATGCCGACGGTCTTGCCGCAGAAATCGGTGAGCGTCTTGAACTCGTCCTTGCGGCCGAAGGACGTATAGAACTGCGCGCCGGACTTCATGTAATCGACGAAATCGAGCGTCTCGCGGCGCTTCGGCAGGTCGCTCATGCCGCTATGAATCAGGTCGACGCGACCGGTCGTCAGCGACGAGATCATCTGCTCGAAGCCGATATTCGTCCATTCGACGGTGGTGCCGAGTTCTTTGGCGAGCGCCAGACCGAGATCGATGTCGACGCCCTTCAGTTCGTTTGTGGCCGGGTCGACATATTCCATCGGCGGGTAGTTCGGCTGGTTGGCGGCGACGACCTTCCCGGCCGTCTTGATCCGCTCCGGCAAGCCGGCTGCACTGGCAGAGGTTGCGGCGAGGCATGCGACGGTGAGCGCTGCGATATGCTTGTTCATGTGGTTCCCCATCTTTGTCTGGTTCGATGCGAAGGCTTCGTGCGAAGCCGCATTTCTGTTCCTCAGCTATGAACGGCTTTGATGAACTCCTCCGTCCGGGCACTTTTCGGGGTGCTGAGAACCTCCGATGCCAAGCCTGTTTCGACCACCTTGCCGGTCTCCATGAAGGTGACGGTATTTGCCACGTTGCGGGCAAAGCCGAGTTCATGGGTGACGACGATCATCGTCATTCCGGAGGCGGCGAGATCCCTCATCACGTCGAGGACTTCCGACACCAGTTCCGGATCGAGCGCCGACGTCGGCTCGTCGAAGAGAATGAGATCCGGCCGCATGCCCATGGCGCGGGCGATCGCAACGCGCTGCTGCTGGCCGCCGGAAAGTTCGGATGGATAGTGGTCCGCCTTGTCCGCAAGCCCCACCCGCTCCAGCAGCGCCGAGGCTCTGGAGCGCGCTTCCTTCACCGGCTCGCCGAGCACGTGCACCGGACCCTCGATGATGTTTTCCAGGGCGGTCTTGTGCGGGAAAAGGTTGAAGCGCTGAAAGACCATGCCGATCCGCCGCCTTTGGCGCGAAATCTCCGCATCGCTGATCTCGTGGAGATTGTTGCCCTCGCGCCGGTAGCCGATCAACTCGTCGTTGACCCAGATCCCTCCGCCGTCCATCCGCTCCAGCAGGTTGATGCAGCGCAAAAGCGTGCTCTTCCCCGAACCGGAGGGACCGATGATGCAGCTCACTTCTCCGCGGGCGACCTCCAGGCTCACCTTGTCGAGCGCGCGGAAAGTGCCGTAGTTCTTTGTGACGTCGATTGCTTTGACGAGAATATCCTGGTTCATGACCGACCTCACATGGACGAGCGTATCGATTTCGAACCGCGGCCGAAATAGCGCTCGATATAGTGCTGGCCGACCGAGAGCACGGAAACGACGAGCAGGTACCAGAAGCTCGCCACCAGCAGCAGTTCGAGCACGCGGGTATTGGCGAAATAGATGATCTGGGCGTTGTGCAGGATCTCGGAATACTGGATGACGCTCGCGAGCGACGTCAGCTTCACCATGCCGATCACCTCGTTGCCGACCGGCGGCACCATCACGCGCATGGCCTGCGGCAGGACGATACGGCGCAGCATCATCATCTGGGTCATGCCGATCGTGCGCGCGGCCTCGTACTGGCCGCTGTCGACTGACAGAAGTCCGCTGCGCACCACCTCCGACGTATAGGCGCCCTGCGAAAGGCCGAGACCGAGAACGGCGGCCACGAAGGGCGTCATGACGTCGACCGTCCGGAATTCAAACAGTCCGGGAATGCCGAGCGTCGGAAAGATCAGCGCGAGGTTGAACCACAGCATCAGTTGCAGCAGCGCCGGCGCCCCCCGAAAGACCCAAACATAGCCGATGGCGATCGACGACAGCACCGGATTGCCCGAAATCCGCATGATGGCGATGACGACGCCGAGAACGATGCCGACTCCCATGGCGGCGATGGTCATCAGCAAGGTGTTGTAGAGGCCTGCGAGGATCGCCGGGGCAAAGAGGAAATCGCGGACGTAGCTCCATTCGATCTGGCCGACGCTGAATGCCCGCACGAGGCCGGCAAGCAGCAAGAGCACGATGCCAGCCGCAACCATTCTGCCGATGTGACGCTTGGGCACCAGTTTAAGGTGGGCGATCTCGTATTTGGCGTCGGTGGGGGAAGACGTCAGATTTGCCACATTCATCGACGTCGCTCCTCCTCTACGTCGCTCTTCGGACCCGCAAAGGCCGCCCCGCCGGATGGGGCGGCAGCAAAGGCCCGGCATTCGGCAAGTGCCGTTTCGAAACGGGCGATCTGCTCGCGAACCCTTTCCGGCGCGGTTGCGCCGTATCCGGTGCGGCTCGCAAGCGCCTTGTCGAGTGTGAGCGCTGCGAGCATCCCGGCGTGAAGACGCGGATCGATCTTCGCCAGGTCGTCGGGGGTCAGCCCGGCAAGATCATGACCGCGCTCTTCGCAGTAGCGGACCACGGCCCCGGTAATCTCGTGCGCTTCCGCAAAGGGCACGTCCCGTCCGACCAGCCAGTCGGCGACTTCGGTCGCCAGGGTGAAGCCCTTCGGCGCTTCCTCCCGCAGTTTCTCCACGTCGAATTCCAGCGTCCCCACCATGCCGGCAAAGGCCGGCAGGACCAGGTCGAGAATGTCGATCGTCTCGAACAGGCTGCGCTTGTCTTCGGCAAGGTCGCGATTATAGGCGAGCGGCATCGCCTTCATGGTCGCCAGGAACCCGGCAATGTTGCCGATCAGCGTGCCGGACATGCCGCGCGTCAGTTCGGCGACGTCGGGATTCTTCTTCTGCGGCATGATCGAGGAACCTGTGGAATAGGCATCATCGAGCCGCACCCAGCTGAACTGTTTGGAGCTCCAAAGGCAGATTTCCTCCGCAAGCCGGGAGAGATCCACCGCCACCAGCGAGCAGATGAAGAGAAACTCCGCGACATGGTCGCGCGCTGCGACAGCATCGATGGAGTTCTCGCACGCGGCCGAATAGCCGAGATCGACGGCGGAAAGGTCGGGACGGCGGGCAATGCCCGATCCCGCTAGCGCGGCCGCGCCAAGCGGCGACCGATCGAATCGGCGGTCCCAATCCGCGAAACGCTGAAGGTCGCGCAGCAGCGACTGCGCATGCGCCATGAGGTGGTGCCCGAGCACGACCGGCTGGGCCGGCTGGAGATGAGTAAAGCCGGGCATTACCGTTTCCGTATGCCGGGATGCCTGCTCCGTCAGCGCTTCCTCGACGGCGATAATGCCTCGGGAAAGCTCCCGCGCCATACGCCGTAGATAAAGGCGCGTATTGTTCGCAGTCTGATCGTTGCGGGAACGTCCGGCGCGAAGCTTGCCGCCAAGGGCGCCGAGGCGCGCCATCAGCAGGCGTTCGAGAAAGGTATGCAGATCCTCGTCAGCGGCAATCGGCTTCTCATGGCCGGCACCGACATCGGTTTCGATCGCTTCCAGGGCTGCTCGTATCGCGGAGAATTCGCCCTCGTCAAGGACGCCGGCGCGCTTCAATTCCGAAGCATGAGCGCGCGACCCCGCAATATCCTCTCTGTAAAGGCGAAAGTAAGAGCTCGGCGCGCGTGACAGATTTGCAAGCGCTTCGGACGGTCCGGACTTGAATCGTCCACCCCAGAGCTGAGTGGGTTCAGCCATTTTCGTTCCCTTTATTTGTTCAATCTTTTCGAGAGGCTCCCATGGGCCGCATTCGCCCGCAAGCGAAGTTATTTCACCAGCCTATGACAAAAACGACTAGCCTTGACCGGAGCACTTATTTAGGGTTTGCGCAGAAAACCGGGGCGGATCGGAGAGAATTGCCTCGCAAGATAGAGCGGGATGCGGGCAGAAAACCGCGCACACCTTTCCTCATCCCCGCTCTCGCATCGGCTTGACCTATCGGAGGGATTTTCATGGCCTCGGGACGGCGGCGCCTGCCTTCGACCACAGCACTTCAGGTCCTGCTTGCGGTGGCCGAAAGGGGCTCGACGAGCGCTGCCGCCGAAAGCACGTCGCTCTCGCAAAGCGCCGTCAGCAAGCAATTGCTGGCGCTTGAAGCGCTGATCGGCAGTTCCGCCTTCGCCCGGACATCGCGCGGCATGATCCCGACCGAGGTCGGCTCGATCTATATCGAACAGGCGCGCATTGCCTTGAAGGCAATTGAGGACGCCGCGCTGCGGGTCGCGCGCCTGAAGCCGGGGCCGCGCGTTCTTCGCCTGCAGGTGCCGCCCATCTTCGGAGACCGATGGTTGCTGCCGCGCTTCCTTCGTTTCACCGAGCAACACCCCGAGATCGAGGTGCAGTTCACCACCTTCGTGTCTCCGACCCAGTCCGAGACGCCCGATGCGATATTCCGATTCCTGACCGAACCCTTGCCGGGCGAGGAGACCAGCTACCTCTTCGGGCGCGAGGTTCTGGTCGTCAGCGCCCCTTCCTACTGGGAGAAGAACGGAACTCCGGAAACCATCGAGGAGCTGGCGGATGGCGTCATGCTCGAGCATCCGCAAACGCCGTTGCACTGGCACTATTTCGCCGATAGCCACGGAAAGCGCGAACTCCCCGTGCGCCACACGACGCGCTTCGGCTATTACACCATGGTGATCCGCGCGGCGCTTGCCGGACAGGGAATGGCCTTGATCCCGCGCGGCCTTATCCTCGACGACCTTGCCGCCGGAAAGCTCGTCAATCCGAACGGCTTCGGATATCGAAGCGAATACGGCTACTGGTTCGCAAAGCCGCGGGACATTGCACCAAGTGCGTCCATGCGCATTTTCGAAACATGGCTGATGGCGGAAGCGGAAGGCATGGGCGATTGACGGATCGTGATCTAAGGGAAGAAGAAAGACTGCGGCCCTGCGATCCGGAATTCTAGCGCATCGCGATACGCGCCGACAAACGAGAGCTCCAACGCCATCATCCATCTCACAGCGGCCGTCATAAACTCAAAGATGAATCTCAACAGGCCTAGCGGGCCGGCTCAGTTCGCAAGCTGCACAAGCGCCTCGCCGTCGAGCCGGAAGAAGAGCTTGTCCGTTTTGCATGCGCCGCCGAGCTCTTCATAGAAGGCGAGAAGCCTGGCATTCTCCGCGTCTGCGGTCCAATCGATGCGCGAGAGTCCCCGTTGCGTCGCCACGCTGGCAAGCTTCTGCATCAGGGCCCGGCCGAGGCCTCGGCCCCGCTGGGATCCGGCGACATAGAGTTCCTTGAGAAATAGCCC
>VIDP01024400.1_pt1 | contig 10568 bp, 6 predicted proteins | sample 5025131 | NCBI WGS metagenome assembly VIDP01 (sample SAMN11853144, study PRJNA449069) | gut metagenome | isolation source: stool from male vole | host: Microtus ochrogaster | place: USA:Florida | collected 2017
CACCACGAGATGGTAGATTTATTGAAAGGATAGGTTCTTACAACCCGAACACTAATCCTGCTACAATCAGTCTCAATTTCGAGAGGGCTTTGTATTGGGTAAACGTCGGTGCACAACCTACCGATACCGTTCGCTCCATTCTCTCAAACGAGGGTGTGCTCCTGATGAAGCATCTGCAGGGCGGTGTGAAAAAAGGCGCTTTCGACGAGGCTGAGGCTCAGCGTCGTTTCGATGCCTGGAAAGCTGCAAAGCAGGTTAAGGTTGACAAACTGAAAGTGTCGATGGCAGACAAGAAGGAAGAGGCTGCAAAGGCTCGCTTCGAGGCTGAGCAGGCTAAAAATAAGGCTAAGGCTGAGGCTGTGGCCAAGAAGAAGGCTGAGCTCGCAGCTGCCAAAGCTGAGGCTGAGGCCGCCGCAGCAGCCGCAGAGGCTCCCGCTGAAGAGGCAGCAGCTGAATAATCAGTCCCGACCGTCAAAAATTAAAAAATCCCCGCTTGCGGGGATTTTTTGTATCTATATGCTATTGGGAAAAGTTATAAGCCTGTGAATGTTATTCGTTGTCACCGCTTTGGCTGTCGGGACTGGTCACGCCGTCAGCGGCCTCGGAAGAGTCGGTATCCTCGGCGTCGGTATCAGCAGTCCCGGTAATGGCGGAGTCGGTAGGTCCGGCCTCGGTGGAATCGCTGTTGTTGCTTTGGCTGTCATCGCCGCTGTCAGGAGCGGGGGTATCCTCTGTGTAGATCTCACCAAGATCATTGACACGGCGGCGTGGAATGATCCGTGACTGGGGAATGTCGTTCATAAGCTCCTCCATGGCTGGCGGCACATGCATCACGTCTTCTGGTGTCAGAGGTCTCATGTCGGTGTACCACTTGAATTTAGGCAGATAAAAGAGTGATTTTTTCGCGAGATACAGCGGAGTGACAGTGCCGGAGGTCTCGGGCCACATCTTGGCCTTTAGGATGTCGTTGCCTTCAAACCATGCTGTCATGAAGCTGCTCTCCACGTTTACGATCTTATTATATGTGGAGTCGTTTTCTTCGGGCAGCATTATGGCTTCCACATTGCCGTTGATATCCACCTGATATAGATCACCGTCGCGGAAATATGCTATCATTTCCTTGCCGCTCAGCTGATTGAAGAAGTTTTCTTCGATGTGTTCGGCTGTAAGGCCGAAGTCGGGTAGCCAAGCCTGTTCTACGGTAGAGTCATTGAGATGCACTTTGATGATATTACCGGAAATCTGTCGCTCACCGTTCCACACCACGGGATGATGGTGCATATAGATCATAGTGTCCCTTTGCTCAAAGCTCATTGAGTCACATATACCCTGGAGATCGGATCTGAAAAATCTTACCCGTGGATGGGCGACCATAACGTGTGTGGTGTCGACTGACCATGATGCGGGGGTACCGCTGATTGTGTCTTCGGGAATGTGTGTGGTATCATACACGCAGTAGCTGTATAAATATTTACCGTGAAGATACAGTGTGTCGCCCTGGGAGTATTCGCGGGCGAGAGCTTTGCCGGTGGCAAACGCGCTGTCAAGCAGTTCGTTGTAATATCCGTATTCACCGGTAAGTATCATCTGGTGTGCGGTGTCTACAATCTCCATGTTTCCGAAAGCTTCGCCGAAGCCGAGCTTGCGGTCATAAAACAGCGTGTCGCCTTCGAGCGTGGCACCGGTCGAGGCCACGATCTTGGAGCGGTTATAGAGGTTTGCCTGTGACGTATTGGTGTCGTAAGTGCCGTAATTGGTATATATCACGGCTTGTTTGTTGATAATCGTGGAGGGTGATTCAAGCTGGGCGAGATGAGTCGCCGTATTGTAATATAATGTGTCGGTGTATATGGTGTCACCGGGATTGCGGGATGTGAGCACCACTCTTGAGAAGAAGCTCGCATCCTTCGTGCCCGGGATATACTCGCCTTCACGTGATGTAAGGCGATTCTGGCGGTCAGTGAGCTCTCCGCCCTCATTGTAATAACCGTATTCGCTGGCAAGGTCATATATAAATGTGGGAGTGGTGAGCGTGACATCGCGGTTGATCATACGCACATCCTGATTTTCCGATCCATACAGATACGCGATATGCCTTGAGCCGCTGTAGTTGAGCTCGTCGGCATATATAAACAGTGTGTCGCCCTGCCGGATACGTACATTGCCGAATGCGTCGAGGCTTTCGCTGCCGGGATAGAAATGGGCGCTGTCGCAATACATCAGCGTAGGGCCGTGAGAAAACTCCACGTTACGGCTGACTATGATGAAGGAGTCGGTCTCGGTCTGATACATCAGGTCGGCTTTCTCAAGAAACACCTGAGCCCTGTTGTTACGGTTGGCTTTGGGAATCTGCGGGCCGATGTGCGGCAGGGGGCGCTTGGCCGTGCTCTTGTCGGCGGCGCTTTTCTGTGGCGTAGAGCCTTTGTCGGGCAGCTTGGTGGGTATGGCCGTGCTACGGGTCTTGGGTGAAGAGGCCGGGGCTGTATTCACCGGAGATTTCGTGGAGGGATTCTGTCCGATAAGTGTAGCCGGGAGCATGACACTGAGCATGACGGCTGCTACCGCAGCCATCACTATATGTCGTGCATTGATCAGTTGAGCGGGTCTGAAACTTGACATCTCAAGTATTAAGGAGTGTTATTTTTTAATCCAGCCCTGATGCTCGAAATCGCATCCGGTCCAGCCGTCTTCGACCTTGACGTAGGTCTCGGCGATTTTCTTTTCTATCCATTTGCTGATGATCTGTTGTTTCTCAGCATTTTCATACATATTTTTCAGCAGCTGGAAGTCGTCGCTGAGATTGGCCTTATGGGCATCGATACGGTCGGAGAGCTTAACCATCACTACCTGTTCGCGGTTGTGGCGCTCGTCTTTCATTACGAACGGCTTAGAGATGTCACCGGGCTGCATGTCAGCTATCGCCCTGGCTATCTCTGGTGGCAGGTCTCCCATCTCGAACAGCGTGGATCCGCCATGTTCAGCATTGGTCATCACGCCGTTGCTCATACGTGTGTCCTTATCCTGGGAGACGAGGCGGGCACCCTCCTCAAAGGTGAGCTTTTTGTTGTCAACAATATCGGCGCGCAGCGAGTCGAGACGCTCCATGGCGATATCGATATCTTTCTGAGCTACCTTCGGACGCAGCAGTATGTGACGTGTATTGACACGGTCACCGCGCTTCTCGATAAGCTGAATGATATGGAATCCGTATTCGGTCTCTACGATTTTGGACACCTTCTTGGGATCGTTGAGGTTGAAGGCGACGGCTGCGTATTCTGGCACGAGCTGAGCCCTGCCCATGAATCCGAGCTCACCGCCGCGCACACCTTCAGGAGCCTCGGAATAAAGCACGGCAAGGGTGTAGAAGTCAGCTTCTCCGTTATTGACACGCTCGGCATAGTCGCGCAGACGGGCCTTCACATTGTCGATCTCCTGCTGGGGCACGGAGGGGTAGAGTGTTATTATCTGCACGCCTACCTTCATGGGCACAGACGGAATGGAGTCTTGTGAGAGGCCTTCATAGAATCTGACCACATCGCGCGGAGTCACCTTGATGTTTTTGGTGAGGTTGTTCTTCACCATCTGCTCGCGCTGCATGTCGTTGATCTGAGTGAAATACATGTTGCGGAGGTCGGGAATCGAGCGATTGAAATACTGCTCTACTTTCTCCTTGGATCCGAGATTGGATATCAGATAGTTGATCTGATAGTCGACCTGGCTCTGCACGCGGCTGGCGGGCACCTCGATGGTGTCGAGCTCAGCCTGGTGCAGGAACAGACGCTGTAGAGCGATTCTCTCGGGCAGCACGCAGTAGGGGTCGCCCTTGATGGGAATGCCCTCGCTTTGGTATTGCTGGTACATTTCCTCGATTTCAGACTTGTATATCGGTTGGTCACCGATCATCCAGGCTACCTCTTCGGCAATGTTGTTTTGCGCGTGAGAGAGTGTCGCCGCAACGCAGCAGAGCAGTGTAATGATTATATGCTTAACGTTCACTGTAGTGTTGATTTTAATGATTGAATCCGTGCATTATGCACGGCCTCGGCAAAGTTACGAAAAAAAGCCGGAATTGACACCGCGGGCCGCATAATATTTGCGGCCCGCGGGCATTTTGTCAGTATGGCGGCAATCAACCTGCCATTATGTATTTTTAATCACGGAAAAATCCGGCGGTCAATTCTTGTCATGTGTGGCTCTGAGGGCATCGAGCACCTTTTTGTCGATTTTCACCTTGTAAGTCTTGTGGAGCCATTGCAGCCATTCTTTTTCGAGCAGTGTCTGATAGTCGGTGAGCACCTGACCCTTGACATCGAGATACTCCTCGGGCTGATTGATTATCTTGTCGGCGAATGAGAAGTAAGTCTTATATGAGATATTCTTAAGGTCGGGCTTCTCGGCGCCGAACGCAAGATAGTCGGTGATCTGGTTCTCTCCCTTGCCGGCTATCACGCGCTCTACCTTGACGTTGTTGCCGAATGCGTCCTTCATCAGCGATATCAGCTGCTGCTGGTCGATTTTCAGGATATCAGCCTTGGGATATGTGGTGTCGAGGAGCTTGCGGGCCTCGTCGGCTATGGAGTCGCTGGTGGCGAATACTACGTATGCCTTGAATCGTGGAGATTCCCATGTGGTGTAATTCTTCTTATTCTTGTTGAAGAATCTGGTGAGGCCCGGCGTGTCGTTGGCGGCCTTGTCCCAAACCTTCTGCTGCGATACGTCGAACAGGAGGATACCGTCGCTGTACTCGTTGAGGAGGTTGCGGTAGGCTGGTACCTCGGCTGCGAGTTTGTCGATATATGCCTCGGTCAGGGCTGAGTTGAAGGCGATCTCGGCCGCGCGGTCGGCGTATGCCTTGACCATGTCGGCGGTCATGCCGTCGCGCAGGGGCACCGGAGCCAGAGCCTGTCCTATGGTGGTGGTCGCGGATCCGATAGTGAATATCGGTGTGTCGAGGTCCTTGAGGGCGTTGATACATGCGGCGTTGATCTCATTGCCGCAGTCGGCGAGCACGTGTGCCACGGCTGCTTTGTATGCCGGGTCTATGGATGCACCGATCGAGGCGGCATATCCGTTGAGACGGGCGGTCACCGGCTCGTTGCGGCGGCTGTCCATGGCGATCTGGCCCTCGAATATGGGCTTCATCTCATCAAACGGGCGCTTGCCTCTCTGACCGAGCTTGTGTACGATGTGATATCCGAAGCGAGTCTTGAACGGACGCGAGATGGAATCGACGGGCATGGCGAAAGCCACACTGTCGAATTCGTGTACCATCTGTCCCGACCCGAACCAGTCTATAAGGCCTCCGTTAGTGGCCGAGCCCTTATCCTGCGAATGTTTGCGTGCCACTGACGAGAAATCGGTGCCCGTAGTGGTGACTACGCTGTATAGCGAGTCGGCACGGGCCGATATCTCGGCCAGCTTGGCCGAGTCGCCTCTTGAGGTTAGCAGCAGTATGTGCTCCACCTTTACCTCGCCCAGGGAATTGCGACGTTTGTCGGGACGCACCAGGTGATAGCCTATTCCGGAATTGATCACTTGCGAGATCTGCCCCAAGGGTGTATCATATGCAGTCTTCTCGAATGCCCATGGATATGTGCCGGCACCGGTGACCCATCCCATTGATCCGCCTTTGGCTGCGGAGTAATTGTCGACCGAGTTTTCAGTGGCGGCCTGCTCGAATGTGATCTTGCCGTCGAGTATGAGCTGACGCAGTGAGTCGAGTTTCTCGCGTCCGCGCGGATCCTGTGCCGGCAGCATTATATGGCTTACCCACACATCCTCGTCCTGGTGGGCGTATGCCTCGTCGAGCAGTGAGCGGTACACAGCTGAGTCGGTGAGATAAGGCTGGGCGAGATCCTGCCTGAATTTCTTGAGCTCGGCGCGGAATGAGGTAGTGGTGTCTATCTCACAGGCCAGAGCGTCGGCCACCTTTAATTTGTAGTTGACAAACATGTCGACATATTGGTCGAAAGATAGCGGAGTGAGCTGCTGGGAGTTGTTTTTTTCGTAGAGGTAATTGAATTCGCTGACATATACATCATGGCCGCCAACGTTCATCAGCACTGTATTGTCTGATAATGTCTGTGCGGCGATACCGGCCGATACGGCGGTAAGTGCAGCAATGGTCAGAATCTTTTTCATCGGGATGATGTTAGGCTGTAGTTTTTTTTCTGTTTCTGGTCGTATGGTCTGTAGCGCTGATAATTACAGCGCTATGGTATATAACGCCTGATAAGCGGATTTATTATAAGTAAGCGGCGGCGGAGTGGCATGAATAGCCTCCGCCGCCGTGTAGGGTCGGATGTGAGACGGGTATCAGCGTTGCGAGCTGCTGTAGTTGGGAGCCTCGCTTGTGATGGCCACATCGTGAGGATGACTCTCGTTGATACCGGCGTTGGTGATACGTGTGAATTTGGCCTTATGCAGGGCATCTATGTCCTTGGCTCCGCAGTAGCCCATACCGGCCCTGAGGCCTCCGAGCATCTGGTATACCACCTCGAATAGGGTGCCCTTGTAAGGCACGCGTGCGGCGATGCCTTCCGGCACGAGTTTCTTGGTGTCGCTTTCGGTCGACTGGAAATAGCGGTCCTTCGAGCCCTTCTCCATGGCTTCGAGCGAGCCCATGCCGCGATAAGCCTTGTATTTACGGCCGTTGTAGATTATTGTATCGCCGGGCGACTCCTCCACTCCGGCAAGCATGCCTCCGAGCATCACACAGTAGCCGCCGGCGGCGAGAGCCTTGACTATATCGCCTGAGTAGCGGATGCCACCGTCGGCGATGAGGGGCACACCGGTACCCTCGAGAGCCTTGGCCACATCATAGACAGCTGTGAGCTGCGGCACACCTACACCGGCGATGATGCGGGTGGTGCAGATAGAGCCCGGGCCGATACCTACCTTCACGCCGTCGGCGCCGTTATCCACGAGATACTTGGCGGCTTCGCCGGTGGCGATATTGCCTACTACGACATCGATATCGGGATATTTGGCCTTGACGGCCTTGAGCACGCCGATCACTCCCTTGGAGTGTCCGTGGGCGGTGTCGATCACCAGAGCGTCCACTCCGGCGGCCACGAGGGCATCGGCACGGTCCATGAAGTCATTTGTGACACCGATACCGGCGGCCACGCGCAGACGTCCGAGCGAGTCCTTGCAGGCGTTGGGCTTGTCTTTGGCTTTGGTAATGTCTTTGTAAGTGACCAGGCCTATGAGTTTGCCTTTGTTGTCCACTACAGGCAGCTTCTCAATCTTATGGCTCTGGAGGATGTCGGCGGCATCTTCGAGATTAGTGCCCTGAGTGGTGGTGACAAGATTCTCTGATGTCATCACCTCGTCGATCTTGCGGCTGAGATTACGCTCGAATCTGAGATCGCGGTTGGTGACGATGCCTACGAGGTAGCCTTCGTCATCTACCACGGGAATACCGCCGATGTGGTATTCCTCCATCATCTTGAGGGCATCGGCCACGGTAGAGCCACGGCGTATGGTGACGGGGTCGTAGATCATGCCGTTTTCAGCACGCTTTACGGCGTGTACCTGACGTGCCTGCTCGGCGATAGTCATATTTTTATGGATCACGCCTATGCCACCCTCGCGGGCTATGGCGATGGCGAGCTGATACTCTGTCACTGTATCCATCGCAGCCGACACGATGGGTACATTGAGAACTATATTACGTGAAAAACGTGTTTTAAGGTTTACTTCGCGAGGCAATACCTCGGAATAAGCCGGTATGAGGAGGACATCATCAAATGTGAGGCCGTCCATCTTGACTCGATCTGCAATAAAAGACATATAGTTTTCCTGATTTTTTATTGCACGCAAAGTTAGCGATTATTTCGCAAATGCCCAAATGATTTTTTATCATCCGGAATAAACTTTTTCCTTTGATGAGTATCAAAAATCATAGAGTAATTGATAATTAAAAATCTATGTATATGCGTCCATTTATAAAAATATTTACAGTGGCTGCGCTGTGTCTGTCACTTGCGGCCACAGAAGCGGGTGCGAGAGGCCGTAACAACGGCCAGGGCGGACAGCAGCAGCCGCAGAGCGAGCGACGCCAGCCGGCCAATCACGGACAGCGCCCCGGCGGCAATCACGGCAACCCCGGGAAGAACCCCGGCGGCAATCACGGCAACCCCGGGAAGAATCCCGGAGTCGGCAATCACGGCAATTCCGGGAAACATCCCGGCGGCAACAATCACGGCAATCCCGGCCAGCGGCCCGGCGGATCGCATCAGCATAACCCCGGTCCGCCACCGGGCGGAGCCAATCACGGCAATCCTCCTGGCCATGGCGTGCATCCGGGCCAGCCTCCTCACTATCATAATCCGGGCCCGCGTCCCGGCTCTGGTCATTACGGCCATATACCGCAGCGTCCGCCACACCGTCCGCTGATGCCCGCGCGCCCGATTCCGTTTCGGCCACCGGTGCCACCTCCAGGCTTCCGTCCGGCGCCGGGCGCGCATCTCTTCGGCTCTATCCTCGGCGTCACCATAGGCACTGCCATCGGGGTGACGCTCGACTATCTGACAGGTCACGGATATAATGTGACAGGGTATACCACGGATGCCGTATACATTAATAATGTGTCACAGCTGAATCTATTGTGGCCTAATGCCACCTTATATTATGGAGCAGGCGGCATACTGCGCGGGTCGGAATTCGTATATTCCACTCCGTATTTCGATCAGGCACGTTACAATATGGCCTACGGTTACCTCACCGGAGCTTACGGAGCGCCGGTCTCTACCATGCCGTTGCAGGGCGGTGGTGTGCGTGTCAACTGGTTTGGCTATAACGGACAGTATGTATCGCTGCAGTTTCAGCCGGCCACCGCTTACGACGGATCCTACCGTTATTACACTACCCTCTCGTATGGTATCTGACACATTACTGTAAGGGATAATCACGAGATCCGGCATATGCATATATCAATGATGCGTGTGCCGGATATTTTTTTGTGTTAAAATTTTTAACCTATATGCCTGTAAATGAGTGAATAAAGATTGATGATTATTATTCAGGTTGAAATTTTTTTAATAATTGCTAAACCATATCGGGCCGTCAATCGTTTTAAAATCGAACAAACGATAAAACAAACATCAGTAAGTTCAACCAAAATTCGAGTATTATTCTAAATTCAAGTATTATTAACGTTATCAACTAACTACGATGAAAAAGACTCTTATTCTTCCGCTTCTGGCCATTGGTACAATGACAGCATCAGCACAGGCCATCTATCAGCAACCCTCATTCTGCGACAACTGGTCGCTCGGCGTCAACGGTGGTGTGACAACCCCTCTAACTAACGACCCCTTCTTCAAATCAATGAGAGGTACAGCCGGCCTTACCCTTTCTAAACAGATCACTCCGGTACTCGGCCTTGGAGTCGAGGGACAAGCAATGTTCAATACCTCATCGTGGGGCACCCACAGCTCAACAGCTATCGATCGCAGCTATGTCGGAGCTTACGGTACGGTAGATCTCATGAATCTCTTCGGAGGCTACCAGTGTGAGACACGACCCTTCACAATCGCAGCAGTCTTAGGCGCAGGCTGGGGACACGACTATTACACCAAGAGTGAGCGTCCGGATTGGAACTACTTCGCCACAAAGGCCGGTCTCAACTTCAACTTCAATGTGTCACCCGATGTGACCATCACCCTGCAGCCTTCGGTAATGTATGACATGTCAGACGCCCGTGCCGGACAATCATCAGCATCTTACAATGCCAACAAGGCAACCTTCAACTTCACAGGTGGTGTAACCTACCACTTCGGAGGATCCGGATTTGATTGCGTGGCTCCGTTTGATCCCGCACTGGCCGAGTCGCTCAACCTGCAGATCAACGATCTCCGAGCCCAGCTTGCCGACGCAAATGCAGCAGCCCAGCAGTGGCAGTCAAATGCAGTACGTCTGAAAAACGAGCTCGACGCATGCAACAACCGTCCGGTAGAGACAGTAGTGGAGACCGTAGTCGATGTAAACAATTATCTCAACAGCGTGCGCTATGTATTCTTCAAGCTCGGCTCATCGGTAATCACACCCGACCAGATGCCTAACGTAGAGATGATCGCCGCCTACCTCAAGAATCACCCCGAGGCTTCCGTACAGATCAAGGGTTACGCATCGCAGGACGGTAACGAGGAATTCAACATCAAGCTCGCACAAAACCGCGCTGAATCAGTCAAGAACGCCCTTATCAACAAGTACAAAGTGCCTGCAAGCCGCATCCAGGCAGAGGGTCAGGGTATCGGACACATGTTCCAGGAGGAGTCATGGAATCGCGTGAGCATCTGCATCATCAACGATACACAGAATTAAAATCTTGACAACAAGTACAATACAGACGATTAACGAATAGTAATCCAGCGCCCCGCACAATGCGGGGCGTTTTTTTTTAGCAAAAAAAGCAAAAAAAATTTGGTGGATAAAAAAATAGTGCTTAACTTTGCAGCGCAAAAGGGCAGGAAAGCCCACCGCAAAGACTCCCTAGCTCAGTTGGTAGAGCAACTGACTCTTAATCAGTGGGTCGAGGGTTCGAGCCCCTCGGGGGTCACTTA
>VIDP01136419.1_pt1 | contig 10567 bp, 5 predicted proteins | sample 5025131 | NCBI WGS metagenome assembly VIDP01 (sample SAMN11853144, study PRJNA449069) | gut metagenome | isolation source: stool from male vole | host: Microtus ochrogaster | place: USA:Florida | collected 2017
CTGCTTGCGCATCTTTCCTTCCTCTGTGTCATCATCGGGAAGGGCAAGCCATGGTGCGATACCAGCCATAAGGCGACCGAAAGCCTCCATGTATGTCACCTTCTTATTGCGACCATCCCATGTAGGGCTTACCTCCACGAGCATATCTTTCTGCAACTCGCCGTTAGCCATCTTGCTCAGTATAGGAGCTGCCATATCGTATGCCATTTTTGCCCAATAGGCTCTGTCTTCGTTAGCTTCCTGCTCAAGCATCCTTACATATTCGCTTGCGGCGAGAAGGAAGGCACCTGTGCCGAAGTTGCTTGTAGAGTTACGGTCAACGACCTGTCCGGGGATAGCTTTCTCACCAATCGGCTGAACATAACCAACCGAACCATCTTTCTGAAGAGCGGTATTCGAAAGATAATTCCATCCTTTCTTAGCTGCTTCGAGATATTTCGGATCTTTTAGATAGCCATTGTTGATGCCCCAGAGGAGACCGTAGGTGAAGAACGCGGTTCCACTTGTCTCGGGACCGGGAGCATGTTCTTCGTCATACATTGAGCGGCTCCAATAGCCATCGGGCTGCTGGCAAGCAACTACTGCTTCTGCCATACCTTTATATTTATCTTCGAAAAATTGACGGTGTTCCCAATCAGCGGGGGCATCCTTCAGCACTTTGGCAAGACCTGCGAGTACCCATCCATCGCCACGAGCCCAGAAGTCTTTCTTGCCATTTGCACTCGTATGTTTCGGATAGACGTATTTTGCATCACGGTAGTAGAGTTTTTCCTCCGGGTCATACATGATGCTATCGCTGACAAGTATATACTCATACAGTTTGTCGAGGTATTTCTTGTTTCCGGTGATCTTGTGAAGTTTGGTCATTACGGGCATCACCATGTAGAGACCATCAGCCCACCACCAATAGTCGTTCTGCGGGGTTGACATCTCATATTCCATCACTTCTCTTGCACGGCGTATTTTCTTGTCGTCAGGGAGCATGTTGTAGAGGTCGGCGTATGTCTGGAAGCAGATTTGCCAATCGCCGAAGAGGACATGGTCGTCGGTCTCACCGTAGTTGTATTTCCATTTGGAGCGATCGGTGCCTTTGGCCCCTTGCCAGGCGTTGTGTTCTGCCCATTTTTCTGAATATTCTCTCCATTCTGGAGTGCCCATAAGGGAATAGGCTTCCATATTACCGGTGTGGTAGGCGGCTTCGTCCCAGAAAGGGTTATGTTCGGCAGGGTGTGTGGCTTGCCAATGATTGTTGACCTTCGTGATTATGTCACGTACGGCTTTTGATTCCTTGGTGACGGCAGCATTTGCGCTCAGCATAGTGCCGGCTATGACTGCCGCTCCAAGGATGATAGTTTTGATTTTCATGATTGTTACAGTAAAATTATTAAAGGCTATTATTAATTTTTGTAGCTATTATAGCTTTTTAGCTTATGTAGCTATTATAGCTTATATAGCTGCTTTAGCTATTTGATTTTCAGGGCTCGGCTGTGGCAATCTCAGCATCGACAGGCATCTCTAAATAGGGCTTTCCCTCATCGTCGAAGTGGACGGGGAGCCAGACGTGGCGGGAGTCGCCGAGGTTCTGGGGATTCCAGCGGTCGGCCATGAAGGTGAAGTTATCCCCTATCTTCATGATGTAGGTGCCTTGGGTGTCGAAGGTAGTCTCTGAGCTTTCCCCTTTGGCGGGATTACCTTCAAGCTGTGTCCATTCTCCCATGATGGAATCAGCCCTGAGAAGACGGGCAGCGTTAGGCGCCCATCCTGTGCATCCTGATGTGATCATCCAATATGTTCCGTCTTTTTCAAGGAGTGTAGGAGCTTCGTTGTGTCCACCAGGTGCCACACGGATGTAGCGTCCTGTATGATTGGTATATGTAGAGTCGAGCTCGGCAATCTGAATAGTAAGATTGTCTTCAGATGAATATATATGGTAAGCCTTTCCATCTTTGTCTACATAAAGAGTCATATCGCGCGCCATCTGACCCCCGTCAAGGTCACGCTTAACGAAGCTACCATGACGCAGTTGGTCGTACCATTCATCAGTCCACCATTCCATCTTCGGATCCCAAGCAAGGTTTCTGTCATCTTCACTGAGGTTTACAGGATAGATGCCGGGATTCACGCGGGCACTCTTTACAAATGTAAAAGGACCTTCCGGATTGTCTGCGAGAGCCAAACCTGCCTGTGCAGCTGCATATCCACGGTCTTTCAACTCATGGTGAAACCACATCACGTATTTGCCGGTAGTCGGATTGTAGATCACTTTCGGGCGTTCTATCTTGCAGCCTATCTCAAGAGGATGACCAACTGAGTCGAGGAGTTCGAGAACGATGCCTCTATTCTTCCAGTTCTTTAGATCGTCGGAAGTGTATAGAGACACTCCTTTTTGGAAACTGCCCGGAGTGCCGTCGCCACGGTGCTCACCATACCAGTAGAAGACACCGTCTTTTTCCAATATCATGCCTCCATGGGCGTTTACGTGGATACTGTCGTCGGCAAGGAGGGTCTCGCCGAGGAGTATCGGCATTTCAGGAAGGGTTACTTCTTCTGTCTTCTTGTTGGAGCCACAGCTTACGAGGATTGCTGCGGTGGCACCCATTAGGATGAGATTTTTGAGTTTCATGGTTTTATTTGTATTATGTTGTTTTTTAGTTACTTTTTGTCGCTCTTGGGCGCATGCGGAGCATGCTTGCTTACGTTCCTTGTCGCATCTTAGCGCTTACGGGGCATTCTTGGTTATCTTTTGGATGTATTCGGTTGCCGACATTCCGTATTTCTTTTTGAAGGCTTTTGCGAAAGAGGAGAGACTCGCAAACCCGGAAGAGAAGACAGCGTTGCTAATTGCTATCGAAGTGCCCCCCCCCATTTCATTTGTCAAGCGCGCCACCACATTTTCAAGCCGAATATTACGAATGTATTCGTTCACTCCAATTCCTAAAATTGACTTTATATGGCGAAACAAAGTCGACTCACTCATACACATAGACTCGGCTATGAAGGGAACACTCAGATTCTCCATAGCCAAATTCTCATTGATCAACTTATTAAGCCTTTCTATGAATATCTCATTCTCCTCTTTCTTCACATCAGCGGAATCAATTGTTAAAAATCACAAGTTCGACGTGCAAATTTACATAAATTATTTAAAATATCATTGTCTTTTTGAAACAAAAATATGTTAAATTCACCCTTGAAATGAGACCACTAACTGAAAAAATGAAAATTTGACCGATTTGGAAAACTAAAAAATCTTAAAAGATATTAATTTTGCGCCACAATATAAACGCAATGCGGTTCAAATAAAGTATGGCCCCTCCGGGGCTTTATAAAAAGAGAGCATATCTCCCCGAGCTAACGCTCGGGGTTAACAAAATTGGTAGCCCTCCGGGCTTATTGAAAGGCATTGCAATGACAACGATACCATGACTCACTCAGCGCTGTCATGACCCAAGTGTATATATAACCTAAAAAAATTGATACATTCTAACCTTTATTATTAACTAATGACACGACATCGCATTTTGTTATGGTTGATGATGCTGATCACTGGCACCATCAGCCTGAGTGCCCAAGGCTATACGCTACGAGGCACAGTCGAAGACATCATGAATGAGCCACTCATAGGAGCCTCCGTGATGATCAAGGGATCCTCACAGGGCACCATGACTGACTTCGACGGAAACTTCACCCTTCAGGTAATGAATGGGGATGTAGTAACTTTCTCTTATGTCGGCTATGTGCCACAGTCGATCACTATTGCCGGACAGAACGACATCACTGTGGTGCTTGAAGAAGCTGCACAGAACCTCAATGAAGTAGTGGTAGTAGGTTACGGCACAGCACGTAAGAAAGACCTTACTGGCTCAGTAGCTCAGATCAACCCTGCTAAGTTTGCCGACCAGAACCCCGGTACCGTTCAGGACCTTCTCCGTGGCACACCCGGTCTTCAGATTGGCTACAGCCCTGACGCAAAGGGCTCCGCAAGCATCCAGCTCCGTGGTCAGAACTCAGTGTATGACAAGGGAGACCACAATACTCCGCTTATCATCCTTGACGGCATGCAGTTTAATGGTGAGCTCTCCGAGATCAACCCAGACGACATCCAGTCTATCGACGTATTGAAGGATGCTTCTTCAGCTGCAATCTATGGTGCTAAGGCTGCATCCGGCGTTATTATCATCACGACAAAGAAAGGACGCAAGGGAAAACCGGTAGTGACAATAAGCGCCAATCTGTCTGCAAGCCACAAGAGCGCATACCTTGACGTATTCGGTCCGGATGAATATCTCAAATATCGTGAGGACTATTACAAGACTCCGACCGCCGGTCTGCGTGCCGATGGCACTTATGGTTACTATTCCGTAGATTCCAAGGTGCCCGACGGCTACTATGACTACTATGCAAACGTACAGAGCAAATACGGCATCACTCCCGAGCAGTGGGCAAACAGTGGTACTATACAGATCGGTGAAAAGGGCACAATGGACGACGTATATGCTTCCCGTATCCTCCTCAACCAGGCAGTAAACGTCTACCAGAACTTCCTTAACGGCCGTAAGACCGTAGACTGGTACGACCTCACTTTCCGCACTGGTTTCAACCAGGACTACAACGGCAGCGTATCAGGTGCTACTGATCATGTCAACTACTATCTCTCTGTAGGCTATCTGAAGAATGAAGGCGTAATCCAGGGCAACGACTACGAGAGCTTCCGCGCCAACATGAAAATCAATGCCAAGATTACCCCATGGCTCGAAATCGGTGCTAACGCCAACTTCCAGAACCGCACTGACGGTGATATCCAGGTGTCGATCAGCGACAAGTATTGGGAGGCAAACATGCTCCGCAACTCTCCGTTCGCAACCTTTAAGAATGAAGACGGCTCCTACTGCCAGTACCCATTCAACGGCAACCCGACCAACGGCGGCTACAACTACTATTTCGAACGTCAGTATCTTGACCTTGATAAGGGATACACTGTATTGAACACCATCTTTAATGCACAGGTGAACCTCCCCTTCAACATCACTTACCGCTTCAACATCGCTCCGAGACTCCAGTGGTTCCACGACCGCTACTTCATGTCGGCTGAGCTCCCCAACTCCAACCCAGTTACCCGTGGTGTGAACAGAGAGACAAAAAGCTTCTTTGACTGGAACCTCAATAACACCATCACTTGGGACTACTTCATCAAGGACGTTCACCACGTGACTGTCATGTTAGGTCAGGAGGCTGAGGAAAACCGCTCCTGGAAAGACCGAATTGAAGCTCGCCACATCACTCCTACCGATGCCCTCGGTTTCCACTACATACAGGGTGCAAACAAGAGTGAATCCAAATTCGAGACTGAAGACAAGCACATCACAGCTGCTTCTTACTTCGGTCGTGTATTCTACGGCTATGATGACCGCTACATGTTTACAGGTACTCTCCGCCGCGACGGTTACTCAGCATTCGGTGCTAACGATCCATGGGCAAACTTCTGGTCGGTAGGTGCAAGCTGGCGCCTCAGCGAGGAGAAATTCATGGAAAGCACAAAGGACTGGCTCGACGACGCTAAGTTCCGCGTATCTTATGGTACAAACGGTAACCGCTCACTTGAAGACGCTTATGCCTCCATGTCAAACCTCAAGGATGGTGGAGTTATGGTATACCTAAAGCCTGACGGCACTCCCGCCGTAGTAGAGTCTTTGGAGGTAGAACGTCTTGGCAACCCGAACCTCTCATGGGAAAAGACTTCTGCATGGAACATCGGCCTTGACTTCGGATTCTTCAACAACCGCCTCGGTGGATCTATCGACTGGTACTCCAAGAGCACTAAGGATATGATCATCAAGCAGCGTCTCCCGTCTTTCTCAGGATTCAACGAAATTATGACCAACCTCGGAGAAGTGACCAACAAAGGTATTGAAATCGCAATCAACGCTATTCCGGTACAGTATGAAAACTTCGAGTGGAGCACTTCTGTTGGCTTCTCTTACAACCAGAACCGCATCAAACACATCTACAATGACTACGACCCAATCACAGGAGTTGAAGCAAACGACTTGAGCAACAAATGGTTTATCGGAAAGCCTATCGGTGAGATCTGGACCTACAAGTTTGAAGGAATCTGGCAGGTAGACGAAAGAGAAGAGGCTGCCAAATTCAATCAGAAGCCCGGCGACCCGAAAGTGTGGAACAATCCCGCTAACGATGAGTATGACGCCAACGGCAATCTCGTGAAGGTTGTATTCAACAACGATGACAAGGTATATCAGGGCACTACCCAGCCTCCTATCTACTGGAACTGGCGAAATGACTTCACCATCTACAAGAATCTTACATTCTCTTTCTCACTCTACTCCTATATGGGACACAAGAGTGAAGACACAAGCTACTTGAACAATGACAATGGAGGTTCTTGGGTGACTAACACGGGTAACGTATGGAAGAAAAACTACTGGATGGTAGACAATCCTACAAATGAGTATGCACGTCTTGAGGCACAAGGTCCGTTGAGCGGCACCGACTATGCTGCACCGAGAATTCTCAACCGCAACTTCGTGCGTCTTGACAATATCTCGCTCGGCTACACAATCCCGCAGAACTTCACACGCCAATACTCAGTAGAACGTCTCCGTCTTTCTCTCGGTATCAACAACGTGTTTACAATCCATGCTAAGAACTGGGTTTACGGTGACCCAGAGACTGGCCGTCTCGGCGTACGTACATTCACCTTCGGTCTGTCACTCACTCTCTAATCAATTATCAACATCAAGTAACTTCAGAATATGAAAAATATAATAAAAGGCGGATTGATGCTTGGCGCAGTGAGTATGCTCACTGCCTGCGGCGACAGCTTCCTGAAGCAGGACCCTCTGTCGTTCTACGAACCTACCGCCACTTATACCACTGAGGCGGGTCTTCAGTCAGCTCTCGCTAAGTGCGACCGCTCCATCAAGGAGATCTTCATGGATGGCAACGGCAACGTACTTCCTATGGCCTCCAACTACAATATGAGCGACCTTGGTCTTTACGCCAAGACCGACAACTGGGGCTCATTCCAGGATAACTTTGATGCCCTTCTCTCTCCTACATCCGGCATGGCTGATGGCGGCGACTCAAATGCAATGAAACGCTATTGGAATGAAGCATACAATGCTATCAAGTATGCCAACACCGTGCTCTACTACATTGATGACGTGCCGGGACTCGATGATAAACTCCGCGACGAATACAAAGGCCGTGCATATTTCCATCGTGCCTATAAGTACTATCACCTCGTACTTCAATTTGGCAACGTTCCTTTGGTCACCAAACTTCCTTCAAGCCCAAAGCGTGACTACCATTCCACAGAGAAGGGAGCTATCTTTAAGATGCTTGTGCATGACCTCGAATTTGCAGTTGAGCACGTGCCTCTCCAGAGCGAGATGCAGTATGTCGGCATGGTCAACAAGGAGGCTTGTATGATCCTTCTTGCAAAATGCTACCTTGTGACAGGTCAGTTTGCTGAGGCTGAAAGAATGTGCGATCGTCTTATCAACGAGACCGGCCACGCTCTTATGACCGAGCCTTTCGGAACTTTTGTGGAATCAGGCAACCCCGAAACATGGAAAGTAACACGAAATGTGATGTGGGATCTTCTCCGTGGCGTGAACGTATGCGACGCATCCAATAAGGAGATGATCATGCCTATCCTCAACTTCAACGCAGAGAACTTCACACAGTATCTTACAATGCGTGCTATGCAAGTGCACTGGAGCAACGCCGGCGCAATGCGTGACCCATACGGAGTCTATAAAGACCGCTGGGGTGAGGCAATGTGCTACAACTATGCACGCAACAACGGCTATTACCAGCCAAAGTTTGACTTCCTCCGCGTACAGGGTCGTGGTATCGGTTGCTTCCGTACATCAGTTCACTTCAACGAGCGTATCTGGTATCAGGATGGTGAAATTGACTGGCAAGACCTCCGTCACAACCGCGAGATGGGTAACTGGATGGAAATGTCAGACCTCAAATACAACAATCCAAACTCTGCAGCCCACGGAATGGGTCAGCAACTTTGGGCCACTGAGGACTTCTATGGCTGGAAAGAGTATCCTGAGCATACGGGAGATGCCGAGGCTGGAAATGCAGAATATGTATTCGACGAGAATGGTCTCGTAATCGGTGGCGTCAAATGGCAGCTTGGTGAAACTCGTGATGGCAAAGTCATCACTGAAGATGACGCACTCGTACGTAAGGGCGACCTCCTGAACTCCGACACAATCCGCTCATGGTATCCTACTCCGCTTTGGAAGAACTACGTTCTTGACATGGTGGCTGAAAATAACCCCGGTGCTAACCAGTTCAATGGAGCTACCAACGGCTCAAACGGCAATATGTATCTCTATCGTCTCGCAGAGGTTTATCTAGTGAGAGCAGAGGCTAAATTCTATCAGGGTAAGAACGCTGATGAGGATGTCAACATCATCCGCCGCCGTGCCAACGCAAAGAAGATGCTCACCAATGTGACTATCGGCGACATCTGCGACGAGCGTGCCCGTGAGCTTCTTTATGAGGAATGGCGTCAAGCTGAACTTTGCCGTGTATCATGGTGTCTCGCACTCAGCGGCCAGCCCGACGAATGGGGTGAGACCTACAGCAAGGATACATGGGACAAGCAAGAAGGCACCGACCTCAGCGGCGGCAGCTACTGGTATAAACGATGCACAAAGTACAACATCTTCAACCACGGTCCTATCCGCTCCAACGACCGCGAGCTGAACTACGTTGTCAACAAGCGCAACCTCTTCTGGCCTGTTCCTAACGATGCTATCACCGCCAACAGCGAATGGCCTCTCGCTCAGAACTACGGCTACAACGGCTACGAGCCCAACCAGACCGAGTATATGTGGATGACTTGGGAAGAAGCCGTAGAAAAAGAATAATCACGCAAATCCAATATCAAATCAAAGCCCTCCGGAATGCTCCGGGGGGCTTTCTTGTATGGGATGGGGGGAGAAGTTGTTGGGAATGGGGTAATCCTTGGAGTTGAGTTTGCGAAGCTTAAATATTTTTATTAACTTTGCAACCAAATCAAACAACTAACAACCAACAACCATGAACAACAACAATCAAGGCAGCAAGGCCTATCTTTTCGGCATCGTGCTCGTAGCGGTGCTCGGCGGCCTTCTCTTCGGATACGACACTGCTGTCATATCCGGCGCGGAAAAGGGACTGCAAGCCTTTTTCCTCGGAGCTAAAGACTTCGTCTACACAGACACAATCCACGGCATCACATCATCGAGTGCACTCTTGGGCTGCATCATCGGAGCAGCAGTATCCGGTTTCATTGCTACCCGGTGGGGCCGTAAGATTGCCCTCTTCATCGCGGGCGTTTTCTTTTTCATCTCAGCCCTCGGATCTTACTATCCGGAATTCCTGATTCATGAATATGGCCAACCATCTTTCCACCTCCTCATAACTTTCAACATCTACCGTATCATCGGCGGCTTCGGAGTCGGACTCGCTTCAGCTATTTGCCCGATGTATATCGCCGAAGTTGCTCCATCAAATCTTCGCGGCACTCTCGTATCATGGAACCAGTTTGCCATCATCTTCGGTCAGCTCGTAGTCTACTTCGTCAACTTCCTTATCCTTGGCGAACACACCCAGCCTATCATTGAGAAGATTGGCGAGACTGTCTACCAAGTCAGCTCTGCTTCCGATGAGTGGACCATCCAGACAGGTTGGCGCTATATGTTTGGGTCTGAGGGTATAGTAGCAGGTATCTTCACGCTGCTTGTATGCCTCGTGCCTGAATCACCACGTTACCTTGCCATGACAGGAAAGGATGCGCAGGCTCTGAAGGTATTGACCAAGATCAACGGCAAGACAAAGGCGGAAGAAATCCTCAACGACATCAAGAACACTGTCTCTGTCAAGAGTGAGAAGCTTTTCTCTTTCGGTATTATGGTGGTCTTCATCGGCGTCATGCTTTCAGTGTTCCAGCAGGCAGTGGGTATCAATGCGGTGCTCTACTATGCTCCGCGCATCTTCGAATCAATGAATATGGGCAACCCGATGGTGCAGACCGTCATCATGGGTATCGTCAACATTGCCTTTACCCTCGTGGCTGTATTTACAGTAGAGAAACTCGGACGTAAGCCTCTTCTAATTTGGGGATCTCTCGGTATGGCAATTGGCGCTCTTGGCGTGGCACTCTCAAATGTCACCGCGCTCCCGGCTATCTTCCCGGTAGTGAGCATCATGATATATTCAGCTTCCTTTATGTTCTCTTGGGGACCTATCTGCTGGGTTCTTATTTCAGAAATCTTCCCGAATACCATCCGCTCACAGGCGACTGCTATCGCAGTGGCATTCCAGTGGATATTCAACTTCATCGTCAGCAGTACGTTTGTGCCTATGTATAATATGAGTGCCGGAGACATGGGAGATCGCTTCGGACATTTCTTCGCCTACGCACTGTATGGAGCCATCTGTATCATTGCTGCATGGTTTGTGGCTAAGCTGGTTCCTGAGACCAAGGGCAAGACACTGGAAGACATGACAGCCCTTTGGAAGAATCGGAAATAATTGA
>VIDP01218992.1_pt1 | contig 10551 bp, 7 predicted proteins | sample 5025131 | NCBI WGS metagenome assembly VIDP01 (sample SAMN11853144, study PRJNA449069) | gut metagenome | isolation source: stool from male vole | host: Microtus ochrogaster | place: USA:Florida | collected 2017
AAGTTAAAAATACGGAAAAGGAATTGCAGCGTTGAGAAACACTGCAACGCTGCAATTTTTTTTCTATCTCATCCATCCACTCTTGTTCAGCTCTTCCTATCACTTTTCCGTCTTTCGTCTTGGACGTAGCCGCATGCAGGGTATGGAATCCCAAGGCAGCAGCAGCTTCAAGGTTCGTCTTAGAATCATCAATGAAGAGACACTCCTCTGCTTCTGCACCAAGCTGTTTTAACACCTCCAAATAGATGTCATCATTTGGTTTTGCCATGTGCATTTCTTGGGAGAGGAACACATGGTCGAAAAGACTATCGACCACCTCCTGTCCCCCGAAGCATTGGTTCATAATCTTCACCCAATGTGCTTCGTTTGTGTTGGAGAGCATGCAGATTCGGTAGCCCCGTTCTTTCAGTTCCTTCACCTTGTCCAAGCGATATTGGGGGATGTCAATACAGCACGTGTTCCAAGCCTCCAGCACCTGCGCCGTCGTTGTGCCTGGGCGGCAATACTTCTTCACTCCCTCCAGAAACGTTTCGGTGGAGATGTCGCCTGTTTGGTAGAGGTGCATTGCGCCGTTAGCCACAATACCTTCCCCCAACACAGCTGCCTTTGTTCCAGCGGTTGCTTGCTTCTCTGCTTGTTCATACGCCTTGAGGTCGATGCCCAATGCACTCATCTGTTGCATACAATAGACGAGGTCAATGTCAAGCAATACGCCTCCAAGGTCTAAGATGATGTTCCTTATCACCGTTGTTTACGATTTGATGTGTACATCCATTTGCTGGAACGGAATTTCAATGCCAGCCTTGGTCAGTTCTCGATAAATCTTCTCTGTCGTCTCAAACTTCACAGGCCAATAGTCCGTAGCGTCTGCCCAAACTCGTACTTGGAACACGATACTGCTGCTGCCCATCGTGGTCATAGGGATGAATGGTGCTTTGTCAGCAGGCGCTTTCATGATGCGTTCATCAGCAGCGATGATGTCATTCAACACCTTTCTCACATCGTCAGGGTTCGTTCCGTAGGCAACCTCCACGTCAATGTCAATACGTCTTGTGCTTGCCTTGGTCGAGTTCTTCAGGCTTCCTGTTGCCAAAGTACCATTGGGGATGATGATGGTCTGATTGTCAGCAGTTGTCATTACGGTGTTGAAAATTTGAATCTCGCGCACCGTGCCAGCAAATCCTTGCGCCTCAATGAAATCACCCACTCTATAGGGCTTTAGGAGGAGAATCAGCACACCTCCAGCAAAGTTCTGCAACGTGCCGCTCAGTGCCATGCCGACAGCGATACCAGCCGAGGCAAATACCGCCAAGAATGAACTGGTGTCAATGCCCAAAATGCCGATGATGATGATGGCTAAAAGCAAGTTCAGCGAAATAGAGATAAGGCTGTTCAAGAAAGATGTCAGCGAAGCCTCCACCTGTCGCTTCTGTGTCACCTGTCGCAGTACCTTGATGGCGTATTTGATGATGAAACGCCCAATGAAATAGACGACCAGTGCTATAAGCACGTTCTTGCCAAACTGTATGACATACCTGATGATGTCGCTGATAGTGATTTGGCTAAAGTCCAGATTTGCCAAATCCGACACGATGTCCTGTTCCAATGTTGTTCTCGTTCATGTTTTTCTTGTCCTTTTACCTTTTCGGCTGCAAAGGTACGAATAATTTTGTAATCTAAAAAACGGCCAGATTCAATACCCGACCATCGAACTTATATAGGTTGCGCTATCCAATCCCAAGCTTCAATGCCCTGTGTCCGATTAGTTCACGGTATTCTTTCTGCTGCTCTATCGGCAGGAAAGAGGCTTCAATGATTGAATGCCACTTCGGAAGAGTTTTAGCAAACTTATTGAAGAGGTTGCTGATTGCTTTCTCGTCCATGCCGCTATATGCCATCACCTTCTCGAAATCACTGCGTTTTATTTTCTCCTTCTTTCCGTTAAGTGTCAGTGCCAATTCCTCCTCATCCTCTGGCATCACAAGCACAGTGGAAAGAAGGTCGTATGCCGGTGTCAGCATATAATTTGTAGCAGGTCTGTAAAGTGAGAAGTTCTTCAAGTGCATATCGGCATTTCCTGTCAGCCATGAAAACACTACAACCTCCCAAAAATTAGTCACATCCAATAACGGAGCCGATGAATACAGACGGATTAGTTTGGCGATGCGTTCGTAGGAACCTTTATACTTATCTTCTGTTAGGCGTTCGGACAACTGGCACATATCCTCCATCGCAATTTTTTCACCCTTCCTTGTGCGGTCAATTCGTCGGGTGATATAGCATAACTCTCCATCCGCAAACCTTATAAGAGAGTGTGGAACAGTTTTGATTCCAGTAGCTTCGGCTAAGTGCATGGTCAAATCCTCATTTTCAGGAAGATTGGCAAATCGGGTGGTTTGTGGTTTCAGGATAAAACGTCCCCATAACCCCACGATGGTGAAACGTTGAGGCTCGTTCTTGCCCACTCGAGCGATATCAAGCGAAAGTTTGGCTTGAACACCTGTGATGGTTGTACTTGCTGTAACAATCTTGTGTGCCAATTCCTTAATGTTGTTACGGGTATATGGCAATTCGGGAATAACCGAAGATTCAAAAATCTTACGGGCACATCCTTTATGATAATCTATTTCGCCATCTGTCAAAGGCTTGTAACAAAATAAGCATTTATTCATGGTCAGCATCCTTTGTTTCAACAGGAACAACGCTAATGTTGCCGATGCAATCTTTGCAGCAGGCAAGTAAAAGCGAGAATCGGTCACGAGCAGATATTTTCCAACTTTGCTCAGCAATATCCAGTAGCCATCCCTCTGGAATCAATCCATCGAAGAACGGGAAAAGTACGTTACTCCTGTATGGCTTCTCTGTAAGCGGCAATGTCAGACTGATAGGGCGTGTGTTCTCTGATGACAGAAACTCGTCATTATATCTGAACTCATAGCCCATGTCATCTTCGGTCAATATACCAGCCAACGTTGAATTTGCATAAACTAATGCGTGTTTCATCCCTCAATTTTTTTAGATGGTGTCATTTCCACTCCGAAGAGAGACAGCACTTGATTTACTTTATCAAGACGCAGGCTTTCCTTGCCCTGTTCCAATTCTCGCACAAACCTGAGACCTACCCCTGATTTTTGGGAAAGCTCCACTTGCGTAAGCCCATACTCCTTACGCCTTTCCTTGATGTATTTTGCCAATTCTGTCATATTATACCCTTTGGGGTACAAAGATACTGAGTTTTTCTCAAATTACACCACAAAGGGTATAATATATTTGGATTAGACACATAAAAACGGTCAGGTTCGATAACCCGACCGTCGTAACGTAGTGGAGATGGAGGGGATTGAACCCTCGTCCAAACAAGGAAGCCATACGCTTTCTACATGCTTATTCTTGCCTTGGATTTTCGTGATGCAGCAAGACCAAGACCACCAACTGCACCCTTATCCTCTAAAACTTCATTGGCAACACGAGGCTGCTGTCAACTATTCCTGAATTTATAGCACCGCTGGTCAGAACGCCTCAGGACGATTGGCTTTCTGGGCGATGTCTCGTTCCCTCGACCTTGCAAGGGAATTAGGCTTAATTTACTAAACTTCGATTAAGCAGCGAGAGCGTAACGAGTTTCGCCAGTTAATTCTTTGATGTCTGAGATTTAAGAGAGGGGCATCGACTCTCTGCATGCTTACGTACCACTTCATCTCGCTGTCAAATCCAGTCATCCCCGATGTATCGGAAACGCTCTTGTGTGGCAATCCACAGTGAGTGTTGCGATAAGTGGCACAAAGTTAAGGATTAGCTCGAAGCTCAAATCTCGGAGTTCGGAATTTTTCTTTGGTTGAGACGCTTTTAGGGAAGGAATGCCCTGTATTGCTATGCAGACATGACAATCTTGGCTTCTAACCACCAGTCTTTATCTCCTGACTACGAATTGAAGAACTCCTGCATTTTCTGCTGTTCGCCAGCCACAAAGATGACATCGCCCTCGTGCAGCACGATATTGGGGTCAGGGTTCATGAATGTCTCTTCGTTGGCTTTCAATATGCCAATGACGATGCAGCCACCCTTTTCGCGGATGCCCGAACTGATGATGCTCTTTTCGCAGATGGGCGAGTCGGCAGTGATGGGGAAATTGTCAATTACGATGTGTGTGTTCTTGTCCATCTTGCTGGTGTCCGTCATGCTGATGTCAAGCAGTTGGCGGAATGTGGCGATGTCGGCATCTGAACCTGCCAAGATGATGCGGTCGCTTGGATAGAGCTTGTGGTTGCCACCAGGAATGTTGATGTTGATGCCTCCGCGGATGATGCGGACGATGCTGGCACCCGTTTTGCCTCGGATGCTCAGGTCCTTCAGGGCCTTGCCTGCAAAAGCAGAGTTGGCAGGCACTTCCACCTCGGCTATGTTCATGTCAAGGCTTATCAGCATGTCTTCCACCTCACGTTCCAAGCCACGCTTTGATTCCGCCAAGCGTTCGCGTGCATATAGGTTCTCGTTGAAGAGGCGCAGGAACTTGTTGATGCCTGGTGCCATTGCCACTTGCAACAGCAGCATCCTGACGAGTCGGCTGGCTGGTGCAGCCCATGCCTTCCCTTTGGTGCCGCTGCCAGTCTTTCGCCTCTCCGTATAGCTGTCCAGCAGTTTTCTTGTCTGTTCGCTCATGTGGTTCTCCAGGAATGTGAGCGTGGGGTAGGCAAGCTTCATGATGTAGGGGGTGAGGAAGGTGGTGATGACGCTGACCGCCACCACGATGGGGTAGAGGCTGGCATCTGTCACTTTCAGGCTCTGTCCCAGACTCGCGATGATGAAAGCGAACTCGCCAATCTGCACCAGCGAGAAGCCTGTCTGCAGTGCCACCCTCAAAGGCTGTCCTGAGAGGAGCGTGCCGAGAGAGGCAAACAGGATTTGCCCCACTATCACCACCAGTGTGATGATGGTGATGGGCAACCAGTATTGCAAGAGCAGGGCAGGGTCTATCATCATGCCCACTGACACAAAGAAGATGGCACCAAACACGTTCTTCATCGGCTGCATCAGGTGCTCAATGCGTTCAGCATCAATCGTCTCAGCCAGCACCGAACCCATCACGAATGCGCCCAGTGCGCTGCTGAATCCCGACTGCACAGCCAGCAGCACCATGCCCAAGCATAGACCGATGGAGAAAATCGTCAGAGTCTCGTCGTTCAGGTGTTGCTTGAAGCGTTTCAGGAATGTCGGTATCAGCGTGATGCCCAGCACAAACCACAGGGCGATGTACAGCACCAGCTTGCCCACCTGCCACAGCAGTTCCTCGCCCTCAAACTTGTTCTTCATGGCGATGGAACTCAGCAGCACCATCAGCACCACGGCGAAGAGGTCCTCCACGATGAGGATGCCGAAGCACACGCCTGCAAAGCGGTGGCTGCGCAGTCCTGCCTCCTCGATGGCCTTGAACACAATGGTGGTCGATGACATACACAGCATACCGCCCAAGAACAGCACGTTCATGCCGCCCCAGCCCAAAGCGTGGGCCGTCAGCATGCCCGCTGTCATCATGCCCACCACGATGACACCAGCACCGATGACCGCCGTGCTGCCCACTTTCAGCAGTTTCTTGAACGAGAACTCCAAGCCAAGGCTGAACAGCAGGAAGAGCACACCGATTTCGCCCCATGTGGCAGCATTCTCCGCGTTGCTAATCCACGACTCGCCCATCACATGAGGTCCCACCAGCATGCCTGCCACAATGTAGCCCAGCACCACAGGCTGCTTGAACAACTTGAACAGCAGGCTTGTGATGCCCGCTGTCAACATGATGATACAAAGGTCTTCTATCATTTGTCTTCTTCGTCTAAGTTTTTATTCCACAGATAATGTTGCGTATCCTTTGCCATCACCTCCGAGAGCAACAGCAATGCCACGAGGTTCGGAATCGCCATCAGCGCGTTCATGATGTCGGCCAAGTTCCACACCAGTGCCAGGCTCATGGTTGCACCTGCATACACCAGCAGGATGTACACGATGCGGTAGAACGTGATGCTCCGTCTGCCAGCCAGATACTCCATCGCCCGCTCGCCATAGTAGCTCCATCCCAAAATGGTGGAGAAAGCGAACGTGATGATGCCAAACGTCAGAATCGGTGAGCCGACATAGGGAATCATGCCGAACGCCTTCTTGGTCAGCATGCCACCATCCTCTTGGCTGATTTCGGGATAAGCGATGATGCTCGACACAATCACCAGTCCCGTGATGGCACAGATGACCACCGTGTCCCAAAACGTGCCCGTCGATGACACCAGTGCCTGACGCACAGGATTCTTCGTCTGTGCAGCCGCAGCCACAATCGGAGCAGAACCCATGCCCGACTCGTTCGAGAACAGACCGCGCGCAATGCCATATCTTGCCGCCACCATCACCACTGTGCCAGCCGTGCCGCCTCCCACGGCTTCCAGCGAGAAAGCCTTTGCGAAGATAAGCGAAACCGCCTCGCCCAAATAGGCGTGGTTCACATATAATATATATAGGCACCCCAGCACATACAGCAGTGCCATCATCGGTACCAAGGTCGTACACCAGCGGGCAATGCTCTTCACGCCGCCAATCACCACAAAGCCCACCAGGGCTGCCAGCACAAATCCCGTCATCATCTTCGTGTGGTCGGGCGACAGCCAGTCGCCCATCACCAGTGCCAAGTTCTCGCTGATGGCATTGGCTTGCACCGTGTTGCCAATGCCGAACGATGCCACTGCGGCAAACACACAGAACAGCACGCCCAGCCACTTCATCTTCAGCCCGTTCTGCAACGCATACATAGGACCGCCAACGGTTCTCCCGTCCTTCGTCTTTACCCTGTATTTGATGGCAAGCAAGCCCTCACCATACTTCGTGGCGATGCCGAACACGCCCGTCAGCCAGCACCACAGCACCGCCCCGGGGCCTCCCAGGCTTACAGCCGTGGCGACACCGATAATGTTGCCCGTGCCAATCGTCGCTGCCAGCGATGTTGCCAACGCGCCAAACTGGCTCACATCGCCCGTGGCGTCCTTGTCCTTCTTCACCGACAGCCTGATAGCCGTCCAAATTTTTCGTTGCGGAAATTTCAGTCTCAGCGTGAGGTAGATATGAGTGCCCAGCAGCAGGACAATCATCGGCCATCCCCACACGATGCCACTGATGTCCTCCGTGAGTCGCAATAGTTGTTCCATCAGGTTTTTGAAATGATTTTGTGCTACAAAGGTACGACAAAGTGAGCACAATACAAAGGGAAACCTCTTTTTTCATGCTTGCCGTGGAGCGTATGTACCCCTCTCTGCTTCTCCCTCTAAAAACGATGTCCCCGACATCGACCAATCGGAGTCGGGGACATCGGTCAGTCGGAGTCGGGGACTCCGATTTAGAGGGGGGGGGGAAACCGCTCGGAATTTCTATGTGCTTTTTGCCCGATGTTATACTTTTCTGTCGGAGAATGAAAGAGAGGCTTTTATATCGAATGGGACATCACTTCTGATATGAAGGTGGCAAAGGTTGTTCATTCTTCTATGGATATGCTCATTTTCTTTCTATTGAGGTCATTTCTCTGCATCAAATCACATTTTTGACTTTTATTTCACGTTTTTTCGCTGTTTTGTTGCAGATGTTTTAACAATTTTACATACCTTTGAAATGTTTTTGGAACTCTCTATGACATCTTCATATGTTATAGTGTGCCAGCCAAAAAACAAGACGGCGTTAATTGTCTTTGTCCTTTAGCTAAAAGTCTGGAAAACTTATGAGTAGGACGAGTCAACATTAACGCCCATCTTGTGCAGATGATGTATGTATTTTGGTGCTTGCCATCAAAGGGGCATCATACGCAAGTATGGGGTTATTGTTATCGTTTATTACTCAAAGGTGTTTTCCAGAGCCTTAGCTAAGATAAACGTTAATGAACTCCATGCTTTCTTGTATAATAATTAATGTATAATCGCTGAGAGTGATGGGGTGTATCGGCATAAAGAAAAGGGATTCACTCTATGATAAAGAAGATTATTGCATTATTATTTCCATTATTTATTTCCGAGGCACTGCATGCACAAACTTTTGCAAAGAGTGATGTGTATAAAGCGTGGAATGAAGATAATTTAAGTAAACTAATAACGATTCATTCCCAAAGCCCATCACTGCGGAGCTTAGTGGAAGAGGCTATAGGGCAAATGAATATAGAAAGCTTGTCGCTTTCATTTGAGGAACTACAATCCTATACAGAACAGCTGGAGAAGGGTTCTCCACTGTATAATCTGCTGATTAACGCAATGAAAGATAAGAAGTCACAGGTCTTACAACAAGTCGCTGTTTATACACCAGAAAAGCTGGATGCGTATATGCAGCAATATCCTGCACAGGTCCAGTTTATTCAGAAAGAAATACAAAAAGCCATTAGCAATAGCATTAGCTCTGTACCTTTGAATGAACTATACTATATGGAAAGGACTATGCCATATTTGAACCATCAGCAGATTGTACAAGAGACAAAAGGCAGGGATGCTGAAAGAAAAGCCATTCTCATAGAGAATCTTTCTGACTATATGCAGAAAGAGAAAGAGGAACTCAGCTATATGGAATATGTATTGAGACTGAGAGAACATGAGTATTTCCGCAACAAGTTCAGAAATGTGTGTATAGATTACGCAAGCACGAAGCAGGTCTCGCCAAGCATTTATGAAATGGAAACACAATACAAACAGGTGGTCAGTCGGCATCTCAAGCCAAGAGAAGTACAGCTTTATTTACAGAAAGAGGCTGATGCTCTATGTCGCACTGTTAATGCTGCCCGATCTGAATACTGCCGTGCTATAGGAAAGAATGATTTTGTAAAGCTTTCTATTACAATCCCTGCTCCCAATTACAATTGCTACATATCCACCTCTGCACTTGAAAAAATTCATCAAGCATACGAGAATTACAATAGTTCTCGTGAGTTTATTAACTTAGGCGGAAGTGTTGCCAAGTTTTTGGGAGCCGGAATATGGGCTTCTATTGGTGAAGGTGTAGCAGAATGGTTTGCGGGTAGTAGTTTGGCAGATGATGTAACGGCTGCACAATTAGAATATGTTGGCGATGCATACAAATCTTTGGAAAATATGGTAAAAAAACAAATAGTTGAAGCGAATCAATCTATATCAAAACAGATTACTGAGAACCAAAAAAAATTCATAAAAGATGTCAAAAAGTAAAGATTTCAACAAACAAGTAAATAAGCGAATCTTCGCTACATTAGTATTTGCTATAGGTTTCACGTCCATCACAATGGCACAAGGGCTATTGGACTGGATAACTGATCCAATAGGTAGTGCTGGAGCGTATGTTGAATCATACGTTGAGTCGAAAACAAAGGAGGTTGTTAGCAATATATGGGAAGGTGTACTGGAAAGCAACATTCAAAGCGACCTTGACAAGAACGCCAAAAAAATAGCGGAGTTTCCTATAGATAATACAACCTATCCAGCCCAAGTCTATAGCAATTTCCCTCAATGGGCGGATAATGACAATCCTTTGCCTTCCATACGAACAAAACTAGCCGAAGCTCCTATTGATTATCTGCGCTACAATTATAAAGGAGGCAAGATTAGTGAATTTGGCAAAGGTGCAGTGTACGACAGATTGGCACAGCAAGCCGATTCAGTAAGGAAAGAGAATCGCATTCTCCAACTATCAGAGATTTTTAGTAGTCAAACGATGGATTCTGTGAAAGTGCTTTCGCTTGATGAAAATGGGACTTTTTTTGAAACATTGCTTGAGCATCCGTCGCTTGCTCTTGTCTTTAATTCCCACCCCGAACTACTCCGCCTCAATGCGACATGGATGGGGCTTCCCATTGCAAATGATACAAGACAATTACAATACTGGGGAACAATAGCAAACAAAGAGGATACACTATTACCGCAGAAGATACGCCCTTATAATCACCATGAGCTCAAATTTAATACAAGCTCCACGAATGAAGTTCTTATATCTTCATCTAAAGGAGAAAATCTTGGAGTTATCAATCCAAGCTATACAGTAACCCCAAAGAGCATAGACCTGCTGAATTTACATCCGATGCCTAAAGCCACATATAAGGTAGAGAAGAACACTTATAAAACTGATTATTTAGGGCGTGTAATAAAAGTGCAGTATGCGTTGGCGAAAGAGAAAAGCGGATTTAAAAAGGGAAAGATAAAGGCGAAGAATGTGATGCAATTGCTGCAATCCCCCGACCATGCAAAACCATTTTTCCTTGTTCCAATTAAACAGCAAGGAACAGAGAGCCGATTAAATATCGTTCCGTTGGTGATGTCAGACCATAACAAACAGCAGCTAAAAGCCTATGACAAGAAAGTGAAGGAGGTTTGCAAAACAAAAACTTACGCCATAGTCATGTACGAATTGTTCTATACATCTGCTACAGACACTCAAGTGCCAGAGTATATCCTAATACATCTTTCAGGTCACAATGATAGTCTTGCAAAACATCTAATAAGTAATGGCTTGGAACGTGTAATTTGCGATCAGGAGAAACAATCGAAACCGATGGAGATATTCTATGAAAGTTACAAT
>VIDP01654765.1_pt1 | contig 10543 bp, 8 predicted proteins | sample 5025131 | NCBI WGS metagenome assembly VIDP01 (sample SAMN11853144, study PRJNA449069) | gut metagenome | isolation source: stool from male vole | host: Microtus ochrogaster | place: USA:Florida | collected 2017
ACCGCAAAATCAAATTGCAGGAAAACCGTTCTTAACCAGAGCTTTTCTTGCAACACTGCGCCGCCGGAAAGCGCAGATTACATAGTGTTGTCAACAGAGTACGGATAGTTCACGGACGACGCTGTGGCCGCGAGGTGCGGCAGAGGCGAGTCCCTGGCCGCGGGAAGAGTATTCCCGCGAGGCTTTCGCTCTACCGCAGAGTTCGCGCCATGGCGCCGATGATCAGGACGGCCGAGGCGGCGCCGGGGTCCATGTGGCCGAGCGAGCGTTCTCCAAGCCGGGCCGCACGGCCTTTTGTCGCAACCATGGAACGTGTCGCGTTGGCGCCGTTTTGGGCAGCCGCTGTGACGTCCGCCCAGAACGCATCGGCGGGCTTGCCGGCAGCGATCGCCTGCGCAGCAGCGTCGGCGGCCGGAAGCCAGACGTCGAGCATGGTCTTGTCGCCTCGCTGGCCTTTGCCCCGCTCGCGGATGCCGGATGCGATCGACTGGACAAGAAGGGCGCAAGTCCCGAGATCCAGCGCATCGCATCCTTCCAGAGCCTGCGCCGCCCGGCGGAAGGCCGTGGCGTAAAGCGGACCCGTGGAAGCGCCAACGGCATTCAGGAATGCGCTTGCGGCCGCCGTCATGACGCTGCTCAGCTCGGCGCTGCTTGCATCCGTTCTCGCAAGTTCGCTGGTCACGGCAGAAAAGCCGATCGCCATGGTGATCCCGTGATCGGCGTCGCCGATCGCGCCGTCAAGCTCAGACAGGCGATCTCTCTCCGCCCCGATGTCACTGGAGATCGCGTCAAACATTTCGATCAGGCGGCGCACCGCGATTTCCGACATCATTTCCTCCCGCGGCCCTTGGCGCCTAGAAACTCTACCATCTGCAGCGCTCCAGCCCTTTATGACTTGCACGGGGGACCGTTACACATTTTCTCCGGAAACGCCCTAGTTGATCTTCAGGAATGCCGTTTCGCAAGGGTGATGAAGCAGTTCTGACAGCTCCTGATCGAGATGGAGGATGGTGATCGAAGCACCGACCATATCCAGCGAGGTGCAGTAGTGTCCGATCCAATTGGCTTCGATCAGAATGTCTTTTGCCGCCAGGCGCTGCTGAACCCGCCGAAACAGGATGTAGAGTTCCATCAGGGGCGTCGCTCCAAAGGAATTGACGAGCACGGCAACGCGGTCGCCGGGTGCTGCCTTCATCTCGTTGAAGACGCGGTCCATGACGCTGTCGGTTATCTCGTCCGCCGATCTGATGCGCTCGCGTGTCACGCCCGGCTCGCCGTGGATTCCCATACCGACCTCCATGTCTTCCGGGCCTATCTCGAAATTGTGCCGGCGCGTCTGCGGCATTGCGCCGGGCTCGAGCGCGACCCCCATCGTGTAGGTGCGCAGGTTCGCCTTGCGCGTAACCGCCGCGCAGGCTTCCAGCGAAAGACCACGGTCGCAAGCCGCGCCGGCGATCTTGAAGATGAAGAAGTTGCCGGCGACGCCGCGTCGGCCTTCGCGGTCCTCGATCGGCGAGGATGCAATGTCGTCGGTCGTCAGGACGGTCTGCACGCGAATGCCTTTTTCTTCGGCGATCTCGGCGGCCATCTCGAAATTCATCACGTCGCCGGCGTAATTGCCGTAGACGAAGAGCACACCTGCTCCACCGGACGCTGCTTCGGCGCATTGTACGATCGGATCGGGCGGCGGCGAGGAAAAGATGTTACCGACGGCAACCGCATCGGCAAGACCCTTGCCTACATAGCCGAGGAAGCACGGTTCGTGACCCGTGCCTCCGCCGATGACGAGGCCGACCTTTTCCGGCCGCGGCCCGCTGCGAGCGGCGAGCGCTCGATGCGATCCGTTGATCGGCTTAAGATATTTCTCGTGCGCTTTGACGACGCCGTCGAGCATCTCTTCGACAACCTCGTTCGGATTGTTGAGGAATTTCTTGACATGGCTGCGGTAGGTGCTCAGCGTCTGCACGAGTTTTGGACGGTGCGAAAGCCTGCTGTCGAGTGCCGTGCCGCCGTCTGCGCGCAAGATACCGTGACCTGTCGCAGCGTCCGTGATCAGCACGTTGACATAGCCACCGCGCAACGCCGCCAGCAGCGCCGGAACCTTGTCAAAGCCGCCGGCCACTGCGATGCGCGTGCCGATCCTGCGAAGCAGGTCAAGGGAGATGCCCACCGTCCGGTGGTCGAGCGGCCCCGCAACCGGGCGGCCGCGCTCGTCGATGAAGCGGCCGGCGACGACGCCGACCGCGCCGGCCGCGAGATAGTCCTGTAACGAAACCGATTCGAAGAAGCCGCTGGTGTGGATGGTGGAATTCGGCCTAAGCGACGATATGCCGAAGAGCACCCGGTTTGACCGCGCCAAGGTCGCAAACTGTTCCCGCACAAGGGGTTCGTCCAGAAGCATCTGCAGGAGCTCGGGCGACCTGACCACAGCCGGCGCGGTGATATTGACGCAGCGGGCGGCGATTGCCCGCGCCACGGCAGAGGCGCAAAGTTCCGGCGTATACGGAAAGGACGCCGTGGTGCCTCCTGTCGCCTGAACCACGGTCATGTCCTGAAGAGACGTGATTCCGGCGTGTTCGCCAACCGAAAGAACGGTGCGGCCCCAGGCGACGGCAAGCGTGTCGCCGGATTTCAGGAGCTTCGGCAGCGCCTGCGCTCCTGCCGCCCCGAGGCGATCGATCAGCGGACGCGCATTGTCGTCGCTCGGAACCACGAGGCAATCGGTCAGGCCGAAATGCCGCTTCAGTTCCTGTGCGACCGTGAGCGACGCCAGGCGCGCCGGCTCGATCGAAATGTTGACGATGCCCTTTTCACGGGCGTCGGCCAGATAGCTGTTGACCGTCGCGCGCGACACACCCATCGCCTCCGCGATCTCGCTTTGCGTCATGCCGTCTTCGTAATAAAGCCAGCAGGCCCAGACATAAGGATCGTCACCGTAACGCAAGGGGATCGCGTCCGAGCCGTCCATCGTGCCGCCTCGGTTGGCTCCGCCTTTGCGCGGTGAGGGTGTCTTCATCGTCATGCAGTCGTGTACTTCCCCTTGTTTCGGCCGCGAGGATGGAAGCAACGCCGTGCTTTTGCAATGGGGCGGGAATTGCGCCGATGCTGCCCTGTAGGGGAATTCGCCCTGGGGGCGTCAGCGGAGCCGGGCGCGGGCCCCTCCCGACAACTCCCTCAGGATAATCGCACAGGAGGTCGCGCCCGCGTCGAGCACGCCGAGGGAGCGTTCGCCCAGGCGGCTCGCCCTGCCTATCTTTGCAACCAGATCGCGGGTCGAATCACGCCCGGCTTCCGCTGCCGCTGTGAGCGCTTCGAGCGCTTCGGCGAAAGACCTGCCGGCGGCGATCGCCGCGTCGAAAGCTTCGACGGCCGGCACGAAACTGTCGAGCAGTGTCTTGTCGCCGACTTTCGCGGAGCCGATGGATTGGATGCCTTCCAGTCCGGCGTGAAGCATGCGGCTATAGGCGGTCGCATCGATCGCGTCGACCGCCTCGATCTTCTCGGCGAACTCGGTGAACATCACGCCGTAGAGCGGGCCCATCGAGCCGCCGATCTCCGTCATCAGCACGGTGCCGAGCGTTTCGAGCGCCTCTGCAAGCGAGGCGTCCTTGTCCTTCAGTCGTTCCGCGGCAAGGCCGAAGCCCTTGGCCATGTTTACGCCGTGATCGCCGTCACCGATCTTGCCGTCGATCTCACTCAGATAAGCACGGTTTTCGATGATCCGTTCGGCGAGGGCCTGGACGATATCGCCGGCTTTTGCATTTTCAAACGTCTGCATGGCACTTCCTCAGAAAACAGCGGTGCAGCGGACCTCGACATCGAGGAGCGCCTTGAGTTCGTCGTCGAGCGCCATCACCGTCAGTGTCGCCCCGACCATTTCGAGCGAGGTGAAGTAGTTGCCGACATAGGTCCGGTAAATTTTTAGGCCACGGGCTCTGATCTCGCGCTCGATCGTATCGTTGAGAATGTAGAGCTCGTTGAGCGGCGTTGCCCCAAGGCCGGAGACGAGCACCGCCACCTCCGTGCCGTCCGGCAGGCCATGATCATCCAACACGATCTTGCACATGTCCTTGGCGACCTCGTCCGCGGTCTTCAGCGCCTCGACGCGCAGGCCAGGCTCGCCGTGATGGCCGATGCCGACCTCCATCGTGCCCGGTTCGATCCGGAAGTTGGGATGGCCGACGGCGGGAAGGGTGCAGGGACCAAGCCCGACGCCGATCGAGCGGCAATTGTCGATCGCCTTCTGGGCAGTCGCACGGACCTCTTCGAGGGGTGCTCCCGCCGCTGCCTTGGCCCCGCCGATTTTCCACATGAAGATTTCCCCTGCAACGCCGCGGCGTTTTTCGCGCTCTTCGGGCGGCGCAGAGCAGACGTCGTCATTGGCGACCACCGTCGCGATTTCGATGCCCTCCTTGGCCGCGAGCTTCACGGCCATCTTCACATTCATGTTGTCGCCGGCGTAATTGCCGTAGAGGCAGACGACGCCCTCGCCGCCGTTCGCTTCGCGCATGGCGTCGTGGAAGCTCTTGGCCGTAGGCGAAGAGAAGAGCTCGCCTACGGCGACTGCGTCCAGCATGTTTCTCCCGGTATAGCCGATGAAGGCAGGCTCGTGGCCGGAGCCGCCGCCCGTCACGACGCCCACCTTGCCGGCGACCGGTGCATTCTTGGCAACGATGACGCGGGGATTTTCGCCGAGGCGGACGATATCGGCATGCGCCTTGACGAAGCCCTTGACGGTGTCTTCGACGACCTCGTCCGGATTGTTGATGAACCTTTGCATGGAAGTCCTCTTTTGTCCGTGGCTGGCGATTTGCGCCAGCGCAACAGCACGTTGAATCTAACGACGTCTCCGGTGCAGACCCGGATCTGCGGCTGGCGGCCCCTTACTCAAAAACGTCCCCCCGGTGCGCATTCGCTCACTCCAGAGCGTCAATTTTCTACATAATTCAAACATGGCTCGACAAATGTCAACATTCACGATAGATTGCCCAAAAATTTCGGAGGGAGAAGGCGGTTACTGACCGCGATTCCTCTATGTTTTCCGGGGCTTGTCGGCCGTGCTCCTTTGGGCGGGTGAAAGCGTGCGGTCAGGAGCGGCTTAAGCCGGTGGGGCGCTGAGTGTCCCGGTAATGGGTTTGGAGAGGCTGATATGAAGAGCGTGTTCGCCGACCGGCAATTCAACTTCCTTGTGGCGACCAATGTCCTGGTGGTCGCGCTGGCGGTCGTTTTCGCCGGTGACACCTTTCTCAGCCTCTACAATTTCCAGTCGATGTCCGCGCAGGTGCCGGAGCTTGCCCTGCTGGCTCTCGGCGTGATGCTCGCCATGATTGCGGGAAACGGCGGCATCGATCTTTCGGGCATTGCTCTCGCCAACCTCGCCGGCGTGGGTTCCTACCTGCTGATGCGCGACTGGGTTTCAGTCGACGAAGTCCCTCTCGCCTTTTCGTGGCTATTTGCGTTGATTGCACTGCTGATCGGTCTCGCCGGCGGCATGCTGAATGGCGCATTGATCGCGTTTGCAGGGCTTACGCCGATTATCGCCACGCTTGGCACACAGCTGTTTTTCACGGGACTCGCCGTCGCGTTCACAAACGGCTCGGCGATCACGCTCGGTTACATCGAGCCGCTCGACAATTTCGGCAACACCCCGGTGCTCGGCTTGCCGATGTGCTTCACGCTCTTCGTCGCCATCGCGGTTCTGATCGGCGTGGTGCTGCGTTACACGCCCTTCGGTTTCAAGCTCTATCTGATGGGCAGCAATGCCAAGGCTGCACGTTACGCCGGCATCCCCCAGCGCCGGATACTTCTTCTGACCTATACCGTCTGCGGGGTGCTTGCTTCCGTCGCCGGGATCATCATCGCCGCGCGCACATCAAGCGTGAAATGGGACTATGGCAGCTCCTACGTCCTCATCGCCATTCTGATCGTCGTCATGGCAGGTGTGCGCCCCGATGGCGGATACGGGCGGACGGTCTGCGTCGTCCTTTCCGCTACGGCACTCCAGATGCTGTCGAGCCTGTTCAATTTCCTCGATATCTCGAATTTCTTCCGCGACTGCGCCTGGGGCCTGCTCCTGATCGTGTTCCTGGCGACGTCGCGTGTCGATCTGCGCGCATTTATTTCGCCTCGTCGTTGATCGCGAGGTCCCAAGATCGGCGCAATGCCCCCCGCCGTCAGTTTTTGGTCGGGCAAACAACAAGTGATGAGGAGACACTCATGTCTGTCTACAAGAAGATTGCTACCTGCACGGTCGCTTTGGGTGCGCTTTGCGCTGCCCAGATTGCCGTCGCGCAGGATGCGCCCCCGGTCGTGACGGTCGTCAAGGTGACCGGCGAAAACTGGTTCACGCGCATGGAGGAAGGCGTTGTTGCCTACGGCAAGGACAATACGGGCGTTTCGACGAGCCAGATCGGTCCCGCCAAGGCGGACGCCGCCCAGCAGCTGCGCCTCATAGAAGACCTCGTCGCGAAGAATGTCAGCGCCATCGCTGTCGTGCCGATGGACCCCTCTGCTCTCGAAGGCGTCTTCAAGCGCGCGATGAACCGCGGCATCAAGATCGTCACGCACGAAGCCGACAGCTTGAAGAATACGCAGGTCGATATCGAAGCCTTCGACAACAAGGTCTTCGGCGCGCGCTTCAACGAGAAACTGGCCGAGTGCATGGGCAAGTCCGGCAAGTGGACGTCATTCGTCGGGTCGCTCGGCAGCCTGACGCACGTACAATGGGCTGACGGCGGCGCGGAGAACGCCAAGAAATATCCGGAAATGGAACTCGTCTCCGAGAAGAACGAGTCCTTCAACGACGCCAACAAGGCCTACGAAAAGGCGCGCGAGATCCTTCGCAAGTATCCTGACATCAAAGGCTTCCAGGGCGGTTCGGCCATTGACGTCATCGGAATCGGCCGCGCCGTCGAGGAAGCCGGCCTTGTGGGGAAGGTTTGCGTCGTCGGCCTCGGGCTGCCGAAGGACACCGCCAAGTACCTCGAATCCGGTGCGGTCCAGAGCATTTCCTTCTGGGACCCGAAGGATGCGGGTTATGTGATGAACAAGGTTGCTCAGCTCGTGATCGAGGGCAAGGAAATCACCGATGGTATGGATCTCGGAGTCCCGGGCTACAACAAGGTGTCCGTGAAGCAGGGTCCCGGCGAAGGCATCATCGTCGTCGGCGAAGCCTGGGTTGACGTCGATAAGTCCAACTACAGCCAGTATCCGTTCTGATCACACGTCGAACGGATCCGCGGCTGCAGCCGCTTCCGCCGGCAGGGATGGCCCTGCCGGCGACAGACCGTAACTCCGGATCATGCCAATGCAGTCGACTATCATTGCCGAGCAAAAGATGCCCTCTGTCGAGGCGCAGGGCGGTGGGACGCCCTTCCTGGAAGTTCGCAACCTCGAGAAGCGCTTCGGCGGCGTTCGCGCTCTCAAGGGCGTGAGCTTCACGATAGAACGCGGCCGTACCTACCATCTCATGGGCGAGAATGGATGCGGAAAGAGCACGCTCATCAAGATCATCTCGGGCGCCCAGCCGGCCGATGGCGGTGAGCTTGCGATCAATGGCAAGAAAACCGAAGGCCTGACGCCGATCGGCGCCTTGGCGGCAGGAATCGAGACGGTTTATCAGGATTTGTCGCTTCTTCCCAATCTGAGTGTAGAGGAAAACGTCGCGCTGACTCAGCAGCTGGTCGCCTCCAACGGCAGGCTTGCGCGTCGTCTCGATCTCAAGGTTCTGCGGGAAACGTCGATCCGTGCGCTGAAGGAGGTCGGCCTGCCGACGGAGCCCGCCTTTCTTTCGACGCCGGTCGAAGAACTACCCATCGCGACGCGTCAGCTCATTGCCATTGCTCGCGCTATCGCTTCCGATGCCGGTCTGGTCATTATGGATGAGCCGACGACCGCATTGACGCGGCGCGAAGTTGATAACCTCATTCGCGTCGTTCACGGCCTGCATGCCAAAGGCGTGTCGGTCCTTTTCGTGACGCACAAGCTCGACGAGTGCAAGGCCATCGGTGGGCAGGCAATCATCATGCGCGACGGCCTCAAGGTCGCCGAATGCGACGTTTCCACCCAATCGAAGAGCGAACTTGGCTTCTGGATGACGGGCAAGAAGTTGGACGAGACGCGTTATCGCGTCGACGCGCACGGGGACGAGACGCTGCTTTCGGTCGAGCAACTCGGGGGGAGCGGCTTCGACAATGTCAGCTTCGCGGTTGCCAAGGGCGAGATATTCGGGATCACGGGACTGCTGGATTCCGGGCGGAACGAGCTTGCGCTTTCGCTGGCCGGCGTAGAACCGGCGCGGCGCGGCTCCGTCCTGATGGGCGGCAAAGCGGCAGACCTGTCTTCTCCGGCCTCGGCAATTGCGGCCGGCATCGGCTATGTCCCGGAGGATCGCCTGTCGGAAGGGCTTTTTCTTGGAAAATCCATCCGCGAAAACATCGTCATGGCGGTCCTCGACCGGCTCCGGGGCGCATTCGGTCTGCTGGACAGCCGCCGGGCGAGGGCACTGGCGCAGAAGACCGTCGACGATCTGCAGGTCGCGACGCCGGATATCGACAATCCCGTCACGTCTCTCTCGGGGGGCAACCAGCAGAGGGTTCTGATCGGCCGCTGGCTGACCATCGAGCCGAGCCTGCTCATCCTGCACGGCCCGACCGTCGGTGTCGATGTCGGGTCGAAGGACACGATTTTTCGCATCATCCAGCGTCTTGCCGGAGATGGGATGAGCGTCATTATCATCAGCGACGACCTGCCCGAGCTCCTACAGAACTGCGATCGCGTCATGGTCATGCGCAAGGGCCGGGTCGCCGATGTCTTCACGGCTGAAGGGCTTGAGGAAGACGTAATCTACAAATCGATGATGGCCGAAGCCGGCCAAGGAGTTCAATAACATGGCCAATGCCGCAGCGACCGTCGCGGGAATGCGGGATGTCCCCGCCGCAATCCGGATCATGCGCTGGTTCATCCGCCATCCTCCGGCCGTCACCTTCCTTCTGGTCGTCATCCTCTGCATCGTCGTGGGCACGATCAATCCCGGGTTCTGGCAGGTGTCCAACCTGTTCGATATGGCGCGCTCCACCGTGGTGCGCGGCCTTTTCGCGCTTGGCGTTCTCGTGGTTCTGGCATCCGGCGGGCTCGATGTGTCCTTTACCGCCATTGCCGCACTCGTGATGTATGTGATCACCATGCTGGTCACGAATTACGCGCCGGATCTGTCCATCTGGCCCATTCTCGGCATCGCCGCCGCCAGCGGCGCCATCCTCGGCATCTGCAACGGCTTGCTGGTCCACGCATTGCAGGCGCCTTCGCTGATCGTGACGATCGGCACGCAATATGCGATCCGCGGCTTCCTGCTGACGTTCATCGGAACCGCGCTGTTCATGAACATTCCCGAGTCCATGGACGCGTTCGGGAAGCTTGCGCTTCTGCGATATGAAGGAGCGAATGGTGCGGTTGCGACATTGCCGGCCTATTTCCTCGTTCTGGTCGTCGCCGCATCCGTCACCTGGTACATCCTCAACCGCACCCTGATCGGTCGGGCGCTCTATGCGGTGGGGGGAAACGCCGGCATCGCCTCGCGGCTCGGATACAATCTGCGCACCGTGCATGTGTTCGTCTTCGCCTATGCAGGCCTACTGGCTGGAATTGCTGGCATCATGCACGTTTCGAGCAATCGCCTCGCAAATCCGTTCGATCTGGCGGGGTCGGAACTGGACGTCATCGCTGCGGTCATCCTCGGTGGCGCGCGCATAACCGGGGGCTCGGGTACGGTGCTTGGAACGTTGCTCGGCGTGTTGCTAATCACGCTCGTCAACAACGTGCTGATCCTCGTCGGCATCCCAAGCACCCTTCAACTCGCGATCATAGGGCTCTTCATTTTGGCAGCCGGTGCCATGTTCTCCATCAGGCCGAAAAGCTGAGAACTGACCGGCAGCGTCACGGACGGGCGTCCAGCCATGCCTTCACGCCCCGCGCGGCCGCGCGACCCGTGGCAAAGCAAGCTGTAAGGAGATAGCCGCCCGTTGGCGCTTCCCAGTCGAGCATCTCGCCGGCGACGAAGAGGCCGGGTACGGCCTTCACCATATAGCGTTCATCGACGCCGTCCAGGCGGACACCGCCGGCCGACGAGATCGCCTCCGCGATCGGCCGCGCCGCAAGCACTGGAACGGGCAAGGCCTTGATAAGTGCAGCAAGTTGCTCCGGAGCTATCCTGGTTGCCTCCTGCGAGAGCTCGCGCAGCAATGCCGCCTTCACACCGTCGAGCCCGGCGCCCTTACGCAGGCGGTTGGAGAGGCTCGCCTTGCGATCCTGCCGGGCGAGATCCCGCGCGAGCCTTTCGGCCGTTCTGCCTGGCGCAAGGTCGAGCATGAGGGAGGCTTTTCCGTCCTGCTCCAGCCGGTCGCGCAGGCAAGCCGCGTGGGCATAGACGAGGCTGCCTTCGATGCCGTGGCGGCTCATCACGAATTCACCCGGGATGGTCCCGGCGCCGGATGTGGCGGTAACTGCTTTCAGCGCCTGACCGGCAAAACGCTCACGGAAGGCCCCG
>VIDP01234688.1_pt1 | contig 10484 bp, 9 predicted proteins | sample 5025131 | NCBI WGS metagenome assembly VIDP01 (sample SAMN11853144, study PRJNA449069) | gut metagenome | isolation source: stool from male vole | host: Microtus ochrogaster | place: USA:Florida | collected 2017
GAGCAAAGAAGAGGCTAAACCCAACCATCACCACAAGCGCCACAAGCAAGGTATAGAAAACCGATTTCTGATGAGGATAGGTGTAGCAACATCCTGCGATAAACGCAACTATGACTACGGTAGTGAGGATGATGGAAAATGTGCTGAACTTGGTTTTTGATTTCATCACCAAAACGATTTTAATTTTATATCTACAAAGTTAACCAATCTTTCCCACTCCGGCAAAAATGCCGCTTCATAAATATCCGCATTGGGCAACCAATATTTCATTTTGAAAACAAAACAGCATTTTAGATTTTTTAAGTTGCATAATTAATGTATTTGAATTAATTTTGCACAACTTTTTGAAAATACCAAGAGTTTCCAAACATTCCACACTTCATTAGGCCTGCCTTGAAAATCTATTGTCGATAAGGCAGCTATTCCCCTATCAATGACTAAAATTCTATCTAAATTGTCAATCTCCTCCCGCACTCTTTCTCCTACCCCTTTCATGTCGCTCGTGCCGATAATTTTTCTTCTCGGCGAGCTTGTGACCTGCATAATCACCAAAGGCGCCGACAGTGTGCTCGACATGTCACCCGCTTTCCTGCTCTCGGCAGCTGCGGTGTGTGTAATCATCACCATATTTTTTACACGCCGCCCCAAAAAGACACTCCTGTTTGGAATTCTTAAGGGAGCGCGCCAGGTTGTGCCTGCCTATCCGCTGTTGCTGCTCATCGGCATGTTGTCGTCAACGTGGATGCTTTCGGGCGTGGTGCCCTATATGATCAATGTGGGTATGAGTGTGCTCAACCCCTCGGTTTTTCTGCCTACTGCCTGTATAATATGCGCCGTGATTTCGGTAGTGACCGGCTCTTCGTGGACCACCATAGCCACCGTAGGCGTGGCTCTAATGGGCATCGGCACACTCATGGATTATGACCGGGCATGGATAGCCGGCGCGATAATCTCGGGCGCTTATTTCGGCGACAAAATCTCTCCTCTGAGCGATACCACCATTCTCGCCGCTTCGACTATCGGCGTAAAGCTCATGACCCATATCCGCTCGCTCATGATCACCACCATGCCGGCAATGCTACTGGCGCTCGGAGGCTTCACCCTGGTTGGTTTCCTCACCCAGAACTCATCTGAAATCTCCGATCCGGGACTGATGCAAGCACTTTCCTCAACCTTCAATCTCTCGCCGTGGCTTATGGTGGTGCCTCTGGTCACCCTGCTTCTGATAATGATGAGGGTGCCTACACTCGCGGTAATGACAATAGGCTCGGTGGCCGGTCTTGTGGTGATGTTTATCGCCCAACCCCAGATTGTGGCCCAGCTCAATCTGCTCAACGGCTCTGACCTCGCCACAGTCCTCAACGTCACCTTTACCTCGACGGCTCTTTCGACCGGCAATGAGACTCTCGATGCTCTTGCCGCCACCTCGGGCATGGAAGGCATGATGCCCACCATCAAACTCATCAGCTGCGCCATGGTGTTCGGCGGAGTGATGATTGGCTCGGGTATGCTCACAACCCTCACCTCCTCCTTCATCAAGAGGTTGCGCAAGCCCGGCTCGATGATCGGCGCGACTGTCGCCACAGGTCTTTTCCTCAACTCATGCACAGGCGACCAATATATCTCGATAATAATTGGCGGCAATCTGTTCCGCACCCCCTATCGCATGGGCGGGTATAAGCCTCAGGTTCTGAGCCGCACCCTTGAAGATTCGATTTCGGTCACCTCGGTGCTCATTCCGTGGAATTCGTGCGGCATGTCCCAGTCAACCGTTCTCTCGATCAGCACACTCAGTTATCTTCCCTGCTGCCTCTTCAACATTCTCAGCCCCTTGATGTCGATAGTTGTGGCCAAGGTGGCCCACAAATTCAACTATCGCCTCTATACTCTCAAGCCCACTGTCTGAGTCCGGAGGCTCATTAGATTTCCGTTTATTTCTGCTTGTTTCCGAGTATTCGCTCCTTGCGCTTAAGCACGAAGTGAAGCAACACTATACACACCAGAGTTGCCCCTATTACTCCGAAATAGAAAGTATAGTTGCCGTCGACCAACTCCCTGCGGCCAATAAATGCCATCACACATAGATAGACAAACAGCAGGGAGGGAATGAGGGTTGATCTCTTGATTTTTTTCATAGCCTTGAGGGTTTATAAAACTAATTCACCGCCGGAGCGATCATGTGTCACTCCGGCGGTGAGTTAATAGTGGTTGAAACGTGGAGGAGGTATTATTATTTCAGATTAGATAGCGGCAGCTGTGATGTCGAGCAAGTGAGTGTAGAAGCAGCTCACAAGACCGAGCAGCAGGATTCCGGCCACACATACCCAGAGAGCGATGCGTTCGCTGGGAGCGCTGCGGAAGGTAGCCACTGTAGAAGTTTCGTCGCTGATAAACATTGCCTTCACAACCAGCAGATAGTAGTAGAGCGAGATGATGGTGTTGAGCAATGCGATAAACACCAGCACATAGATTGCTACCGAGCCCTGGCTGAGAGCGGAGGTGAAGATGAAGAATTTGCTGAAGAATCCTGCGAAGGGAGGAATACCTGCGAGCGAGAACATTGCCAGCATCATTGTGAAAGCAAGGCGGGGGTTGGTGCGGTAGAGACCGTTATAGTCGGCCATGTCAACCTTTCCGCAATTGTTTTCGATAGCTCCGATCACGCCGAAGGCAGCGAGGTTGGAGAAGATGTAGACAAGCACATAATACATCAGAGCGGCGATGCCCATTCCGTCAAAGGCCATAATGCCGAGCATGATATAACCGGCCTGAGAGATTGACGAGAAGGCAAGAAAGCGCTTCATGTTGTGCTGACGGATGGCGAAGAGGTTACCCACGGTGATGGTGAGGATGATCAGAGCATAGAGCATCCATTCCCATGCGTCGGCATAAACCGAGCCAAACACCTGGAACAATATCACCATGAAGGCGAAAGCAGCCGAACCTTTCGAGATAACCGAGAGGTAGGAGGTTACGGGAGTGGGAGCACCCTGATAAACATCGGCGGTCCAAAGGTGGAAGGGCACTAGCGAAAGCTTGAAGCCCACACCGGCCATTACAAAGGCGAGAGCGGTGATGAGAAGGGCTGAGCTGCCTTCGCCCATCAGAGCCTGAGCGATGTTTGAATAATAGAGCGAACCGGTGAGACCGTAAACAAACGACAGACCCATGAGGAAGATGGCTGAGGAGAAGACGGCGGTGAGCACATATTTCACGGCAGCCTCATGGCTCTCATAGCGGTGCTTGTCGAAAGCCACCATAGCGGCGAGAGGCAGAGAAGCGGTTTCGAGACCGATCACAAAGAGCAGGAAGTGGCGTGAGGAAATCATGAGATACATGCCGAAGAGAGTGAGCATCAGAAGCTCGTAGAACTCGCCGCGGCGAATCACTACCATATCCTGACGAGCCCATCTGAGAGCCTGAATCATCACGATAAGCACACCCACGTTGAGGATGTTCTTGATGTTGACAACCACAGGGCCGGCCTCATACATTCCGGCAAAGGCGTCGGAAAGGCCGTCGAGCAGACAGGGGCAGAAACCCCAGGCTGTGAAGATGCCGAAAAGCACACAGCTCAAAACTCCTACCGCTCCCTGGGCGCGGCGTGGCATAAATGTGTCGAAGATAAACACCAGCAGAAAAACAACCATCAGGCCTATTTCCTGCTTCATAGCAAAAAACTGAGAATAATCCATAGTTATCGCAAAGGGGGCTTATTAGTTCATGCCAATGACCGCAAAGATCGAGGGGCTGAATGTAAACTTAATCAGATTGGCAAAGAAGTTGGGGAAGCAACCGATGGCAGCCACACAGATGATGAGTGTGATGGTCGAGGTGCGTTCCCACCATGTAGCGTCGGTGAGGGTGAGGTGGTGTTCGTCATAAACCGGACCAAACAGCAGCTTGCCGACAACGCGGAGGATATAGACGGCGGTGATCACAATCGAGCAGCAGGCAAGAATTGTAAACACACGGTGGAACATATCGGTGTGTTCAAACGAACCGACGAAGATTGTCATTTCAGCAACGAAACCGCTGAGGCCGGGTAGACCGAGCGAAGCCATACCGGCAATCACATAACAAACCGCGAGGAAAGGCATGATTTTCATCAAGCCACCCATGAGACGGATGTCGCGGGTGTGGGTACGACCGTAGATCATACCGATGAGCGCGAAGAAGAGAGCTGTCATCAAACCGTGGCTGAGCATCTGCATGATGGCACCGGTCATTGCGGTGGTGTTGAGCATGAGGATGGCGAAGAGCACGAGGCCGCAGTGGCTCACCGATGAATAAGCGTTGATGTATTTGAGGTCGGTCTGCACACATGCGCTGAAAGCTCCGTAAACAACCGAGATACCGGTGAGGATAAGGAAAATCCAGGCGAGTTCGTTGGCAGCCTGAGGCATCAGGTAGATGGCAACGCGGAAGCAACCGTAGCCGCCGAGTTTCATAAGCACACCGGCGTGGAGCATCGACACTGCGGTAGGAGCTGAGGCGTGACCGTCAGGGCTCCATGTGTGGAAGGGGAACATGGCGCCGAGCACACCGAAACCAACAAAGGTGAGAACGAAGAGGGTGTTCTGCCATTCGGGGTCGATCGATGAGTTGCGGGCGATTTCGAGGAGGTTCCAGGTTTCACCGCCATGATAGTAGATGCCGATGAGGCCGAGCATCAGGAAAGCCGAGCCACCCATGAGCATGAGGGTAAGCTTCATGGCCGAATAGTTCTTCTTGCCCGAGCCCCACACGCCGATGAGAAGATACATCGGGATGAGGGCGACCTCATAGAACATAAACATGGTGAAGAGGTCGATGGAGATGAAGAAGCCAAACACACCGGTGCTGAGCAACACGAGCCAGAGGAAGAATTCCTTGGGCAGCGGATCGATTTTCCATGAGGCAAACGAGCCGGTGAGAAGAATCACTGAGCTGAGAATGAGCATTGCCACCGAAATGCCGTCGACACCCACAGCAAGGTTGATGTTGAGGGGCGAGAACCACGACCATGAACCGGTAAAGAGCATGGGAGCGTCATCACCTGCGGCACGGAGACCGAGATATTCAAGCAGGAGGTAAACCGACAGGCCACACAGCGCAAGCGAACCGGTTACGGCCACGGCGCGTATCTGCTTGATGTTTTGACAGAGTGCCAAACCCGCCAGCATTATCAGGGGTATCAGCACAAAATAAATCAATATATTGGAGAACATATTCAAGAATGCTTTTAGATTGGTGTAAGAGCTTAATGTTGGTTGATCAAATCAGAGCACACAGCACATGGTGACTACTGCCAGCAACAAAGCTCCGATGAGGTAGGCAAGCACATATTGCTGAATCTTGCCGCTCTGGAAGTTGCGGATGGCATAGGAAGCCTGATTGGTGATATAGGCAAATCCGTCCATGGTGCCGTCGATGATGTGGCGGTCAAACCAAGCGATGGGGCGGCAGATGCCGTTGAATATGATCTTATGTGTTATAAAGAGGTAGATTTCGTCCCAATAGAAGCGACGGTTGGCGGCGGTCCACAACCAGCGGCATGAGTCGGCCATGCGCTTGGGCATATCGTTTTCACGGATATAGAGGGCGCGGGCGCAGAGGATAGCCACAACAGCCACGATTACTGAAACAGAAGCTACCACCCAGTTCATATGGATGATGTATTCCTCACCTCTCCAGGTAACGAATTTTCCGAAGGGAATGAAACCGGCAACCACCGAGATAGTGGCGAGGATGATGAGGGGGAGGCTCATTGCCATCTCGCCGTCGTGGGGACGGTGGTGATAGTCGGGATTGTTCCACCAGAAGATGAGGTAGTAGAGACGGAACATATAGAAAGCGGTGAGACCTGCTACAGCTGTCATCCACACACCCCAGAAAGGAGAGTAGGCATAAACAGCCGAGAGGATTTCGTCTTTCGAGAAGAATCCGGCAAAGGGAGGAATACCTGCGATGGCAAGACAGCCGATAAGGAAGGTGATGTGGGTAATCGGCATGTATTTGCGAAGGCCGCCCATCGCAGTGTAGTTGTTGGAGTGAACGGCATGAATCAGAGCGCCGGCACCGAGGAAGAGCAGGGCCTTGAACATGGCGTGGGTGAAGAGGTGGAACATCGAGGCCATGTAACCGAGACACTCATGTATTTCGGGACGGGCAACACCGAGCGACACCATCATGAAGGCTATCTGAGAGATTGTCGAGAAGGCAAGCACACGCTTGATGTCGATCTGGGCGCAGGCAACTATCGCGGCATAGAGCGCGGTGATAGCGCCGACAACCAGCACAATCTCGAGCGAGGTGGGAACCTGGAGATAAACCGGGAACATGCGGGCAACCAAATAAACACCGGCCACAACCATGGTAGCGGCGTGGATGAGGGCCGACACGGGAGTCGGGCCTTCCATAGCGTCGGGAAGCCAGATGTGGAGGGGCATCATTGCCGATTTACCCATACCGCCCATGAAGATGAGCACCATAGCCCATGTGAGCACTGAAGCGCCCATGAAGGTTGCGCCTGCTGTCGAGGCAAACACGGCACCGGGCTGGGTGGTGAGGGCGAGGAAGTCGAATGTCTGGGTGTAGAAAGAAAGAATCAGGATACCGATAAGGAAGCCGAGGTCGGCGAAGCGGGTAACGATAAATGCTTTCTTTGAAGCGCTGACAGCCGAGGGAAGGGTGTAGAAGAAACCGATGAGAAGGTAGGATGAAGCGCCCACGAGCTCCCAGAAGATATACATCTGGAAAATATTGGTGGCTACAACCAGGCCGAGCATCGAGAAGCTGAACAGCGACAGGAATGCGTAGTAGCGCTGGAATCCTTTTTCACCTTTCATATAGCCCAAACTGTAGAGATGCACCATAAACGAGATGGTGGGAATCACTATCAGCATCATGGCCGAGATAGGATCGAGAAGGAATCCGAGACGGATCACCAGGTTGGGGGTGAAGGCAAGCCAGTCGACATTGAAGATGATCGACTGAAGTCTTACACCCTCGGCCGAAATAAATTCGGGATTGCCTGAGAAGTAATAGGTAAAGGCTGTGTAATAAGACAGCACAAGAACAGTGCCCATGCCTAAGCATCCGAGCACACCGGCGAGTTTGTGACTCATCTTCATGCCCGCAAGACCGAGCAGAAGAAACATGAAGAGCGGAATCGCCAGAATGAGTAAAGGTATTGTAAATTCCATACGGCTTTAATTTTTCATTTTGGTGAGGTCGGCAACGTCGATGTTTTTGGCGGCGCGGAACACATTGATGATAATGGCTATTGCCACGGCTGTTTCAGCGGCTGCGATGGCGATGGCGAAAAGAGTGAAGAACATGCCTTCGAGGGCATGAGGATAGAGATAGCGGTTGAACACAACGAAGTTGATGTCAACAGCGTTGAGCATCAGTTCGAGCGAGATGAGCATGGCTATCATGTTGTGGCGGGGGATAAACCCGTAGACGCCGCAACAGAACATGATCATCGAAGGCACGAGATAATAGATAAGAGTAAGATCCATGGCTTATGACGGAGTTTTTATGTTGCGGTTGATATTAACGTTTACGGGCTACTACTACGCCGCCGATTATGCAGGCGAGCAGAAGCACCGAGATAGCTTCAAACGGGAGAAGGAACTCACCTTGGCCTGTGCCCATAAGGGTTGAGCCAAGCTCTTTCATGTCGGGATTGCTCATGGCGGGGAGCGAGGTGAATGCCATCGAGCAACGGCTGATGAGAGAGCCGCCGGCAACTACGAGTGTAGCCAGAGCAGCCAGCAGACCGGTGATGCGCTTACGCGAAGTGAGCGAACGGGAGTTGTCGCCCGGCTTGCTGGTAAGCAAGATTGAGAACACAAACAGCACCACGATACCGCCTGCATAGACAGCTATCTGCACTGCGCCGAGAAACTCGTAGTCGAGCTTGAAATAGATCACGGCGGTGGCAAACAGTGTGAAAAGCAGGTAGGTGGCTGAACGCAAGATTTTGCGTGTGGTGACAGTCAGTACCGAAAACAGGATAATCGACAATGCGACTACCACATAAATAATGATACTTCCTACTGATTCCATAAAGATTGGTTGATAAGATTGGGGAGGTAAGAATTTACTTGTTTAGGTTCCGGAGCGGATGAGGGGTCAGATATTGGTGTCGAGAGGCTTTTCAGTCTTGCTCTCCTTATCTTCCACTTTCTCAGCTTCGGCGGCAGCGGCCTTCTTGGCGGCGGCAGCGGCTTTGGCGGCAGCTATGCGGGCTTGTTTCTCAGCCTCGATTTTAGCCATCTCCTCGGGTGAGGGCATCGGCTCCTCCTTTTCGGGGAGGTAATTGAGTTTTTTTACAAGTTTCTCGCGTGTAAACACTGCCTGCTCGAAATCATTTGAGAATGAGATTGCCGAGGTGGGGCAATTGGTGACACAGAGCTGACAGAATGTGCAGCTTCCGAGGTCATACTCATACTTCTCGAGCTTTTTCTTCTTTTTGCCGTCGGGAGTATCCACCATTTTGGTGGTAAGGTGGATTGTGCCGTTGGGGCAACTGCGTTCACACATTCCGCAAGCGATGCATTTGTGACGACCCTCGGCATCATAGTCAAGCTGAAGAATGGCTCTGAATCGTTTGGGCACATGCACAGTCTCGCGGTTTTCGGGATATTTTTCGGTAATTTTAGGCGTAACAAATTCTTTGCCGGTCACCGCCATGCCTTTGAGAAGGCTGGAGATGCCGCTGCCCAATGACGAAAAATAGTCTTTAACACTACCCATGTTGATTAATTTCTATATTGGTGTGGTTTATTATATTATTTCTTGTTAGAATTTCTCTCTTATCTTACCTGACCTCCGAGAATATCGAGAAGCTCGGTGGTGATGCTCTGCTGACGCAACTTGTTAAACTCAAGCTGCAGCTGTTCGAGCAGCTTCTGAGCATTGTCGTTGGCGCTCTGCATTGCCATCACGCGGGCGGCCTGTTCGGAAGCTCGGTTTTCGGTGAAAATCTCCTGCATCACCGACACGAGGAACATCGGCAGCAAGGAGCTGAATATCTCCTGAGGATTGGGTTCAAACAAATAAGGCTGGGTGCCGCTCTTTACTCCGTTGGCCGAGAATGTATCGGTCGAAACGGGCAGCATCTGCTCAAATTTGGGACGCTGACGACCTGCGCTCTGGAAGTTCATATATAAGGTGAACACCTTATCAAAGTGGCCCACGATAAACTCGTGGCTCAGGTGGTCGACAAAATCCTTCACTCCGGCGCCGGCGGTGTGACTGTCAACACCTTCGAGGGTCTCGATGCGGATGTTGGCCTCCTTCTGAACGAAACGGTCAACGGCCTTGAGCATCTTTCCGCCTACGGGATAAAGCACGATCTCTGCCGAGGGATGTTTCTCCCTGATTTCAGCGATATGCGAAACCAATACCTTGAAAATGTTGATATTAAAGGCGCCGCAAAGGCCGTCGTCACTGCCAAACACCACAACGGCGATTCTGCTGACCTCTCTCGAAGTGTCGAGCAGGGGCGAGCTGAAATCAGCATCAGCACCCAAAAGGTTGCCCATGATGGTTTCGAGCTGAGAGCGATAGGGCACAAGCCGCTTGAGCTCCTGCTCGGCCTTATGCATCTTTGCCGACGAAATCATCTTCATGGCTCCGGTGATTTTCTCGGTCGAAGCCACAGAGCCGATTCTACCTTTAAGTTCTCTGAGTGTTGCCATTGTGGGGATTCAGATTCAGCTGTTGGAGTGATTGGTGAGTTAGTATCTTTTATTAAGCCTGGGCGTAGGAGGAAGAGATTTCCTGAGCGGCGTCGGTGAGGAGTTTCTCAACATCCTCGGTGAGCTTGCCCTCGCGGATAGGCTTCAGCACGCTGTCGGCATACTTGGCATGGATGAGCTGCAGGAAGCGGTGTTCAAAATCCGATACCTGATCGGTAGGCACGTTTTCGAGCAGACCCTTGATGCCGCAATAGATCACGGCAACCTCGTCGGCAACCTCCATGGGGTGATACTGAGGCTGGATGAGGAGACGCTCGTTTTTGCGGCCCTTGTCGATCACGCGGGCTGTAACGGCATCCATATCGCCGCCGAATTTGGTAAACGATTCAAGCTCGCGGAACTGAGCCTGGTCGATTTTCAGAGTGCCGGCCACCTTCTTCATCGACTTGATCTGAGCGTTACCACCCACACGCGACACCGAGATACCCACGTTGATAGCGGGACGGATACCGCGGTTGAAGAGGGCGGTTTCGAGGAAGATCTGACCGTCGGTAATCGAAATTACGTTGGTGGGGATATATGCGCTGACGTCGCCGGCCTGGGTTTCGATGATAGGAAGTGCGGTAAGTGAGCCGCCACCTTTTACGATAGGTTTGAGAGGAGCGGGAAGGTCGTTCATCTGCGAGGCCATTTCCTGATTGTCGATAATCTTGGCGGCACGTTCGAGCAGACGTGAGTGGAGATAGAAAATATCACCGGGATAAGCCTCACGACCCGAGGGGCGTTTGAGAA
>VIDP01503764.1_pt1 | contig 10476 bp, 7 predicted proteins | sample 5025131 | NCBI WGS metagenome assembly VIDP01 (sample SAMN11853144, study PRJNA449069) | gut metagenome | isolation source: stool from male vole | host: Microtus ochrogaster | place: USA:Florida | collected 2017
AAAGGAATCTGCATGAGATAGGCGTTGGTGAGCGCGTTTTCCTGCTGCACCCACTGCAATGTTGCGGCGGCAGTGTCGTTTTCGAGCGGACGAAACGGGTCATTGACCTTTATACCGAAGTATGTGTCCTCGGTGGCGTCGGTTGGAGCCCCGGGTTAGTGGATGGAGAGATAGTTTCGGGCTTGTGCCGTGAGAGCCATAGCTGTCATAGCGGAGATAACTATAAATTTGTTCATATCCAGTGATTTTTTAATCAGTTGCAAAGTTAATAAAAATCGCTGTATTTTCTGATAACCTTATACAATCGCACTCTGGAATTCACATTATGATAGTCCGGAATAGATGTCGCACTGCAATTACCTGTGCATTTGCGGGCCATTTGAGGCCTGCGGAAATGTTTGTTTTGTCTGTTATGGATAAATTTATTAATTTTGTGGGCTTGAATCAAGAGCATGGCCGGATAGGCCCAGAGAATAATGCAGGAGATACTATATATAATACCGCGGGCAACGCTTATCGGCATACTTGTATCGGCACCTATGGGGCCTATAGGTATGCTCGTGATACAGCGCACGTTGAGCAAAGGACGTCTTGCCGCTTTCTTTACCGGAATCGGAGCAGCCCTGAGTGACCTGATCTACTGTCTGCTCACCGGGTTATGCCTGAGTTTCGTCACCGATATCATACAGCGTCATCAGTTGATATTGCAGCTTGTGGGCAGTGTGGTGCTTGCCATCTTCGGTATTTATCTGTTCCGTAAGAATCCTACCCGCACACTCAAGTCTGCTGACAACATACCATCGAATTCGTATTGGATGGATTTTGTCACCGGATTCCTGCTTACATTCTCCAATCCGCTGATATTGTTCTTTATAATAGGCCTTTTCTCTCAGTTTGACCTTGTGCTGAGCGAATTTTTGTATTACCACTATATCGGTGCGTTTCTCTTTATATTCGGTGGTGCAGTGTTGTGGTGGTATGTGGTGACTACGCTTGTCGATAAGCTGCGCTCGCGCATCAATGTAAGATCATTATGGTGGATCAACCGCATCATAGGCTCGATACTGATACTCATGGCAGTAATCGGCACGGTAATGGCGGTCAGCAGTATTATCTGATCAGTGAGTAGATTTTCTCCACTTCGTACTCGTTGCCGTAATCGTGGGCTGCGAGATAGCCTGTAAGCTTACGGCGCATCTCCTCATCCTGGATCAATGAGCCTAAAGACTTGGCGAAGTCATCGATGTCGAGAGGCGCTATAATGCCGTCGAGCCGATCGGTCACCTGATCTTTAGCCGTAGGATAATCAGAGATGATTACCGGACGGCACAGTATCTGGGCCTCTCTCACGGTCACGCTCTTTCCCTCGTAAAGGCTCGGCTGGGCGTAGATGTCACAGGCTGATATATATGGATAAGGGTTTGCTTTCATGCCGAGAAGCTCAATGTATTCGGCCACATCATAGCGTGCGATATTTTCGCGAATCCCGGAGTCATCTCCCGGACCGATGATATACCATTTGAATTTGTGACCCATATCCCGTAACCTCGCACATATCCGTGGCACCTGCTCGAAGCGTTTAGGTGTGGAAATCCGACCCACCGACAGGATATTCACTATACCATTGCCTGTGGACATGCCATCATGACCGGTTTCTCGGGCTTGTGCTCTGACGAGAGATGACGACAGGATATTCTCAATGGTAATTAGCCTGGGCCGGAGCGACGGGAATACTGATGCGAATGATTGGTTTGCCGCATCAGATATGCCCGCTATCGAATCATACGCCTCCCATACCGGCAACTCAAGAGCGCTGTTGACATGTATGGTGGAATAATCGGTGTGTATCCAGCAAATTTTTTTTCGGGCTTTGATCTTGTCACGGACGATATTGTGGGGATGCATGAAACTGATGGCCAGGTCGTAGGTGCCGAGATATGACAGGTCACGCAGTCCCGGGCTAACCTCGCGGAATATATACTGATATATACTTTCGTCATTAGCCTTCATCTCAGGTGAGAGTCCGGAGTGATATTTCTTATGCAGCAATTTGGCTTTGACTCTGGCGAGGGCAATACGTATGTGCCCCTCGGATAAGATACGGCTGATCGGACGCTCTATAGCCGAATATTCCGGCAACTGTGGCAACAGGTTGATATGGCCCGGTATCAAGGGCATGAATTCACCGGTATGCTGGTTGAGCATGAGATCCACGTCTACTTTGTCAGGCGAGAGGGAATGTAGCAAGCCCAGGAGAGCCCTCTCGGCACCTCCCACCTCGAGGTAGTGCATGTATATCAGTATTCTCGGTTTAGTCATTATGCTGACAAAATTAATATTTTATTCCGGAAAATATCGCTATAAATTCTTCAGACTGGAATCTAATTATCGCTTTTTTCGATGTTTAATATTTATTAATATACATGTGCAAGTATATTGCATATGTATATGGCTAACTTTGCAGAGTGAAACGGAATTAGTAAAATATTGAAGCAAGTGAAGAGAACAAGAACTGACTGAATCAAAAAAAGAGACTCATTCAATTCATATTTATTTGCGATTACGGCAGCTTTGGAAGTGATTCCGGGGCTGTTTTTTCATTATATAAAAATTAATAGTAACTTTGCATCAATTAAGATAATAAACTATGGATATCAGATTGGATGTACACACACATACGGTAATGAGCGGACATGCCTACAGCAGTCTGCAAGAAATGGTACACGAGGCGGCCTCGAGGCATCTCGATATTTTAGGAATTACCGAACATGCACCGTCGTTGCCGGGGGCATGCCATGAAATCTATTTCAGAAACATGCACGTGGTGCCCCGGGAAATAGAGGGTGTCAGGCTCATGCTCGGAGCTGAGCTTAATATTCTGGATACGACCGGAAGGGTTGACCTCAATGAAGAGGTGTATCCGATGCTCGACGTGCGGATAGCCGGAATACATAAGCTGTGTTGGGATGGCGGCACGACTGATGAAAACACCAACGCTATGATTACGGCAATCAGAAATCCGTGGGTACAGATCATAAGTCATCCCGGCGACGGCACAGCCTCATTGCTTTTCGAGCCCGTGGTGTTAGCCGCGAAAGAGACAGGTACGTTGCTCGAAATCAATAATTCGAGTCTTAATCCCGTGCGTAACAAGGCAGATGCGCACCGTAATAATGTGGAGTTGCTCAGGCTCTGCAAGCGCTATGACGTGCCCGTGATTCTGGGCTCCGATGCCCACGTATCGTATGCTATCGGTGGTTATGATAATATTTATCCGCTACTTGCAGAGACGGAATTTCCTGAGAGGCTTATAGTCAATACAGATCCTGATAAGTTTTTATCATGTCTGAAATCCAATCCGGTATGAGATACAATCTGCATCTATTAATACTGCTGATATGCTCAATTGTGCTGCCGGGCTGTAATGACGATATCTTCATCACGCCCGAGCCTGTCATCGATGATATGGAGCTTGACGGCAACGGAGGTAAAGCTAAGTTTGAGATTCGAAAGAAAGATCTGCACGGTATTGATATTGAATGTCCTTATTTCGGGGATTATTATTCAAATGTGCAATTCTATGGAAAGGATGGCGAAGAGCTGCGCGGCCAGATAGATGTATATGAGGTGTCCAAGGTATCTTTTACTACTCCATTCTGTGCAGTTGACTTTCTTGTGGAGGGCAATGAGGTTACAGTGGTGGCACTTGATAACGCTCTATCTCATAATGTCGGCTTGACAGTCTGGCTCAATTACGGAGTCACCGTGAGCTCTTTCCAGATCATTATCACTCCTGGTTTACCGTTGAAAGTCGATAATATGGGGTATGGTATCGAGCCCATGAAGGTGAGCACCGATAAGCAGGCAGGTGTGCGCACCACCATGAGTAACAACTCATCGGTCACGCAGCATCTCAATATCGTACCCTTTGAAAATGCAGAGGCAACTGTGAAATACGAAAGCAGTGACAATTGGGAAACCGGAGCCACAGGGTATGTACCTGTGCTATATTACAGCAATGGCGAATGGCTGTGGCCATATGAGCCCAATGCAAATATTGAGATAGGGGCACAGACCCAATATACGCCTTACGGTATAGATCTGAACCAGGTGGTGAGTGTGGACGTGCCTCCATTCTCAAAAGTCACGGTGGATGTCAATGTGGTGTACGCTACTTGTCTAACATCGTTTTCGTGTGATGTGATTATGCCAAATTCCGGAGATTACAATATTATATGGGGAACATGCCAGATAAGGCAGCCTATTGATTATGAAATAACAGCGGTATGCGAAGAATTATAATAATTGCAGTAGCTCTGGCCCTTCCGGCCCTTGTGCAAGCCTATACGCCTGTAGTTAGAGATACAATATGGGGTGGATTTTGCAGAGCCCCGGAGTGGCATATTGGTGCTGAAGTTTCGACCGGCTATGTGCCGTCGACCAACGGCTATCTGCACGGCGACAATCCGGGTGGCAGGATAGTGGATACATCGGTGGGGATAGATCTGCGCTTTGGTTTCAATTTCGACGGTAAGACATATCCGGCCATTGTATACAGAGGAATATATCAAGGTATCGGGGTAGGAGCAGCCGGATTTATGCCAAGCAAGCTGGTGGGAAATCCGGCTACTGCATACGTGTTTCAGGGAGCACCCGTGGTGTCATTCGGCGAAAAATTCTCCCTCAACTATGAGTGGAAGTTCGGCGTAGCCGCTGGATGGAGACACCATGTGGAGGACTACGAGGTAAACGCTGCCGTCAGTACCCCGGTAACAGCGCTTATGGGTATCGGGCTGAAACTGCAATGGGCAGCCAGTGAGCGTGTCAAGTTGTGGGCCGGTGTGGAAGCCCGCCATTATTCCAACGGCAATACATCATTTCCCAATTCAGTAGTCAACACAATAGGTGGAGCTGTGGGTGTGTCATATATACTCACACCGCGTTACAAACGTACTTTTGGTCAGGATAATTACAGTGATCATATTTTATCTGAAGAAGCAGATAAAGGCTGGTGGATATGGGATATCATGGCGTACGGAGCCTGGAGAAAGCGCGTGATCGAAAACGAGTGGCTCGAACAGGTGTGTCCCGGACGCTTTGCTGTGGCCGGCGTGCAGTTCTCGCCCTTGCGCAAACTCAACCGGTGGGTGGCTGTCGGCCCATCGCTGGATCTGCAGTGGGATGAAGGTGCCGGTCTTGAGCCATATTGGGTAGAGGGTACCTACGGTGACGATATCAAGTTCGTAAGGCCGCCTTTCGGCAAACAGATCAAGGTCGGAATGTCGGCTCATGCTGAGCTCACTACCCCGATATTCCATGTAAATGCCGGTATGGGCTACGATATTGTGAATCCACGGGGCGAGAAACGGTTCTACCAGTCACTGACACTGAAGACATTTGTGTATGACAATGTGTATCTCAATGTTGGCTACCGTCTGGGCGAATTCAGTACACCACAGAATCTTATGCTCGGCATCGGAGTGCAGCTCTGAGGCTGATTTTGAAAATAGTGATTTTTTTTGTACCTTTGCGGCCTAATTAGGGTTTTTATCATGAATCAGGACGAAGAGCACCAGAATGTAGCTTTTGCAGTAGAGCAAATCAGTATAGATGAATCACATATAAACAATACGCCAGACGAGGACGGCCTTAGCATCATGCCGACCCGCAATCTTGTATTGTTTCCGAATGTAACTATTTCCATATCATTAGGTCGCGATATCTCCGAACGTGTCGCCCAGAAGGCTTATAATGACCATAAGCCGGTGGGAGTGGTGTGTCAGAAAGATGAAGCCGAGGATTCACCGACGCTCTCTACAGGCCTTTATAAATATGGTGTGCTTGTAGACATACTTAAGATTCTGGAATTACCCACCGGTGACAAGACTGTGCTGGTGAGAGCCCGCGAAGCTTTCAAGATCAAGGGTGCCGGACGCAAGACCGGCCATGTGCCCGGCTCTATCTCTGCAAAGGTCGAGATGTATCAGGAAGAGTTGCCTGAATCGGGAGATAAGAAGTATGAAGCTGTGATCAAGGGCATAAAGGATAAGCTGCGAGCTATCCTGCCCGGTATGCCCGAGCCTCTTGGGCAGATGATGAACAGTGTGCTCCATACAGATGATACGGAGTTGATGGTCAACATGATTCTGACCAATATTCCGTTTCAGGCCGCCCGTAAGGTAAAGCTGCTTGCCGAGCCCGTGATACTCAAGCGTGCCATGGGGCTGCTCAAGATACTGATGGTGAAGGAACAGGAAATCAGTATCAGCCTCGACATAATGCGCAAGGTGCGTGCGGATATGGACGAGGAGCAGCGCAGGGCTTTCCTGCACCAGGAGATGGTCAACATTCAGGAGCAGCTGTATGGCGATTCTTCAAATGATATCACCGACCTGGAGCAACGTGCGGCTATCGCCGAGTTGCCGGAAGCTGTAGCCAAGGTATTCAATCGCGAACTTGTCAAACTTCGTCGCCAAAATCCGCAAAGCCCTGATTACTCGGTGATATATACTTACCTTGACACTATTCTTGATCTGCCTTGGCATGATTCCGACCCTCTCAATCATGACTTCGACAAGGCACGTGAGGCGCTCGATAAAGAGCATTGCGGTCTTGAAAAAGTAAAGGAGCGTATATATGAGCAGCTCGCTGTACTGATGCATAATCCTGCCCGCAAGGCTCCGATATTATGTCTCGTAGGCCCTCCGGGTGTGGGTAAGACATCTTTAGGTCAGTCGATAGCCAGTGCGCTCGGCCGTGAATACCAGCGAGTGTCGCTCGGTGGCCTTCACGATGAATCCGAGCTGCGTGGTCACCGCCGCACATATATAGGGGCGATGCCAGGCCGCATAATCGATGCCATGCGCAAGGCCCGTAAAACCAATCCGGTGCTCGTGCTCGATGAGATAGACAAGATAGGCGCGGATTACAAGGGCGACCCTGCCGCCGCATTGCTCGAAGTGCTTGACCCGGAGCAGAATTTCAAGTTTCACGATAACTACATTGATGTCGATTACGATCTGTCAAAGGTGCTATTCATAGCCACAGCCAATACCCTGAGCACTGTGGCGCAACCGCTTATTGACCGTATGGAGGTGATAGAACTGAGCGGATACATCAATGAGGAGAAAATGGATATCGCCCGCAAGCATTTGCTGCGGCGTATCAGCGCCGGTCTCGCTATCGAGCCATATGCAGTGAAGCTGTCTGATGCCGCCCTCTCAGAACTAATCGAGACCTATACCAATGAGAGCGGCGTACGCCAGCTTGAGAAACAGCTGTCCAAGATCTGCCGCAAGTATGTGATGGCTAAAATGAAGGGAGAGGAATTTCCTGAAGTGGTGGAGCCTGAGCATTTACGCGGTCTTCTTGGGTTGCCGGTGCATAACCGTGACAGATGGGAGGATAATATTTTCGCAGGTGTTGTGACAGGTCTGGCATGGACCCAGACCGGCGGAGAGATATTGCTGGTGGAATCATCGCTGACTCCGGGCAAGGGAGGCAAGCTCACCCTCACCGGCAATCTCGGGGATGTGATGAAAGAGTCAGCGACAATAGCCTACCAATGGGTAAAGGCGCACGCTTCACAGCTTGGTATAGACAACGGATTGTTTGACAGCTATCATCTGCATATTCACTTTCCCGAGGGAGCAATTCCAAAAGACGGACCTTCGGCCGGTATCACCATAGCCACATCCATTGTCTCCACATTCAGACAGACAAGGGTAGCACCACGTCTTGCCATGACCGGAGAGATCACTTTGCGCGGTAAGGTGCTTCCCGTCGGTGGCATTAAGGAGAAGATTCTTGCAGCTCACCGCGCCGGTATAACGGATATTATCCTGTCGGAAGAAAACCGTAAGGACATCGAGGATATCTCTCCAAAATATCTGGAGGGACTGAAATTTCACTATGTGACGACAGCTCTTGAGGTGATGCGGCTTGCCGTGACGGATGAGCCGGTGGTCGATGCACTCACCCTGACCGTCAGTCGCGATAGCGCCGTGTAAGATCGGTGTACGCGTCGATGCGGCGGTCGCGCAGAAACGGCCACCATCGGCGCACGTTCTCACATCTGTCCATGTCGATGTCGATTATAGCTGTCTGTTCTTCGTCACAGGGTGACTGATGCAGAAATTCGCCCTGCGGACCCGCAACAAACGAGCTGCCCCAGAATGTAATGCCATTGGTCTGACCCGATGGGTCAGGCTCATGACCGACACGGTTGACCGACACCACGGGCAGACCGTTAGCGATGGCGTGTCCACGTTGCACTGTAATCCAGGCTTCACGCTGACGTGCCTTCTCCGCAGGGGTGTCGCTGCTCTCCCAGCCGATAGCGGTGGGGTAGATCAGGATCTGGGCACCGGCGAGGGCCATGAGTCTGGCAGCCTCGGGATACCATTGGTCCCAGCACACAAGCACACCGAGACGTCCGACCGATGTGTCGATAGGAGTGAAGCCCAAGTCACCGGGTGTGAAATAAAACTTTTCATAATAGGCCGGATCATCGGGGATGTGCATCTTGCGGTATTTGCCCGCGATTGAGCCGTCGGTGTCAAATATTACCGCCGTATTGTGATATAGACCCGGTGCGCGGCGCTCGAATAGCGATGTCACCAACACCAAACCACACTCGCGTGCCACTGAGGAATAAAAATCCGTGACCGGGCCGGGCACCGGTACAGCGAGCGAGCAAAGATCAACATTTTCAGTCTGGCAAAAATAGAGTGAGTCGTGCAGCTCCTGATTTACGATAAGTCTGGCGCCATCGGCGGCAAGCTTACGTATCTTTTCTTTGAGTCTGTTGCGATTATCTTCAATATTTGCTGAATTACGCTGCTGAATTATTCCTACTTTCATGTTGATTATTGAGTGTATTGTGTTTTCAGAGGCCAAAGTTACGCAATTATTTCAAGAAAACCCCGGATTTATATTGAATTTGTGAATGATGCCATCCAAAAAGAAAATGATAATCGCCGAAATTTCTTATCTTTGCAGTCAAAACCGAAATTGACTGTAGGAATGAACGAAGGATATCTGCGTGTGGCCTCTTGTGTGCCGCAAGTATCGGTGGCCGGTTGTGCCGCCAATGTCGATAATATTATCAGTCTTGCCATAGAGGCCGACAGCAAGGGCTGCAGTGTGGCTGTGTTTCCCGAGATGTGTGTCACGGCCTATACATGTGGTGATCTGTTTCATAACCGTCAGTTGCTGGATGATTCGGCTCGTGGCGTGGCGCGTCTTGTCAACGAGTCGCGCTATGCGTTCAGCTGCATGATAGTGGTTGGTGCTCCGGTCGAGAGCGATACCACGCTATATAATTGTGCTATTGCCATACGCGGCGGTGAGATTATCGCCGTGGTACCGAAAACGTATCTTCCGAATTACAATGAGTTTTATGAGAAACGATGGTGGAGCGGCGCACCCGCGACAGCCGTATCCGGATACATCGGGGAGACGGAGGTATTGGTGGATCCACACCGTATTGTATCATTAGACGGAGTGAAGATCGGTTTTGAGATATGCGAGGATCTGTGGGCTCCCGAGCCACCTGGAGCACGTGCGGCAATGTCCGGAGCAGATGTGATAGTGAATCTCTCGGCGTCTGATGACCTCATCGGTAAATACAGCTATCTGCGGTCGCTGATCGTGCAGCAATCGGCCCGCTGTCTGTGCGGATACATATATTCATCGGCAGGATATGGCGAGTCGAGCACCGATCTTGTTTTTGACGGTAAAGCCATAATTGCCGAAAACGGCATGATACTTGCCTCCAATAAGCGATGGCAGAGCGGTAATCAGATTGTGATGTGTGATATAGATATTGCCGCCCTGAGGCATGACCGTATGCACTACGGCACCTTCAGCGACTGCGCACGCCGCAGCGGAGGGGTGCATTATGAAGTAACCGATGCCGGGGCTACCGGACACCACCCTGAAGATTTGATGCGTGAGATAGCGGCGCATCCGTTCGTACCGCCAACAGATGAGGCTGTGGCCGAGCGCTGTGATGAGATCCTGAATATTCAGATTGCAGGACTCGCCAGGCGTCTCGATTTCATTCATTGCCGCAGTCTGGTCGTCGGCATCTCCGGCGGACTCGACTCCACACTCGCTCTGCTCGTGGCGGTAGGTGCTTTTGACAGGCTCGGACTCGATCGTAAGGGTATCACCGGTGTCACTATGCCAGGATTCGGTACGACAGGGCGTACCCATGGTAATGCAGTAAAGCTGATGGAGCAGCTCGGTGTCACGATCCGTGAAATATCTATTGTGCCGGCCGTAGAGCAGCATTTCAAGGATATCGGTCATGATCCTGAGGTGCATGACGTGACTTACGAAAACTCACAGGCACGCCAGCGCACGTTGTTGCTGATGGATATCGCTAATCAGACGGGTGGTATTGTATTAGGTACGGGAGACCTCTCTGAGCTCGCATTGGGATGGGCGACCTACAATGGCGACCATATGTCG
>VIDP01116267.1_pt1 | contig 10441 bp, 8 predicted proteins | sample 5025131 | NCBI WGS metagenome assembly VIDP01 (sample SAMN11853144, study PRJNA449069) | gut metagenome | isolation source: stool from male vole | host: Microtus ochrogaster | place: USA:Florida | collected 2017
CGCGAAGACATCCGCAACTTCAAGAAAGAAACCGGCGTTGACCGCGTAGTAGTGCTCTGGGCTGCTTCAACCGAGGTTTATGTGCCCGTTGACGAAAAGATCCACGGCTCGCTCGAAGCTCTCGAAGCAGCCATGAAGGCTGACGACAAAGAGCATATCGCTCCCTCGATGTGCTATGCTTATGCAGCCCTCAAGGAAGGCGCTCCCTTCATCATGGGTGCCCCCAACACCACCGTCGACATCCCCGCCATGTGGGAACTCGCCGAGCAGACCGGTATGCCCATCGCCGGCAAGGACTTCAAGACCGGCCAGACCCTCGTTAAGTCAGGTTTCGCTCCCATCATCGGCACCCGTTGCCTCGGCCTGTCAGGTTGGTTCTCAACCAACATTCTCGGCAACCGCGACGGCCTCGTGCTCGACGAACCCGCCAACTTCCGCACCAAAGAAGTGTCGAAGCTCTCTACCCTTGAGTCAATCCTCGTGCCCGAAGAGCAGCCCGACCTCTACACCGACTACTACCACAAGGTGCGCATCAACTACTATCCTCCCCGCAACGACAACAAGGAAGGCTGGGACAACATCGACATCTTCGGCTGGATGGGCTATCCCATGCAGATCAAGATCAACTTCCTCTGCCGCGACTCTATCCTTGCTGCTCCCCTTTGTCTTGACCTCGTGCTCCTCAGCGACCTCGCTGCCCGCGCCGGCCGTTCAGGCATTCAGCGCTTCCTGAGCTTCTTCCTCAAGAGCCCGATGCACGACTACACCAAGAACGAAGTTCCCGTCAACCACCTCTTCCAGCAGTATGTAATGCTCAAGAACGCTATCCGCGAAATGGGTGGCTATGAGGCTGACGAAGAAATTGACTAATTCATAGCAGGATAACCCCTCTGAGACAGAGAGGGACATCTCCCCCATCAACCAATTTCAAGACCCTAACAGGCCGGCTCACTTTACGCGAGCCGGCCTGTTGATTTTTTACTCTCCGAAAGGAGCGGAAAAACATAGAGAAACTATCGGGGGTATATAAACCAAACGAGGGGCCGTTATCTCAACGCCTCCTCGCTTAGAAAATAAACCAATCATTATCACATTTCTACAATGGAAAAAGCAATTCATGCAATTCACTTATATAACATGGGGCGGAGAGAAAAGGTTTTGAGAAAAAGAGATTTTTTTTGCAGTGAGATGAAAATTTCGTAAATTCGCGTATATTTATCCCCTCAACAGGAGATTAAGCCTTAATCTGAACCACGATTCGCATTATTTAACACTTGTGGGCCGTTAAATTGCCCAACCCCGGTGGTAACTTTGCATCGTAATGAGACAGAAAGTCTCTCTCAGTCAAGCAACAAAAAAACAAACTATCATATGGAAAAGAAAAAAACCGCAGCCGCCAAGAAAAGCGTTGACCCCCGCGAGGCCAAAGTTGCCGCTCTCGGCGAAGCCCTCAAAAAAATCGAGAAAGACTACGGCAAGGGTGCCGTGATGAAACTCGGCGATGACAAGATCGAGGATATCGAGGTCATTCCCACCGGCTCGATAGGTCTCAACCATGCCCTCGGCGTGGGAGGCTATCCCCGTGGCCGAATCATTGAAATCTACGGCCCCGAATCGTCGGGTAAGACCACTCTCGCCATCCACGCCATTGCCGAAGCGCAGAAAAACGGCGGCATAGCTGCCATTATCGACGCCGAGCACGCCTTTGACCGCTTCTATGCCGAGAAGCTCGGAGTGGATGTCAACAACCTGCTCATAGCTCAGCCCGACAACGGCGAGCAGGCACTCGAAATTGCCGAACAGCTCATCCGCTCGTCGGCTATCGACATCCTGGTGGTCGACTCGGTTGCCGCCCTGACCCCCAAGAGCGAAATCGAAGGCGATATGGGCGACCGCAACGTGGGTCTGCAGGCACGACTCATGTCGCAGGCCATGCGCAAGCTCACCGGCACCATCTCGCGCACCAACACCACCTGTATCTTCATCAACCAGCTGCGTGAGAAAATCGGCGTGATGTTCGGCCCATCCGAGACCACCACCGGCGGTAACGCCCTGAAATTCTATGCCTCGGTGAGAATCGACATCCGCTCGAGCACCACTCTCAAAAACGGCGACGATGTGCTCGGCCGCCACACCAAGGTGAAAGTTGTCAAGAACAAGGTTGCGCCCCCCTTCCGCCGCGCGGAGTTTGACATCATGTTTGGCGAAGGTATTTCGCGCGCCAGCGAGATCGTAGACCTCGGCGTAGACCTCGGCATCCTCACCAAGAGCGGCGCATGGTTCAGCTATAACGGCTCTAAACTTGCCAACGGCCGCGACGCCACCAAGCGGGTGATAAGCGACAACCCCGAGCTGGCCGACGAGCTCGAAGCCCTCATCATGGAAGCCCTGCGCAACGGCGACGGCAGCAGCGCCAAGCCCAAAGCCGCCCCCTCGGCAAGCGCCAAGACCTCTGACGAAGGAGGCGACGACGAGTTTGACGACAACATCGACGACGACGATCTCAGCTTTGACGACAACGATGAGTTTTCGATTGAAGAAGACAAATAATCTCTCAAAATAACAACCCCTCGGGGAGACCGACGCCACCGCCGGCCTCCCCCTGTTGTTTATAACGGTGAGGCGCAAGGGAGGGGGCACACAGTGTGGGGTGCGGGCCGGGCGAGATGTCGCGAAGCAACAATCTGTTGAATTTTTGCCAATCGGCGAGGATATTACGACAAAATACGCTAACTTTGCAGATAGCATTAAGCGACATTTCCACATTAAGAAACTATGTCTACAAAAGTATTAGTAACGGGAGGGGCCGGCTTTATAGGCTCCAACCTCTGCGAACATCTCCTTGAAAACAATTATCAGGTGCGCTGTCTCGATAATTTTGCCACCGGAAAATGGCAGAACATTATCCCGCTTATAGAGCGCTTCGGCAGCTCGTTTGAAATGCAAGTGGGCGACATACGCAATCTCGAAGATTGCCGCAAGGCTGTAGACGGTGTGGAATATGTGTTTCATGAGGCGGCTCTCGGCTCGGTGCCCCGGTCGATCAACGACCCCATCACCACCAACGAGGTCAACATCGGAGGCTTCCTCAACATGCTCGTGGCGTCGCGCGACGCCGGGGTGAAGCGCTTTATCTTCGCCGCTTCCTCATCAACCTACGGTGACTCGAAGTCGCTCCCCAAGGTTGAGGATGTGATCGGAAAGCCCCTCTCGCCCTATGCCATAACCAAGTATGTTGATGAACTTTATGCCGATGTGTTTGCCCGCACCTATGGCACCGAGTATATCGGCCTGAGATATTTCAATGTGTTCGGACGCCGCCAGGACCCCAACGGTGCCTATGCCGCGGTCATACCCCTCTTTGTAAAGAAATTCATCTCCCATCAGGCGCCCAACATCAACGGCGACGGTGAATACAGCCGCGACTTCACATATATCGAAAATGTGATTCAGATGAATATGCTAGCCATGACAACCACCAATCCCGAGGCTGTCAACCAGATCTATAACACAGCTTTCGGCGAGCGCACCACCCTCAATCAGCTGGTGGCTTATCTGAGGGAATTTCTCGGAGAGAAAGACAGCGAGATACTCGCTATCGAGCCGACACATGGCCCCAACCGCGCCGGAGATATTCCCCACTCGTTAGCGTCGATCGACAAGGCAAGAAAGCTGCTCGGCTATGACCCGCAATTCTCAATGCGCGAAGGCCTGCGCAAGGCCGTTGACTGGTATTGGGATAACCTCTGATCACACTCATTTACTTCAACCTATTGTTTAGACTATTTCCTATGGAAAAAGATATAAAAGTCTGCGTTATAGGCCTGGGCTATGTAGGCTTACCCTTAGCCCGACTTTTTTCTACAAAATATCCCACCGTCGGATTTGACATGAATCCGACCCGAGTGGCAGCCCTGATGGCCGGCCACGACAGCACCCTTGAAGTAGATGACACCCTGCTCAGCGAGGCGATAAGCAAGCACGGGTTTGTGTGCACCTCCGACATCAACGACATTCGCGACTGCAATTTCTATGTGGTGGCGGTGCCCACACCGGTCGATAAGAACAACAACCCCGACCTCACACCCCTCTACCGGGCTTCGGAAACAATAGGCAAGGTGATCAAGCCGGGCGATATTGTGGTCTATGAATCAACAGTCTATCCCGGAGTAACCGAAGATGAGTGTGTGCCCGTGATAGAAAAAATCAGCGGGCTGAAATTTAACAAAGACTTCTTTGTGGGCTATTCGCCCGAGCGTATCAACCCCGGCGACAAGCTCCACACCGTTGAGAAAATCAAGAAAATCACCTCAGGCTCCACCCCCGAGACCGGGCGGCTTGTCAACGAAGTCTACTCATCGGTTATCACTGCCGGCACCCACCTCGCCCCCTCGATCAAGGTGGCCGAGGCTGCCAAGGTGATTGAAAACTCCCAGCGCGACATCAACATTGCCTTTGTCAACGAGCTCTCGAAAATATTTACCCTCATGGGCATCAACACTCAGGATGTGCTCGAAGCAGCCGCCACCAAGTGGAACTTCCTGTCGTTTAAGCCCGGACTGGTAGGGGGTCACTGCATAGGCGTCGACCCCTACTATCTCGCTCAGTGCGCCCAGCGCTACGGCTATAATCCCGAGATAATTTTGGCAGGCCGCCGCATGAACGACGGCATGGGCGCCTATGTGGCCGACAGAGTGGTGAAACTCATGCTGAAGAAGGGTATTCAGGTGTTGGGATGCAACATTCTGATACTCGGCATCACCTTTAAGGAAAATTGCCCCGACGTGAGAAACACCAAGGTTATCGACATAGTCAATGCCCTCAAGGAATATAATCTCAATCTCACTGTCTATGACCCCTGGGCCAACCCCGAGGCGGTGAAACATGAATATGGCATAGAGGTGACCGACAAGCTTCCGACCGACAGGAAATTTGACGCCGTGATAGCCGCGGTGGCTCATCGCGAATTTGCCGACATCGACATCAATTCGCTTGTCACACCCCGCCATGTGATATTTGATGTAAAGGGCACCCTGCCGCGCTCACTTGCCGACGCAAGCCTCTGATAAGTTTTTTGCCCCGATAACTGCAAAAATCCCACACATCTATAATATTGGAGGTTGTCGTTTCGTTAGAATAATGGATATTCCAAGCGAATTTGCCAAACTCTGATATTTTATGAATATAGCTGTCGTCGGAACCGGATATGTGGGACTTGTGTCAGGCACCTGTTTTGCCGAAATGGGTGTCAACGTTACCTGCGTGGACATTGACGAGAAAAAAGTTGAATCTCTGCGCCGTGGCGAAGTCACCATCTATGAGCCGGGGCTTGAAACCCTTGTGAAGCGCAATGTGGCTGAGGGGAGACTGAAATTCACCACCGACCTCGCCTCCTGCCTGCCGCAGTCGGAGATAGTGTTTATCGCCGTGGGCACTCCTCCCGACGAGGATGGCTCGGCCGACCTGCGCTATGTGCTCGACGTGGCCCGTGAGTTTGGCCGCAACATCAGGAAATACACTCTGCTGGTCACCAAATCAACCGTTCCGGTAGGCACCGCCGCCAAGGTGCGCAAGGTGATAGAGCAGGAACTCGAAGCGAGGGGCGAAAAGGTGGAATTTGACGTGGCCTCCAACCCTGAATTTCTCAAGGAGGGCGCTGCCGTGAGTGACTTCATGCGCCCCGACCGCGTGGTGGTGGGTGTTGACAGCGACCGTGCCCGCGAGCTTATGTCGCGCCTCTACCGCCCCCTGCTGCTCAACAATTTCAGGGTTATCTACACTGACATCCCTTCGGCCGAGATGATCAAATATGCCGCCAACTCAATGCTGGCCACGCGCATATCATTCATGAACGACATCGCCAACCTGTGTGAGCTTGTCGGCGCTGATGTCAACATGGTGCGCAAAGGCCTCGGCAGCGACAGCCGCATAGGTCTGAAATTTCTCTATCCCGGATGCGGATATGGCGGCTCATGCTTCCCCAAAGATGTTAAAGCGCTGATCACCACCGCCCGTCAGGCCGGATATGAGATGAAGGTGCTCAAAGCCGTTGAGGAAGTCAACATCAACCAGAAGGAACTCCTGGTGAAGAAGCTTAAGAAAGCTCTCGGCCCTGACCTGAGAGGTCGCGTAATTGCCGTGTGGGGACTTTCCTTCAAGCCCGAGACCGACGACATGCGCGAAGCCACCTCGCTTGTGGTGATCAACCGGCTGCTTGAGGCGGGCGCAAGAGTCAAGGTCTATGACCCCGTGGCCATGAATGAGTGCAGGCGCCGCATGGGCGATGTTGTGGAATATGCCAAAGATATGTATGACGCGCTGGTAGATGCCGACGCAATGCTCATGCTTACCGAATGGAAGCAATTTCGCATGCCATCGTGGGAAGTAGTTACAAAAGCCATGCGTCGACCGCTCATCATCGACGGCCGAAACATCTACGACCCCCGGGAAGTTGAAGCGGCCGGAATTGAATACCATTATGTGGGCCATTGAAAATCATGAAGATAGCATTAGTTAATTACAGATATTTCATCTCGGGCGGACCTGAGCGCTATTACTTCAATATCAAGGAGATATTGGAGCGCAACGGCCACACCGTGATTCCCTTTTCGATCAAAGGCCCCAAGAATTTCAAAACCGACTATGAGGAATATTTCATGGAGTCGGTCGACGACGAGGAGTATTTCGTAAACACCCGCAAGACTCCGGCCACGATGCTGAAATCGTTTAGCCGCATGTTTTATTCGCGCGAGGCCTACCGCAAGTTCAGCCGTCTGCTCAACGACACCAAGCCCGATGTGGTATATATAATGCAATATCACAACAAGATTTCTCCTTCGATAATCTATGCTGCCAGGAAAGCGGGGGTAAGGGTCGTACACAGGATAAGCGACTTCCAGTATATGTGCCCGAGCGCGCTGTTTTATAACGACCGCACGGGAGTGTGTGAGGATTGTCTTAACGGCAAGCTGATAAGTTGTGTCAAGAACCGGTGCGTACACGGATCATTGTTTCTTTCGGCAGTCAAAGCCTCGGCAAAGGCCTTCCACGACATGCTCGGCACAGCCGGGAAGGTTGATGACTTTGTGGTGCCCTCAAAGTTCACTCTCGGCAAGCTCAAACAGTTTGGCATCGACCCCAAACGGCTTCATCATGTGCCCACGTTCTTTAACGGAGAGGTGGATCAGAGCAAGCTGACCTATGAGCCATTCTTCCTCTATGTAGGGCGCGTGGAGAAGGAAAAAGGGGTAAAGACTCTTGTTGACGCTTTTGCCGGGACACCTCATAAACTGATAATAATAGGCTTCTCAAACAATGGCTATGACGAGCAATTGAAGAAAAGCCTCGAAGGGAAGCAACATAACATCGAATTTACAGGCCGCATGGATTTTGCGGGGATTGCGAAATATCTGTCGCGCTGTCTCTGCACTCTCGTGCCCTCAGAGAGCTACGACAATATGCCCAACGCTATCCTCGAAGCCTTTGCATATAGTAAAGCGGTGATAGCTACCGACTTCGGCTCGCTGCCCGAATTGGTAATCGACAAGGTTACCGGTCTTACTTTCCCCTATGGCGACGTCGAGGCGCTGAGACAGCGCGTGGATTATATGGCCGCCAATCCTGCCGAGGCCAAGCGCATGGGCCGAGAGGCACGCAAGATGCTCGACGAGAAATTCACACCCGAAGTTCATTATCGCTCGCTCATCGAGATACTTAAAAATCCGACCTCGGAATGAGCTCGCTTTGAGCCATGCCGAAGCCGGATTGGTTTTTATTCTATTCCGCTATATCTAATCAGAGTATGCCCTGAGCCATCATGGCGTTGGCAACCTTCATGAAGCCGGCCACATTGGCGCCCTTGACATAGTTGATATATCCGTCAGCCTCGCGGCCGTAGAGCTCACACTGGTGGTGGATGTCGGCCATGATGTTTTTAAGACGGGTGTCGACCTCCTCGGCTGTCCATGAAATTTTCTGCGAGTTCTGAGCCATCTCGAGACCCGACACGGCCACACCGCCGGCATTGGCAGCCTTGCCGGGAGCATAGAGAATCTTGGCGTTGAGGAATTCCTTGATAGCCTCGGGGGTGGAAGGCATGTTGGCACCCTCGCTCACGGCTATGCAGCCATTGGCCAGCAGAGCGCGGGCGTCGTCGCCGTCGATTTCGTTTTGGGTGGCGGAGGGCATGGCGATGTCACATTTCACATTCAGCCAGGGGCGCTCGCCGGGGAGATAGGTGCAGGGATATTTGTCGGCAAACTCGCGTATGCGTCCGCGGTAGATGTTCTTGAGATCGAGAATATAATGGAGCTGCTCCTCGGTGAGACCGTCGGGCACTATGATTGTGCCGTCGGAATCGCTCATCGACACCACTTTGGCTCCAAGCTCCATCAACTTGACGGCTGTGTAGGTGGCCACGTTGCCCGAGCCGGAGATAGCCACGCGCTTGCCTTTGATGTCGATGCCCCTGGTGGCGAGCATGTTGAGCAGGAAATAGCAGTTGCCGAAACCGGTGGCCTCGGGGCGTATGAGCGAGCCGCCAAATTCGCGGCCTTTGCCGGTGAAGGTGCCGGTAAACTCGCGCGCCATCTTCTTATACATGCCATACATATAGCCGACCTCGCGACCGCCAACGCCTATGTCGCCGGCAGGCACATCGGTGTCGGGGCCTATCTGACGCCACAGTTCGGTAATGAAAGCCTGACAGAATCTCATCACCTCCATGTCGCTCTTGCCGCGGGGCGAGAAGTCAGAGCCGCCTTTTGCGCCGCCCATAGCGAGAGTGGTGAGCGAGTTTTTGAATGTCTGCTCGAAGGCGAGAAACTTGAGAATCGACTGATTGACCGACTTATGAAACCTTATGCCGCCTTTATAGGGGCCGATGGCATTGTTGTGCTGAATGCGGTAGCCCATATTGTTTTGCACGCGTCCCTGGTCGTCGACCCACGACACTCTGAATGAGAAAATTCTGTCGGGAATACAGAGTCTCTCGATAAGGTTATATCTCTCAAACTCGGGATGCTGGTTATAGGTATCCTCAATAGTTGTCAATACCTCTTCAACGGCCTGGATATATTCGGGCTCGTTGGGAAACCGGCGACGAAGGTCATCAATTACTTCAGTTGCTTTCATCGTTAAAAAATAAATGAATATTGTAGATTTTGGAAACGGTTGCAAAAGTATATAATTATCTTCGGTTTCACAACAATCAAGATTAATATTTTCGGATAAAGATTGCAATTTGTGAGCCATTGGGTGATTATTCCTCCTCCGTAGCTCGCGGGAGAAACCGGGAGCGGAATATTTTTTCTTTGAAAAGTCTTGACATTTTACCAACGTTATTGTATCTTTGCGTTGTATTTTTACAACGATATAATCTCTTAATAATAATGAATGCTTCAGGAACTTCTCACACCCACATCTCTCAACGCGACGTTGACTTCAAAGCCCTCTGCCGCGAAATTATCCGCACTTCACCTACACCTCTCACCTATCGCGAGGTGCTTGCCAAAGCCTGCTCGATGCCCGCACCGGCTTATTATGTGGACTATTACTACGCCATGCGCAAGCTGAGGGCCATACGCAAAATGCCAACAGAGCGCGCCCGCCGGGCCTCGCGCGGCCGATGGGCGGAGATAGACTCGCGCGCCCGCAAGCTCGAGGCCGAAGGAGTGCCTCATCACAAGGCGGTGGAGCAGGTGCTCCTCGCGGGCAATGCCTCAGGATTTTTCATTGCCCCCACTACAGCCCTTCGCCATCTTCGCCGCATAGCCAACCGTTAACCCACCCATTCAATCTTTTTATGCTGACAAATTTTTCACTCTCAATACGCTCTATTTCTTCGCAGATTCTCGCCCTCGAAGCCCTGCGCATCGCCACCACCCCCGGCTGCGACTCCCCAGCCCTCTTTACCTCCGACCATCTTCCGGCGCTCCATCGCTCGATAAGAGGCGCCTTCGCACGGATGCTGCTGGCAATCTCCCCGGCTGTGACCGAGAGCAACATCGCCGACCTCACCGATGAGTCTGAGCTGCTGACCTTTAGCCTCGAGGTTCCTGACTCGCTTCACTCGCCCACAATGCGCAAAATCATGGAGGAAGCCCTCGTTAACCTCACCCTCGCCGGAAGCGCTCCCTCCCCCGCCAAAGAAAGCCTCTCGGCCATAGCCGAGGAGCTGCTCAGACGCATCTCCTCAATGCTCAGCGACACTTTCAACGGCACTCTGAGGCTGAAATGCTACGACATTTGAAAGTTTTTTCACAAAAAAATCGCCGAAAAATTGCACAACTCAAAAATAACCGCTAATTTTGCACCCGAAAATGGTAGGCCACTGCCTTGCAGTGACAACCGGCCAAGGAGAGATGGCAGAGTGGTCGATTGCGGCGGTCTTGAAAACCGTTGAGGGTCACACCTCCGGGGGTTCGAATCCCTCTCTCTCCGC
>VIDP01017876.1_pt1 | contig 10410 bp, 8 predicted proteins | sample 5025131 | NCBI WGS metagenome assembly VIDP01 (sample SAMN11853144, study PRJNA449069) | gut metagenome | isolation source: stool from male vole | host: Microtus ochrogaster | place: USA:Florida | collected 2017
GAGCACAAGATGCGGTTTGAAATACAAAAAAGCACGACAAACAAACAAACCGTTCCCAATGTCATGGGGATGGGGGCTTCCGATGCCCTTTTCATCCTTGAAAACCATGGGCTGAACGTAGTGATATCTGGAAAAGGAAAAGTCGTCAAGCAGTCGTTACCTCCCGGATCGTCATATAGGAAAAATCAACATATCAATCTCGTATTAAAGTAGTTTTTAATTGAAAAAACATTCTTAGAATCATGAAACTGTCCAATCTTCTGCAACAACTGAATTATAGCATTGCCGGAAATACGGCTCTTGATACCGAAATCAGCGGCGTCAGCCAGGACAGCCGGCAAATTGTCGACGGAGGTCTCTTTGTGGCCATCAGAGGCACGGTTGCCGACGGTCACCAATACATAGAAAAAGCCATTGAAAACGGCGCCAAAACCATCGTCTGCGAATCTCTTCCTGAGCAGTTGCATGACGGAATCTCTTATCTGAGCGTTAAAGACGGCAACCAGGCCCTCGCCGCTCTGGCGGCCGCATGGTTCGGCAATCCATCGGAACAACTGACTTTGGTCGGTGTGACAGGAACCAACGGGAAAACGACCATAGCCACCCTACTATACAAACTCTTTTCTTCATTAGGTTATCCCTGCGGACTGCTTTCAACTGTATGCAACTATGTTATCGGTAAGGCCATCCCGGCAACGCATACCACCCCCGATCCTCTGGAACTGAACAAGCTGCTACGACAAATGGTCGACGCCGGCTGTGAATACGCATTCATGGAGGTTAGTTCCCACTCTGCCGACCAGAAAAGAATCGGCAGCCTGAAGTTTGACGGCGGTATCTTCACAAATCTCACAAGAGACCATCTGGACTACCATAAAACGTTTGATAATTATCTGAAAGCAAAAAAATCATTCTTCGACATGTTGCCGGCAAGCGCTTTCGCACTCAGCAATGCCGATGACAAGAATGGAAGCATCATGCTACAAAATACACAGGCCAGAAAACGTCAGTACAGCGTCCGCTCTTTGACAGACTATACGGCCTCCATCATCGAAGAACATCTGGAGGGCATGGAACTTCAGTTCGGCATCGGCAATACTTTGCAAACACCGATAATAACTCACTTCATAGGTCGTTTCAATGCCTCCAACCTCGCTGCCGTTTTCGGTGCAGCTATCGAATTAGGCACCAAGCCGGAAGAGGTACTTCTCAAAATGAGCGAACTGGTCCCAGTGAACGGACGCTTTGAGGTCATCCATTCTCCGGCAGGATTCCACGCCATCATAGATTACGCCCATACTCCCGACGCATTAGTCAACGTGCTTGATTCCATTCAGGAAATCCTAAGGAAAGGTCGACAGATCATCACCGTTGTCGGATGCGGCGGAAACCGTGACAAAGGAAAGCGCCCCATCATGGCCAAAGAGGCCGCTTTGCGTAGCCAACGGCTTATACTGACATCCGACAACCCTCGATTCGAAGATCCGGAGGAAATTTTAAAAGACATGTCGGAGGGTTTGGATAATCCGGAACTTCGCGCCAAAACCATTTTCATCACCAACCGGCGGGAAGCGATCCGCACAGGACTATCTTTCGCCCAAACTGGGGATGTAGTTCTTATCGCTGGAAAAGGTCACGAGAATTATCAGGAAATCAAAGGAGTGAAACACCATTTTGACGATCACGAAATAGTCAGAGAATTCATCGGATCAGCCCCGCAGACCCTTTAAATACATATCCGATCCAACTATAACTTTCAATACATCAATATATCCATGCTCTACTATCTTTTCAGATACTTAGGAGAATTCGGTATTCCCGGAGCCCACATTTGGAGCTATATCTCTTTCCGTTCCATTCTTGCCCTGATCTTTTCGCTGATTATTTCCGTCTGGTTCGGCGAACACTTTATCAAATATATGAAACGGAAGCATATCAGCGAAACCCAACGTGATCCGAAAATCGATCCTTACGGAACTGCCAAGATCGGAGTACCGACCATGGGAGGGATCATCATCATTGTAGCCACCGTCCTGCCGTGCCTTCTCTTCGGCCGCCTAAGAAATATATATATGATTATCATGTTGGTGACCATCGTGTGGCTTGGGATCCTCGGCTTTGCCGACGATTACATAAAAATGAAAAAGAGCAAGGACGGATTGCGCCCGATCTTCAAACTCGCCGGTCAAATGATTCTCGGCTTGGGAATCGGATTGACACTCTACTTGAGTCCCGACGCCGTCATCCAGGAAAATATCGTCCAGCAGCCGCAGAAAACTCATAACATTGCGGCCCCGAATAAAATAAATCGGACTGGATCCGGTACATTTGCGACAGATCCGGCTGGAGCGATTGCCCCTAATGAGAGTATCATACTGAAAAACGAGAAAGTGAAGAGCACCCAGACAACACTGCCGTTTATCAAGAACCACAATCTGGACTATGCCGGTTGGTTCAGCTGGCTGGGGCCCTATCAGCAGACCGCCGGATGGATTTTCTTCATCATTGTCACGACATTCATCATCATGGCCGTTTCCAACGGTGCGAATCTCAACGATGGCATGGATGGTATGTGTGCCGGCAACTCTGCAATCATTAGCATTGCATTAGGACTGCTGGCCTATTTTTCAAGCCATATCGAATATGCCAGATACTTCAATATCATGTATATTCCGGAAAGTCAGGAGCTGGTCATATTCATCTGCGCTTTCGTAGGAGCACTTATCGGTTTTCTATGGTATAACGCATTTCCAGCACAGATATTCATGGGCGATACAGGATCTCTGCCGATCGGCGGGGTTATCGGCGTAACTGCAATCTGTATTCATAAAGAATTGCTTATTCCCGTCTTATGCTTTATTTTTTTCATCGAAAGCCTCAGCGTCATGGCCCAGACATCCTATGCCCGGTACGGCAATAAACGGGGATTGAAGCTACGGGTTTTCAAACGGGCTCCGATACACGACACCTTCCGGGTACTACCAAGTCAGATTGCCCCCGAAACACACATTCTTCTGAACTGGCCGCGTGGGTTCTGGCATGAGTCTAAAATCACCGTCCGGTTCTGGATTGTTACCATTATTCTGGCGGCATTGGCCATCATTACATTGAAAATCCGTTGACAAATTCCATATTCAGACAATTAAAAATAAAGATATGAAACGCATAGTGGTCCTGGGTGGAGGAGAAAGCGGTGTGGGAGCCGCCATACTCGCCAAAGTAAAAGGTTTCGACACATTCCTCAGCGATGCCTCGCCCATCAAAGACAAATATAAGGAACAACTCCGCAAATGGGAAATCCCGTTTGAGGAAAACATGCACACTCCCGAACTGATACTGAACGCAGCAGAGGTTATCAAGAGTCCCGGCATACCTCTGACGGCCCCATTAGTCCTGGAACTCTTGAAAAAGGGAACTCCAGTCATCTCCGAAATAGAGTTCGCAGGACGTTATACCGATGCAAAAATGATTTGCATAACGGGAAGCAACGGTAAGACGACCACAACATCGCTGACATACCATATCCTCAAAAATGCGGGACTTAATGTAGGTCTGGCAGGAAATATCGGAAAAAGTCTGGCCTTACAGGTCGCCACCGAACATTTCGATTATTATGTTATCGAGCTCAGTTCTTTCCAGCTCGACAACATGTATAAGTTTAAGGCCAATATTGCAGTCGTACTGAATATAACACCGGATCACCTGGACCGCTACGATCACCGGATGCAAAATTATATCGATGCCAAGCTCCGCATTTTGCAAAATATGGGGCACGACGAGAATTTCATATATTGGGCGGAAGACCCGATCGTGCAGAAAGAAATCGAAAAACGGAAAGGGCTGGAAGTTCGGCTGCTCCCGTTCACCGGAAAATCGCTTCAGGAAATGGGCGATCGTCCCTTGTCTCCGGGAGCCTACATCCGCAATAACAAAATCGTCTTCGACCTGCCCGGTCAGATGATGGATCTTGACGAAGAGGATTTACCGTTGCCGGGACCCCATAACCTGTATAATACAATGGCCGCCACTATGTCTGCCGGCCTCATGGGAATTAAAAAGGAGGAAATCCGTAATGCTCTCAAGACATTCAAAGGAGTGGAACACCGCCTTGAGAAAGTCGCAACCATCGACGGGATAACTTATATCAACGACTCGAAAGCGACCAACGTCAACTCCTGCTGGTATGCCCTCATGAGTATGCATACCCCCACAGTCCTCATCCTGGGAGGGAAAGACAAAGGCAACGATTACACCGAAATTGAAGAATTGGTGCGGACCCGATGCACGGCATTGGTTTACATGGGCGTGCACAACGAAAAACTGCACGATTTCTTCGACAGACTTGGAAAACCAACGGCCGATGCCTCCTCCATGCAGGAAGCGCTGGAAAAATGCAGGGCTTTCGCTAAACCGGGCGACACGGTACTGCTTTCTCCATGCTGCGCCTCATTCGATCTTTTTAAAAGCTATGAAGACCGAGGCGAGCAATTCAAAGTCATCGTCCGAAACTGGGAAAAAGAAAATTCCCGCTAAGCGATTAAAAGCCCTTCCGGTCCGACTTCAATGACTCCGACAACAGCATTCAGTTATTCACAAACTACATCATTCACCCTACTACACACTTTCGGCCATGGCAGAAATAAAACCGAAATCATTTTCCGACTCTTTGATGAAAGGAGATAAATATCTATGGGGTATTTATCTGACATTACTGGCCATCTCTTTTGTCGAAATGTACAGTGCCTCCAGTTCCTTGGCTTACAAAGCCGAGTCCAACAGTGACCCGATGTTAAAACACACGATGTTTCTGGTGGCGGGCTTCATCGGAGTCATCATATTTCAGAACTTCAAGATAGAAACGATCCGCAACTGGGGAGCCATACTTTTCGTCATGGGCTTTCTGCTCATGATCATCATGCCATTTGTCACCAAAGCGTACCAAGGGGCCCATCGCAGTGTTCTCGGCATCCAACCGGCCGAACTATGCAAATTGGGCCTTATGATCATGCTCAGCCATGTCATTACAGTCTCCCAACGCAAGACATTAGGCGGCGTCCCCAAGCAACGTTTTTACATTATGTTAGGGATGATTGCCTTAATCTGTATCCCCATCGCCTTCCAGAATCTTTCAACGGCTCTCATCATCGGTTTCACCGCCTTATGTATCATGCTATTGGGAAATGTACAGCTGTCCTACCTGCGAAATCTGATCTTAATCCTTTCCGGCATTGCAGTATTGGGGGTACTCCTTCTCTATCCGCTATACCAAAACGATGTTGCACGCAAAAAAGAAAATAAAGAGCTGCTCGATCTCAAATTCCTCAACCGTGCACATACATGGGCCGACCGTATTTATGGAGAAAACGACATTCCTCTATATCAGCAGGATCCCAACGGTGAAAATTCCCAGACCATCTATGCCCACATGGCATTGGCCAACAGCTATCCGTCTCCCATTGGCCGTATTCCCGGCAACAGCCAGACCCGTGACTTCTTTCCCGAGGCTTATTCCGATTACATTTTCGCCATCATCTTTGAAGAGCTGGGGTTCATTGGAGCCATTGTCGTGATCGGTCTATACCTGTTTCTACTCATCCGTTCCTATTTCATTGTCAGACACTGCGACGACCTTTTTACAAAATTGGTCATGATGTCATTCGCCATTCTTATTACGATACAGGCCCTCATCCACATAGGCGTTTGCACCGGTGCCATGTTCGTGACCGGCCAGCCCCTGCCTATTATCAGCCGCGGCGGTTCATCCATCATAGCCATGAGCTGTGCCTTCGGTATCCTTTTCAGCATCAGCAGAAATATGGAGGCAAATCACCTCAAGGAACCGGAAAGTGAGCCTCAAACTATTGAAACCGTCTAAAAGCCTCATTTCTTCATAACCCGTCGACACGGTATCATCTTTTTCACCGCGTCAAGGCATTAAGATTCAACTGAAATAAAAGCATATAACATAACAAATCTCCATTTTAAGCCGGGATAAGTTGTTAAAATGGAGATTTGTTTTATCTGCAAAAGAAAAATACTCTTTCACATCTCAATATTCTATTCCTTCTGGCTCTCAGATGGATCTACTACCCAAATTACCAAAAAGTACCAATACCAATAAAGTGAGTCTGAAGCTTCGCGTCCACCAATTTACAAAGTTTGGTAAAATCCTTTTGATACTGATAACCGATATAAAAATTGCCTAATGCAAAACCCAATCCGGCATTCCATCCGAACTGCAAGTGCTTAAAAGCAGTAGAACCCATATCATCTTTGCTAAAATAGTCACACGTTTCATTTGAAATGTAATCTCCATCCGTTTTTTCTTGACCATAAATAAAACACTTGAAATTCAAACCTGCGTAAGGCATTGCATAAATATTATTCGCTAACTTAGCTTTAACCACAAGATTGAGGGGGACAGATACATCTATGAAATCTTCACGTATACTGACATCATTGTCTCCCATCTTATCCATGACCCAAGACATTCTAAAACCGGTCTCCAGATAAAGGGGGAAATCTCTCGAAACAGATCCACCATGAAATGCACCAATTGACACCCCCTGGTCTTTACTCAAATCTCCAAAATCTAATCCTGCAATCTTTACCTGCGAATTTGTATACGCTACCATAAACCGGCCATAAGAATCATTTCCGGATGTGACCTTTGAAGATGCTATATTAGAAAACTGTGCTGTAGCCGATGTGACTAATGACAACATCAAGACTGTAAAAAGAATTATTCTGTTCATAATTATTGATATTTTATGGTTTAAATGTCATTCTCCAAACGTTTGCTATCCCGGCATCACTACCACGTTGGGAAACGAAATAAATATACTTACCGTCCCGGCTCCATACCGGGCTCAAATCATCAGAATAAAAGTTCGTTAACTGCCGTAAATCAGAACCATCAGACTTACACACATAAATATCAGTATTACAATAATAACGTCCTTTATCGTAATTCAAAATTGTACCACCTACCAAAACCAACCACTTACCGTCCGGAGACAAAGAAGGAGTAGAAAAACTCATCCGAGAATCAGTAACAATAGGAATCTCCTGTCCCGTTTCATAATCTACTTTCCAAATCTCTAAATAACCGCTATTTCCAGTCCTTACAACAATAAAATGCCGACTCTCCGGCAATCAATTCAGGATTCATTCCATTCGAATATAATGAAAGTAATCGGTTATCCATGTCCATACTCCATATATTAACGTGATTTCCTTTATCCTGACGAGAGAAAAACACTCTGTCACCCTCATTCGTAAAAACGGGAGAATAATCATTAGCATTCGCTGTCAATTGCTGTGCAACATAAGCATTAGAGGCGTTCGTCAGATACAATTCATTACTTCCGTTTTCCGATAATTCTGAATACACCAAATGTTGCCCATCAAGAGAAAACCGCAAATCCAGCACCGTTTGTCGATGAGTCAGTAACCGTACATCTCCATCCCTATAAATAGGCTTAATAAAAACATTGGTCGTTTGATCTTTAACCGCTAAGAATGCAAGAGTAGAATCGTTTGCAGAGATGTCGATAACCCGATTCGTCCACCAAGAAATCCGAGTATTAGAGGAACGACGTCGCACCTTAGGCATACAAACCCCATCTGCATCAGAAGTAAGTTTCACAAATTCCAAACCCACTTCCTCTTTTGAATAAACTGCAGAATAATCCAATGAAACAGATTGCGCGCCGACCCTAAAAGCTCCCGACAATAAAAAAGCACATTTATGATCCTATATTTCATAGTCAATCATATTATTGCCTATAGGTACTCCAAATTCGGCATAAAACAAAAAAGACGGGAGCCTCTTATCGGTTGCTTATCCGAATCCGAGGCTCTCGCATTGCCCAACTTATGGATAAGCAACGTAAAAGCCTCACGTCCGGATGTTATAACAAACTCCCTCCCACCCTATAGCATGAGGTAGAAGAAGCATATTAATACACCTTCCATGGACATTTACTGTTGCCGCATCTTCATAAGTTTGTAATTTGCGAGATTACGGATTCGAAGATAAACGACGTCGTAAGCGTCTTATCAATAAACTTATCTATACCGTCTCATTTATTAGAGCAAGGATAGACGCCTCAAAGATATATATATTATAAAAAATGACAAAATTATACCACAAAATATTCATACCTCCACACAAAAATTCTTTCAGATATCCATTTCTATCTTTAACTATCAACATCAATAAAAAACATCATCCTATTTATCCAAAAGAATAAATAGGATGATGAAGAAATCCAAAATCTCATTTCCTGTTTGATTTCGATATTTTGTCAGGAATCAAATCGGAAATGAGATTCTTATCTTGACGATGATGCCGTGATATATGCTGTTTAAAATGCGGACAAGAAGAAATCAGACATTGAAACGGAAGTGCATAATATCACCATCCTGCACCTCATATTCCTTACCTTCTACGCTAAGCTTTCCGGCCTCCTTGACTGCGGCTTCTGAGCCATATTGAAGATAATCTTCATATTTTATGACCTCCGCACGAATAAATCCCTTTTCAAAATCGGTATGGATGATACCTGCACACTGCGGGGCCTTCATTCCTTTCCGGTATGTCCAGGCTTTAACTTCCATCGGACCGGCAGTAATATAAGTCTGAAGATTCAGCAGCTTATAAGCAGCCTGAATAAGGCGGTTGACGCCACTTTCTTCCAAGCCCAATTCTTCCAAAAACATCTGCCGTTCCTCAAAAGTCTCCAATTCGGCAATTTCCGATTCGATTTTTGCTGCCAACATAAGTACTTCAGCCTGCTCATCTGCCACCGCGGCTTTAACGGCCTCCACATAATGGTTGCCCTGTTTCGCGCTGGCCTCGTCGACGTTGCAGACATACAAAATCGGCTTCGAAGTCAGCAGGAAAAGGTCACGGAGAGCGGCCTGCTCTTCCGGAGAATCGAAATGCACGGTACGGGCAGAACGTCCCTGTTCCAACGCAGCCTTGACGGCATTCATTACAGACAGCAATACCTTGGCATCCTTATCTCCGCCGGAAGCCGCCATTTTTGCAACTTTAGGCAAACGGGTTTCAATAGTCTCAAGATCCTTTAACTGCAACTCCGTATCGATAATCTCCTTATCCCGGATCGGATCGACCGAGCCATCCACATGGGTAACATTCTCGTCGTCGAAACAACGAAGAACGTGGATAATGGCATCCGTCTCGCGAATATTTGCCAAAAACTTATTTCCTAAACCCTCGCCTTTGCTTGCTCCTTTTACAAGACCGGCAATGTCTACAATCTCCACTGTAGCCGGAACCACCCGGCCTGGATGTACGATTTCGGCCAGCTTGCTAAGCCGTTCATCGGGAACAGTGATAACACCGACGTTAGGCTCGATAGTACAAAAGGGGAAATTGGCAGCCTGCGCCTTCGCGCTCGAAAGGCAATTGAACAATGTGGACTTACCGACGTTCGGAAGGCCCACTATACCGCACTGAAGTGACATATCTTTCTAAAATTATCAATTTTACAAATATCTCCGACCGGCATCGACATACACACAATGCCCTTAGGTTCATTTAAATGAACGAACGAATGTGGCAATAGTCAAAGACAACGATACTAAAGAAATCCCGAAAGTATAAAACGGATTGATTTCTCGGCTGGAAACTTTCGTATTGTTAGGCTCGACATATACGATATCGTTCTGCTGTAAATAGTAGCCGGGGCTTGTCACAATATTCGGGTCACGCAAATCCACATCATAGGTTGTCAATTTGCCGTCCTGTTCACGATATACATGAACCTTGTTACGTTCTCCGTAGACAGTCAGATCCCCAGCCATGGCAATAGCGTCGTAAATAGAAACACGATCTGTCTTTATCTCAAACTGGCCGGCACGGCCAACTTCCCCGAGGACGGAGATCTTACTGTTATTGAACATGACATCGACAATGGCATCGCTAATCATACCGGTAGTACGAAGATAATTTCTTATCATATCGGCCAGTTCCATACGGGTCATTCCTTCCACTTTCAGTTTTCCCATAGAAGGATAATCGATTTCGCCATTAGGATCCACCCAATATACCAACGGAGTACCGGTTCCACCACCCATACTTACAGATCCGCCACTTGCAAATGCCTTTTGCGTCAATTGCCTATTGAAAGGGGCGGCCACCTCCGCATTCTTCTCACTATTTACGATGATCAGCAATTGATCGTCCTTTTTTATGCGTGGGCTATAAGCGACAGGGATCTCCTGCGGCTCTAATTCCGCCATTCCTTGCAAGTAAACGACTTTCTCACGAGTATGGCAACTTGCGAGCATCCCGATCAAGAAAAAAAGACAGAATAAATTCTTCAAAGATTTCATAAACGGATTTTAGTTTATATTTTCGACAATAACAATCCCCAAAAA
>VIDP01308654.1_pt1 | contig 10409 bp, 10 predicted proteins | sample 5025131 | NCBI WGS metagenome assembly VIDP01 (sample SAMN11853144, study PRJNA449069) | gut metagenome | isolation source: stool from male vole | host: Microtus ochrogaster | place: USA:Florida | collected 2017
CGTCTTGTCACACAGATAAGATTCCACTACAAAGGAATAGGTCTCGCCGCCCACGGAAACATTGAAATAAAGGTCGTCGCCGTCTGTGCCGGAACCGTCCCAGTTATACATAAACGCTTCCCCGTTGCCTGCGTCTTCTACGGTCATATCCGTAAAGGATACCTTTTCATTCTGGTGGCTGATCAGATCGTCCGTACCAAGAAGGGCAGTCACATCTAAAGGCTCGGCAACAAAGTTGCCGTCGATAATCTCGAAAGTAGCATCCATGATTTCAATTTCTCCGGACCACTCACCCTTAAAACCTGTTACGCGGATTTTGGTGCCGACGGTCAGTTTCTCATAGTCTTCTGCGGAACATGCCATTCCATAGATAAAATAAGCGCCATCCTTGTCCTGTGTATAGATGGTTGCCGTATCCTCCCACCAAGCCTGTTTTGCTTGTACATAGGTTTCTACGACAACCTGTGTATCCAGATCGGCAGCGATGTATTCCGCATACGTCATAACGCCTTCTGATTTTTCGTCATTTGCCGCTGCTCCTGTTCCGTCGGCTGCGGGATTCTCCGTTTTGCCGCAGCCGTTCAGTGCAACCGCCAGTGTAAGAACGGCTGCCGCCATCAGTGCTAAGTAATTTTTTTTCATAATAGTCTCCCTTTCTGTCTTTTTACTTTTCATGCATTGCATATATGAATTTTTCATATATGTAATAGAAAATCTTTATTTTTCTATTTACAATCATCGATTTTCTATTTTTCACCGCTATTTTACAAAGTTATATAAAATTAATCAATGTACTTTTCAACAAAAAATCAGTTTCTTTTCCCCTTCCTGTGTTCAAAGATGACATATATCAGGATAAAAATCCATACAACGGCAAGAGAAGTAAGCAGTATGACGGCAGTATTCGGAAGCGGACCAAGATCCGTTTTGGCATTTGCCGAGGCTCCTTCCTGATTCAGGCGGTATAAGGAAGTGATATCACTGTATAGGTTTTCGATGTACTGTTCGTCAATCGTTTCCCCACGGCGGACAGATTTTACGGTATTTTCGATCAATTGTCCCGCCGCGTCACGCAGGGAGGCGGAACCGTTAAATACGGGAGTTACAAAGGTATTGGCGGTATAGTCCAGTAAGAGCATGGAAGCCGCGATCTTAACATCATAATAGGTAGAATTATCCTCTCCTCTTCTGGAAAGATAATCCTGGTATTCCGCGCTGTTCCGTGCACGGGTGGTAACGGGGATATAGCCTTCTGTTTCGGCATAGGCGATCTGGACGTCATTGGTCAGAAGATACTGCGCAAAGAGCCAGGAAGCCAGAACCTCCTGCGGATCGCTTTTGTTAAAAATGCAGATGGAAGGACCTTGTGAGATCATCTGCGTATTTGCCGGATCAAACTGCGGAATCGGCATAACGATTGTTTCAAAATCCACTTTCTGGTCTTCGCTGATATCGGAAAGTGGGGCATCAGAGCCCATCCATGTTGCGCCGGCAGTAGAATCAATGGCGAAGATGCACTGCCCCGCATTAAGAAAATTGGCAGGATAGCTGGAGATCTTAAATGTTGAAAACGCTCTGCTTTCTCCGTGCTCCGCAATGGCATATAAAAGGTCGGTCGTTGTGTCATTAAACAGCTCGATCGTTCCGTCTTCAGTAGAATACCCGGCGCCGCGCTGTTTTAACATCTGGATCATCATATTGTCCGTTGATTTATAGATAAAAGGGATCAGGACATTCTGCCCATTGACGGCAAAGCTTCCGTCCGCGTTCTTTGCCATGGCGGCTTCCGACACTTCCCAGATAAAATCCCATGTCATGATATCAGGCAGGGTATAGCCCAGCGCTTCCACATAGGTTTTATTGATATAGCATACTTCCGTGGAACGCATATAGGGGATCGCGTAATATGCATCCTGAAAACGACATTCTTCCAAGAATTTTGGGACGATTTCCTCTTGCGAAACCGAATCAAATACAATTTCGCTGCCGCCCAATCCGTATCGTTCATCGGCAAATAGGCCGTCCAGCGGTACGACGGTATTGCTGCCTGTCAGATAAGTAGCAATGTGGTCAGGATAGGTGATACAGACATTAGGCGTTGTGTTGGTGGCAATATTGGTAATGACATCATTATAAATTGTACCGTAATTCGTATAAAGGCGCAGATTGACCGTAATATTGGGATAAAACTCCTGAAAATCCGCGATTGCCTGTTTGTAGATATCCGTCTGTGCTTTGTTGGTGTCATTTTTTGCCCAAAAAGTGATCGTGATGGGCTGCGTGGTATCAAAGATGTCCGGTATTTCAAAGGTATCTGTTTCCTTAGACCCGTGGCAGGCAGTCAGGCAGAAAATGAGGATGACCAAAAGCGGCAGGAAATAACAAAATCTTTTTTTTATTATCATAATCATCAAGCTCCTTTTTTGATCATGGGCATCCGTCCTGTGCCCGATTCAATGTAATTGCGTACTTCATCCGCAGAGTAAAGATTGAATCCGCGCCGCTTCATTTCGTTCAAGAGTATCTTTTTCGTGTATTCATCCCTTGGTTCCGCCTCTGGATACACCGGCCATAATCTTATCGCGAAAGATTAGGAACAGCGCTACCAGTGGTATGGAGATGATGACGACAGCAGCCATCATAGCAGGGATATTTTCCCTTCCAAAACCGTTTTCACGGATCTCCTGAATACCGTTGGAAACCAGATAATAATTTTCATCATCGGTAATCAGCCGCGGCCATACATAGGAATTCCAACATTCTATGATCTTCAGGATACCGATGGTGATCAGCGTAGGGCGGCAGATGGGGATCAGTACTTTAAAGAGATACTTCAGATCCGAAGTTCCGTCGACTTTAGCAGCATAGTAAAGCGCGTCCGGCACCTGGGCAAAATTCTCCTTTAAAAGGTAGATATAAAATACCGAAGTGACCGAAGGTAAAATCAGCCCTAAGAAGGTATTGCGCATATTGAGATTGGTAATGGTCGTAAAATTTGTTATGATCACAAGCTCATTCGGGATCATCATCAGGGAAAGAAACAGTGTAAACAGAGTGTTTTTTCCTTTAAATTGCAGCCGGGCAAACGCAAATGCCGCAAGGGTAATCACAACCATCATGATCGCCGTCGTTGCAAGGGTGAAAATCAGCGTGTTGGTCAGGTAGCGGACAAGGGGAACTTCTGTAAAGGCACTGATATAGTTTTGAAAAGTCGGCGAGGTCGTAAAAAATTTCGGTATATATTCAGAATTGTATTCCCCATAGCTTTTGAAGGAGGTCAGGATCATCCAATAAAACGGAAAGAGGACAACGATCCCCCAGACCGCCAGAAAAAAGTAAATCACCGTATGGACCGCTTTGTTTCGGGCAGCGGCAGAACGGGCGGCATTATGATAATTGGTGGGTTGGTTTGCGCTCATATATGCTTTGGTTTCCTTTCGATGTTTTTTTTATCGAATAATGGAAAAACTCTAATCGGGTTCTTTCCCATTTATCAATGCTGCACAATAAGATTTATGTTACCGAGAGTTTCGAAAATATTTATATTATTATACATAATAGGTGTGCTTCCGGCTTACCAGCAGGTTGATGCAGGTAATGGTCAGCACGATGGCAAACAGGATGATAGCAGCGGCAGATGCATAAGACGGATAGCCGCCGCTGTCGCCGTAAAGCATGTCATATACATAGCCTACGATGGTATTCATCTCGGCAGCATTCAGGTTTGTGCCGAACAGGGCAACCGCATTGCTGTATTCCTTGAACGCCCCGATAAAACCTGTGATGATCAGATAGAAAATCGTTGGTGAGATCATGGGGAGCGTAATCCGCGTAAAGGTGCGCAGGCGTGAAGTGCCGTCAACCTTGGCGGCATTGTAGTAATGCTGATTGACAGAAGAAAGCGCGCTGGTCAGCAGTAATATCTTAAATGGCATAACGACCCAGATGATATAAAAGCACATCACAAACATTTTCGCCCAGTAAGGACCGTCGATGAAATCCACGGAAGGGCCGCCGAACCAATTGATCAGCAGATTGATAAGACCATCCGAGTAAGCGGTCTTTTTAAACAGGATCATAAATACCAGACCGACTGCCAGAGTATTGGTCACATAAGGTAAGAAATAGATCGTCTGGAATAAGTTTCGCAGCGGTTTGATGGAACTGATCCCTACAGCGATCAGCAGAGCGATACCGGTTGACAGAGGTACTGTGATGATTACCATTAAGAAGGTATTTCTGACCGCCTGTAGAAAGTAAGTATCATGCAGGACATAAGAAAAATTGTACCATCCGACATCAAAAAAAGTCTGGGACGCAAAATTGTATCCCTCCTCAAAAGAATAGATCAGGACGTCGATCAATGGATATACCATGAAAATTCCTAAAAAGAGGATCGCCGGCAGCAGGTAAAGCCAGCCTTTAGAGTTGTTTTTGCTCATGTTGTTTCCTCCGGGGGTGTTCCGTATTTAATATAATTTACCAGATCTTTGATCTTGCTGACATTCATATACAGAGTGTCTTCGCTGAGATGTTTTTCTGCAAGTGATTCTAAGATTCCTGGCTTTGCTGCAGCATCAATTACGATCGTATCTATAAAGTCGTTCATATCAAGTTTTTCATTCAGCATAATATTCTCAAAGGAACATTCGTCGCGTCCCCAGAGAAGAAATAATCCTTTTTGCATATAAAGACGGTCAAACTGCTGGGTTGCGTCAACAAAAATCGGCATATCCACGCCGCGGTTCATATCGGTAGACTCTTTATCGATATATTTCTGTAACCATTCATAAAGGTATTGGTTATTGCGGATGACCTGACTGGATAGTTTCCTTCGATCTTTCAGCATCTGCTCGTATCTGCTCTTGTTAAAAATAAAAACCTTGCCATCGCAATCCAGATATCTTCCCTTGGCATCATGGCAGGCAAAGAACAATGCTACATCAAAGGAGTAGGAAAAATCCAGCATACGAGTAGGCAGCGTGAAATGCTGCGCAATTTCGATACAAGTCAGCTCATCAAAATTAAACAGATGCTTCATCTCATCTACAAAACGGAACATCTGGCTGTCCGCAATAGCGATATGGTCGCCACGGAGACCGGATGGGATCAGGACAAAGTCGCTGTTTGGCTGTCCGCGGAAGACAATGACATCGCCCCGCCCGTTTAACTGCTGGATATATTCGTCATAGGTTGTTGCTTTGTTCATGTGATTATATTATTCCTTTAGTGAGTTATATCATTGTTTTTAATACGCAAGCTCTGAAGCATGCAGCATATTCCTTTGCAAATCTTAAGTATAATAAATCCGCTCGCCGGTTTCTTTGTTAAATAACAATACTTTATGCGGCTTTAGCGAAAAACGGACTGTCGCGCTGTCGGGATCGATCTCATTATCCGCATCGATAATAGAGCGGACATTGGGATTTTCACAGGACGGGTGTGTGGAAACAACACTAATGTCGCGTCCCATCACTTCGATCCTGACCAGATTGCAGCAAAGAGCGCCGTGCTCGTCCGGGATAAATCCTTCCGGACGGATACCGACGGTCACCTCCTGATCGGCAACACCCGGCGTATCTAAGATAGCGGTAAGATCTGAACGGTAGGAAGCATCGTCCTGTGTATCGCTCTCCGGAGAAAGGGGGCTTCCCAAAAGACAGAGTTTTCCGTTTTCTATTTTTCCCTGAAATATATTGATTGGCGGCGTGCCGAGGAATTTAGCGACAAACAGATTAACAGGATCGTCATAGATATCCTGCGGCTTGCCGATCTGCTGGAGCTCGCCGTCTTTCATGACGACGATCACGTCGGAGATGCTCATGGCTTCTTCCTGATCATGCGTGACAAAGATCGTCGTGATGCCGGTTTCTTTCTGGATCCGGCGGATCTCTTCCCGCGTCTGCAGGCGCAGTCTGGCATCAAGGTTGGACAATGGTTCGTCTAAAAGAAGGACCTTTGGCATCTTCACCATGGCGCGGGCGATGGCGACGCGCTGCTGCTGACCGCCGGAAAGCTCGCTGGGTTTTCGTTCCATCAATTCTTCGATTTGTACCAGCTTGGCGGCATCAAGGGCGCGTTCGTTCATCTCCTCTTTGGAAAGCTTGTCCGATCCTTTTAGATTCTGCAAAGGAAAGATAATATTCTGTCTGACAGTCAGATGGGGATAAAGCGCATAATTTTGAAAGACAACGCCGACGCCTCTGTGTTCCGGAGGAAGCTCGGTTACGTCGTCTTCCCCGAAGAGGATTTTTCCTTCTGTGGGCTCTTCCAAACCGCAGATCATAAACAGTGTGGTACTTTTGCCGCAGCCGGAGGGACCCAGCAGCCCGACCAGCTTGCCATCAGGGATTTCAAAGCTGAAATCATTGACGGCGATCACATCAGCGCCTTTCTTATTGCGGTTGGGGAATTTCTTCGTTAAATTCTGTAATACCACCTTCATAGCGTGAACCCTTATCCTTTTATATGATTTATCAAATGTTTGGTATGTAATATTGATTTTATCGCATGTCATCGCAGCAATCCGTTCGGGCATGGATTAATATGATTATTGTCCATTTACTGCCTTTGTATGCCATAAAATCTGCCGTCATTATTATAACGCGCCATAATTCGGGAAACAAGGGTTATTTGATAGAGGTTTTTTGAATTTATAAGATTTGTATGATGTTTTATAAAAACTAAAAAGTTTTTATGTCATTTGTTGTAATTTTTATGCCTTTTGTTGTAATATTGAAAGAGCAGGCGATGATACTTTGGCACAAAGATAAAAATATGCTCACATTATTGAAACTTGGTATGATAATTTAAATAATTGACTGTTATAGAAGGAGATTAGCTATGATAACAATCGGTAGAAAGAAAATCAAGGTATTAGCAATATTATTAATCTTGCTTATGACAGGATGTTCGGTAGATGGAAGCCGGGATGAAGCAGGCAGCGGTACTGCTGATATGGAAGTAAGTGAGAATCAAACCGCCGTTCAGCCGGAAGAAGAGATACATACGTTATCGGATAATGATACAGGGGATGATATTTCAGAGAATGATATCCCGGAACAGCCTGAAACGGAGGAAGATAATGGTGAATACTTTGCGATGGAAGAGCTAAATGCGCTGGGTATACCGGAGGATATGCTGGCATACTGGCTGGTGCTGAACAGTAAGATACCTTTTGTCAGTTATGATGAAGGTAATCAGGAGTTTTATTGGGATGAACATTTTTGGTTTTTAGGGGAGCCAAATCATTTCTTGGGAATTCCGGAAAAAAATATATATTGGGGTGATCCGGCGTCATTTTCAATTGTGGACATGAATAATGACGGCAAAAATGAAATTGCTATCATTCGTAACTTCGGTGCAGTGCAGATCCTTCATTATGAAGATGGTGTGGTATATGGTTATCAGTTTGTATTCCGGAGTATGTGTCCCATTTATTTAAATGGTATTTATGAGGGTGGTAGTGGGTATTATGGGTGTTACCGCAGACTTTCGGAATTAAGTAAAGATGGTTATACGGAAGAATTAATTGCGGAGGCTGAATATAGTACCCACGGTGATCATAACTCTTATAAAATGGGGGACATAAGCGTATCGCAGGAAGAATATGAAGAATTTCAGCAGACCTTGGTTGAGGCCGGAGAGGCAGAGAACATTGATTATACAGAAGAACTGTTGGACGAACATCTTTTGGCAGGGTTGTCGGAAGAAGAACTGTATATGGTAAAGCATGTTGCAGTAGAGCCAATGACAGATATGGCAGAATATCCGATGGAACCGGAGATAATGCAGGCATATTATGAAGTGTTGGTAGGCGAAAAAGAATTTATTAGTGTGATGGATGATAACCGGTTGTTTTATATTGACAGTTATCAAGATAGGAATGAAAACGATAGAGGTGAAGATGAAATATTGTATTTCAGTATTGCAGATTTAGACAGGGATGGAGTATATGAGGTTATTCTCACCGATGATGAAACAAATATATTGTATTATAAAGATGGAAACATATATTGTTATCGTTACAGATATTATAATGAAATAGGCGCGATAACAAACAGCGGCATTTTCAGTATGGGTAATTTATACTATTTTTTAAACTATTTTGGATATGATGATAAATATGGAATCATAAATTCATTTGAGGAGGACGGATGTGACATAGAGGAAGTTGATTATAACGGAAATATTAATGATGACAGGATACGGTACTATTATTTTTCGGAGGAATTGATCGAGCAATATTTCAAGTGAATACAAGGCAGTTGATTTTATCTGCTGATTTTTTCTTTTCAATACATGATCAGAAAGAGGATAAAAGATTATTCTTTAATAAAGTGAGGAATATCCATCATGGACGATACATTAATGTCAGAAGAATATGAAGAAGGAGAAGGGGATTCCGGGACATCCGGTATTCTTACCTTGGATGGGGAAGCATGGAAGAACCGGGAAAATACTACATATAATTCCCTTCTGGATATTAATGGCGTAACGGATCTGCAGTATTATTCCAAAAACAATATATTAAAACAAAGTTTTTGGAATGAAATCCAAAAATTATTTGATAATTATATAAAAATGGAATATACTATACACAGGAGGGCTGTGTATGGACAGAATAGAAAGAAAAGAATATTTGGATAAATTAATAGCGTTGAAAGATAAACAACTGATCAAGGTCATTACCGGTGTCAGACGATGCGGTAAATCTACTATAATGGAAATCTTTCAAGATTATTTAAGAGGTGAGGGTATTCCTGATAACCGGATTTTAGCTGTTAATCTGGAAGATTATGATTTCTATGAACTGCGCGATTCTCAAAAGCTCTATCGTTATATTAAAGAACATATGATCCAAGGGAAAAAATTGTATGTGTTTTTAGATGAAGTTCAGAATATAAAAGATTTTCCTGATGTTGTGAATAGTCTTTTTATTAAAAAAGATATTGATTTGTATTTAACAGGTTCTAATGCCTATATGCTTTCGAGTGAAATTGCAACTTTTATATCCGGGCGATATGTTGAAATTAAGATGCTGCCTTTATCTTTTAAAGAATATGTCGATGCTGTAGATGGCAGGAATCATCTGGAGGAATCCTATAGGCAATATATAGAATCAAGCTCATTGCCCTATGCATTGGATTTGAAAGAAAACCCCAAAGAACTGAATGATTATTTAAACGGAGTATATAGTACGATTGTATTAAAAGATGTTGCGGCAAGAAAGAAAATCAGTGATCCGATGATGTTGGAGAGTGTTGTCCGTTTTGTCTTTGATAATATAGGAAATTATCTTTCTACTAAAAAAATAGCTGATGCGATGACTTCTGATGGTAGGAAAATGGATGTTAAGACTGTTGAAAAATATATTGCTGCCATGTTGGAAAGTTATGTTTTGTATCAGGCTAAGAGATATGATGTAAAGGGAAAACAGTATCTTAAAACATTGGAAAAATATTATGTCGTGGATATTGGATTAAGAAGAGCCTTGCTTGGCTCAAAAGCTATGGATGTAGGACATATACTGGAAAACATAGTTTATCTTGAACTGCTTCGAAGGGGATATAACGTATATGTTGGGAAAGTAAATGATCTGGAAATAGATTTTGTTGCAAGCAATGAGCGGGGGTTAGTTTATTTTCAGGTGGCGGCGACTGTTCGCAGTGAAGAGCTGCTTCGACGGGAGTTGGCATCATTGCAGCAGCTATCGGATCATTATCCGAAATATATTTTGACGCTGGACAATGATCCGGATGCGGACTACGAGGGGATACGAAGAATTAATGCGTTAAAATGGATGGTTGAGAGTTAAAATTCCCTTTTAGCAATATTTTATTGAGAATAATTTAATGCAATAATGCGCGTTGATATTCTTGAAAATTGCTTCCCGGTGTCTTGACAAGCCCACGCCGCAACGCTTATAATATGGGTGCGATAAAGGCGATGACGAAGACAGTAGCTTATGATGGAAATCAACAGCGTGATCAGACGCTCAGCGAGCCGGTGAGGGTGGGAGACCGGTGAAAGTAGATCATAGGTGAATATCACTTCCGAGCTGCAGGCTGAAAGTGAAAGTAGGCTGTGCCGTGTGTGCCGACGTTACCGGCAGGCATATGAAAGTCCAATGTTAATGCAGGGACGGAGTATGAGCGTAACAGGTGGTTATGGGTATGATCTCATCCTTTTACGGGATGAGTTTTTTTATATTTAAGGAGGTAGATTGAAAAATCAAAGATTTTTCAATCGCAAATTTGTACCTGCGGCATAGCACTAAAGTGCATTAAAATTCGCAGGTTACGGAAAGGCATGGTAAACAATATGTACAAGAAAGTTTCTACCGATCTGAATTTTGTGGAGAGAGAGAAAGAAATTGAAAAGTTCTGGAAGGACAACGATATTTTCAG
>VIDP01030500.1_pt1 | contig 10394 bp, 10 predicted proteins | sample 5025131 | NCBI WGS metagenome assembly VIDP01 (sample SAMN11853144, study PRJNA449069) | gut metagenome | isolation source: stool from male vole | host: Microtus ochrogaster | place: USA:Florida | collected 2017
ACTTGCAAATCAGGAAATATAACTTTATGGAAACTTTATTACTTAGCGAAAAACAACTTGAAATTGCCGCACAGATGATAAAAAACGGCGAGGTTGTCGGAATCCCGACGGAAACGGTCTACGGACTTGGTGCAGACGCTTCAGATGAAAATGCAGTCAGAAAAATTTTTGAAGCAAAGGGCAGACCTGCCGATAATCCGCTTATCGTACATCTTGCGGACTTTTCCGAGACTGAAAAATATACATCGTATATTCCGGAACTCGCTTGCAGACTTGCAGACAAATTCTGTCCCGGACCTCTTACTATTGTACTGCCGAAAAATGATAGTATACCGCTTGTTACTTCGGGCGGTCTTGATACGGTCGGTATAAGAATCCCGTCGCACCCTTTAATGCACAGACTTATTGAACTTTCGGGAAAACCAATAGCCGCACCGTCTGCGAATATATCGGGCTATCCAAGTCCGACTTCTGCCGGACACGTTATGCGTGATATGAACGGCAGAATTTCAGCAGTCGTTGACGGTGGACAGTCACAGTTCGGCGTTGAATCAACTGTAGTATCTGTAGAAAACGGCGACACAGTAAGAATATTGCGTCCCGGTTGTGTGACAAAGGAAATGATGCTTGAAATCTGTAAAAATGTCATAGTAGACAAAGCAGTTATCAGTGGTCTTGAAAAGGACGGAAAAGCAGCGTCACCGGGTATGAAATACAAGCATTATTCACCGAGTGCGGATATTGTCATGATAGATTCAGACTTGGAAAAATTTACGGAATATGTCGGAAATCACTACGGCGACAATGTTTATGCACTTATTTTTGACGGTGATGAAAAAAATTTCCCTTACAGATATATGACTTACGGCAGTGACAGTTCAGAACAGGCTCATCTGATTTTTCAGCGACTTCGTGAGTTTGACGAAATTCACGCCGGAAAAGTCTATGTGCGCACACCCTCTTTAGACGGTGTGGGACTGGCGGTTTATAACCGTCTTATAAGGGCGGCAGAATTTGAGGTGATAAGGATATGAATACTCTTAGTGGTATAACGATTGTCGGTCTTACCGGACAGACCGGAGCGGGAAAAAGTACAGTTTCAAAGGTTTTTGCATCAAACGGTTTTGCGGTAATAAATGCTGATATTGTTGCAAGACAGGTGGTCGGAAAGGGGACAAAATGTCTTGCCGAGATAGAGGAATTTTTCGGAAACGGTGTTATAGACCATGACGGAAATCTTGACCGGAAAAAACTTGCAGGTATAGTTTTTTCTGATAAGGCAAAGCTTGAAACGCTTAACACAATAACATATCCCTATATTACGGGTGAAATTCTCCGACAGATAAACGGGTTTGCCGAACGTGACGAAAAACTTATACTTCTTGACGCTCCCACACTTTTTGAAAGCAGGGCAGACGATTTCTGTGAAATTATAATATCCGTGCTTGCAGACGAGGATATAAGGGAAAAAAGAATAATTCAGCGTGACGGTTTAACGTCTGAACAGGCAAGAAAGAGAATGGGGTCACAGCTTGACGAAAATTTTTTCGCAACTCATTCTGACTATATAATACATAACAACAGTAATATTGAAACAGTCAACGGAATAGCAAAGGAACTTTCCGACAAAATCCGTGACTGTTATCAGAATAAATAAAAAGGGAGTGTTTTTTATGGAAACATCAAAAGTACTTAAAGAAAAGCTTTTCATGAAAAGAAAAAATGCCGTTCTCAGAATGAGCGAGACAGAAATTGCTGAATGTGACAGTTTCTGTGAAAGCTATAAGGACTTTATGGATACGGCAAAAATTGAGCGTGAAGCAGTTGCCTACACAATTGAACTGCTTAAAAACAACGGTTATGTGGAGTATACCGCAGGTATGCAGTTAAACGCCGGTGACAAGATTTACCGCAACAACAGGGACAAGGCAATTATTATGGCAATAATCGGAACTGCTCCGATTGAGGAAGGTGTGAGACTTTGTGCCGCACATATCGACTCGCCACGTCTTGACCTCAAACAGAATCCGCTTTATGAGGACAACGAAATTGCCCTTTTCAAAACGCATTACTATGGCGGTATCAAAAAATATCAGTGGACTACAATTCCGCTTGCGCTTCATGGTGTTATTATAAAAGCGGACGGTGAAAAAGTTACCGTTAATATCGGTGAGGACGAAAATGACCCTGTTTTCTGTGTTACTGACCTTCTTCCGCACCTCGCAACAGAACAGATGACAAGAACTGTTTCAAAGGCTATTACCGGCGAACAGCTTAATTTAATTATCGGTTCAAGACCTTTCCGAGACGACGAGGCAAGCGAAGCTGTAAAACTCAACATTATGAACATTCTTTTTGAAAAGTACGGTATTACTGAGGCTGATTTCATTTCCTCCGAACTTGAGGCAGTACCTGCTTTCAAGGCTAAGGACGTTGGTTTTGACAGAAGTATGATAGGTGCATACGGTCATGACGACAAGGTTTGTGCCTATACTGCACTTATGGCAACGGTTGACTGTAATAATCCTGTTCATACTGTTGTAACCGTTCTCACAGACAAGGAAGAAACAGGTTCAGACGGTAACACGGGACTTTGTTCCGCATATCTTGAATACTTTATTTCAGATATTGCTGAAACTCTTGGTTCAGACGGCAGGACAGTCCTTTCAGCATCAGAGTGTCTTTCTGCTGACGTTAATGCGGCTTTTGACCCGACTTTCCCCGAAGTGAACGAGCGTAATAACTGTGCATATATCAACAAGGGCGTATGTATTACAAAGTATACAGGTGCAAGAGGAAAGTCCGGCACGTCCGACGCTTCCGCAGAGTTCACGGGCAGAATCCGCCGACTTATGGACAGTCATAATGTTATATGGCAGACAGGCGAACTCGGTAAGGTTGACGCAGGCGGTGGCGGTACTGTTGCGGCATATATCGCAAACCTCAACGTTGATACTATTGATATGGGCGTACCGGTTCTTTCAATGCACGCACCTTTTGAAATTGTTTCAAAAATTGATACCTATATGGCTTACAAAGCTTTTTCAGTGTTCATAAACGATTAATGAAATTGCCCACACCTCTTGAGGTGTGGGCTTTGTAAGCGGATTTGCATTTATTGACATTACTGAAAATGACCATTGCAAATATTTTCCTGATGCAGAATAGAGGTGAAAACTATGATTCTATACAGACCTGTCGGCACTGCTGAACTTGAACTCATCGAACAAAACAATTACAGAAGTTTTCCACCCAGACTTCCGGAACAGCCGATTTTCTATCCAGTGTTAAACCGTGAATATGCCTGTGAAATAGCTGAAAAATGGAACACTAAAACCGCTGACAGAAAAGGTTATGTAACGGAATTTGAAGTTGACGACGAATATATTAAAAATTTTGAAGTGCATACGGTCGGAAAAAATCATCATAGAGAATTATGGATACCTGCGGAAGAACTGGAAAAATTCAATCGTAAAATTATCGGAAAAATAAAAGTAATTGATAAATTTTCAGACAATAAAATAATAACTGTAAGCACAACTCATGGAGATATAGTATGTCAAAGAAAAAGTGAGGTTAAAAAAATTATTCTAAACAGTTCAACTGACGATATATGGATAAGTACAGGCACAGAATATCCATGTCTTGCAATACTTGTCAACGGGAAATATGCCTGTATTCATTATTTTGAGAACGAAAACGGTACAGTGTTCCAGTCTCACGGAGATTGTGAAAAGCAAATCACTTTCATTGCAGGCAGTACGGAATGGACTGCACCTCCGGAAGCTGTTATCACTCTTGATACAGCTATAAGATGTATTGAAGAATTTTGCGATATACTGAAACGTCCGGCGTGCATAGAATGGACGGAATTTTAAAAGGAGGTTATTATGGTTAAATTTTCGGAATATATCGGTTCACAGTTTGGCAATCCTCATGGAGTTGTCGGAAAAATATGCTGTTTAATAATGAATGTCATCAACAATATGATGTATAGGAGTATTGTTGATGACGTAAAAGCAGACAAAGACAGTCGCATTCTTGACATAGGTTGCGGAAACGGCTTTTTAATCCACAAACTCTATAAAAAAAATAAGTCCCGTTTATATGGGATTGATATTTCAGAGGATATGATACGTGCAACAACTAAACGCAACAAAAAAGCTGTTGACAGTGGTGCGGTAACGCTTTCAGTCGGAAACTGCTGTAATCTGCCTTTTGAAAACAAGACTTTCGATACAGTCACAACCATAAACACAATTTATTTCTGGGACGATACACTCAAAGGACTTTCTGAAATCCACAGAGTTCTTAAAGATAAAGGAGTGTTCTATAATGCAGTATACTCAAAGGAATGGCTCGGAAAATATTCATATACGCGTAAAGGCTTTAAACTCTTTGAAAAAACGGACTACATAAAGCTCGGAAAAAGGGCTGGTTTTTCGTCTGTTGCAATAAAGGAAATTGTTGCAGGAAAAAGCTATATAATCAGATATACAAAATAGGAGTAATTTTTTATGTCATACTCTCTTTACTATACAGCAAAAAGAAACACTCCCCTGACTGATACAGAAAATTCGTCTGTAAAAAATATTGTTGAAAAATACAATTCAGAATATCCGTTCAAGGAAAAAGCAGAGGATTTCTGTGTGTATGAATTTGCATCGAAAAATGATATTATATTTAACGGTTCAACAAAACTTCCGGGTTCAGACGTTGAATTATTATATGAAGTCTCTGTCTACTGGCTGAAATGTCTCACGGAGATTACAGTGTTGCTTCATGACTGTCAGTGGACGGTAACATTTGATGATATCAATATCATTTACGACAAAGACACGGGCTGGAGATTTTCCACAGATGAGGAATACAGCAAATCAACAGTACCATTCAAAGAAAATAACTCAGCTATGGAAAAGCTGATTTACAAATACTGTAACAAAGAATATACAATTGATGGTGTTAAAACATATATAATTCCGAAAGAACGCTATGACGAACTGTATCACGACATAGAAATTTCGGATATGCCCCTGAAAGAACGTCATCTTTCTTTTATTAAATACCTAAAAGAGATAAATATTCCAGAAATCTATCTGTCAATCGTATTTGCATACGGGGGACATCTATATGATTTAATACCTTGTTATAAATATGATAGAAAATTATATCATGTCTCACTCAAAAACGGCTGGGTCTGCCTTGAATGTCGTCAGCCGAACACATTCAACAATATAACTCTCATGCCCATGTATGAAAGTGACGTTGATTTTCTACCGTTGGACGTAACACCCGAAATACCTCCGGTTTTTAAGAAAATCCCATGTCAGAAATGCGGAAAGCTGTTAAACAGAAGATTTCTTATAGTAGGTATCTTGCCAAATTAAGAAAAAAGTGATAAAATAATGTGAGTTCGACAGATAATATTTAAGGTAATTACTGTGTTGAATATACATTGTTACTCATGTAAATCTGCTTCTTTCTCCGATAATTATAACATATAATGATATATTTGGCAAATCATTTTTTCTATTGATTGACAAATCGTAAATAAAATAGTATAATAAAAATATGTTAAAATCAGGTTTTAAAGGAGGGATAAAATGGAAAATCAACATACACCTAAACAGGTAAAAAGGGGATTTGTACCGACTGATGCCAAAGAGTTCGGAACATCGGAAAATCTTGAAAAACTCTGTAAATCTGCTGAGGAGGTATATTTTCTTGTTAACAGGGGGTACGCAATGAAAAATGCCATAACGTTTGTGGGAAATCATCATCTGATTTCGGAAAGGCAGAGAACTGCTGTAGCACGTTCGGTATCGCCTGCTGAAAGTATAAAAATCAGAAAGAGCAAGGAACTTTCTGACAGTGACGTTGCAGGAAAAACACTTTATATAGACGGTTTCAATGCTGTAATTACACTGGAAATCGCATATTCTGATTCTATGCTTTTTAAGTGTATGGACGGTACAATCCGTGATATTGCAGGACTCAGAGGCACATATCGTCTGATAGACAAGACCGACATGGCAGTTAATGCGATTGCTGAAACACTTACAAGTCTTGGTATTGGCAAAGCCATATTCTATCTGGACGCACCTGTTTCAAATTCCGGCAGACTGAAACAGAAAATTTTTGAAATTATGAAAGACAGACCGTTTGAAACGGAAGTATATACGGAAAATGCAGTTGATTCCATTCTTGAAAGTAAAAGCTGTGTTGTCACCGCAGACGCTGTGATTCTTGACAGGTGTGAAAGCTGGTACAATCTCACTGATACGGTTATAAAAAATCACATAGGAAATTACAGATATATTGATATTATGGGAAATACAACCAAGTAAATTATTTAATTTTAAGAAAAGCGTGACAAAAGGAAAAAAATAGTGTATAATAAAACTGCATGACTGCAAATATAATGCGATTGGAGCGATTTATTATGTCAGATAAAACTTTTTACATTACTACACCAATATATTACCCGTCAGGAAATCCACATATCGGTCACTGCTATACAACTGTTGCGTGTGATTCTATAGCACGTTACAAGAGAATGCAGGGCTATGACGTAAAGTTTCTTACGGGAACTGACGAACACGGTCTTAAAATCGAACAGAAAGCCGCTGAAAAAGGCGTTACACCGAAAGAATATGTTGACGAAATTGTAGGTACTTTCAAGAATCTCTGGAAATACATGAACGTAAATTATGACCAGTTTATCAGAACTACAGACGATTACCACGTCGAAAGTGTTCAGAAGATTTTCAAAGACCTGTATGACAAGGGTTATATCTATAAGGGAGAATATTCCGGTAAATACTGTACTCCGTGTGAAAGTTTCTGGACAGATTCACAGCTTGATGAAAACGGTTGTTGTCCTGAATGTCACCGTGCAGTGACTTTTGCAAAGGAAGAAGCTTATTTCTTTAAGATGTCGCCGTTTGCAGACAGAATTGAAAAACTTCTCACCGAAACAGACTATCTTCAGCCAAAAACAAGAGCCGTTGAACTTGTAAACAACTTTATCAAACCCGGACTTGAGGACTTGTGCGTTTCCCGTACAACTTTCAAGTGGGGTATTCCCGTGACTTTTGACGAGGGTCATGTTGTTTACGTATGGATTGATGCACTTTCAAACTATATTTCTGCTCTTGGTTATCAAAATTCAAGATCCGACGAATTTAATAAATACTGGCCTGCTGATATTCATATGGTTGCAAAGGATATTATGCGTTTCCACGCAATTATATGGCCTGCTATGCTCATGGCTCTTGACCTGCCGTTGCCGAAACACCTCGCTGTACATGGCTGGATTACTTTCAACGGTGAAAAAATGTCGAAATCTCTCGGAAATGTTGTTGACCCGTTTGTGCTGGGAGAACGTTATGGCTGTGACGCTATAAGATATCACATTTTAAGAGAGATGGCTCTCGGTTCGGACAGTTCATTCTCCAATGAAATAATGATTAACCGCATAAATTCCGACCTTGCCAACGGTTTCGGCAATCTTGTTTCACGTACTGTTGCAATGGCTGAGAAGTATTTCGGTGGAACACTCCCGACAGAGCGTGAAGAAGCTGAAATTGATACAGAATTTAAAAATACTGTTCTGAAAACAGTTCCGGACGTTGACGAAGCTATGTCAGGTACAAAAATCAAGAACGCTCTTGAAGTGATATTCAAAACAGTGGACAGGGCAAATAAGTACATTGATGAGACTGAACCGTGGAAACTCGGCAAGAGTGAGGAAAACAAGGCAAGACTTGCGTCTGTGCTTTATAACCTGCTTGACACGGTGAGAATTATTTCATCACTTCTTTCCCCGTTCATGCCCTCGACCATGCCGAAAGTATGGGAACAGATTGGTGCGTCTGCCGACGATGTGAAGTATGAAAAGCTTTCTGAATTTGGTGTACTTCCGTCAAATGTAACAGTTCATAAGGGTGAAATACTTTTCCCGAGAATCGACGTTGAAAAGGAAATTGAAGCTCTTAACTCAATTATAAAGAAGAATATGGAAGAAGCACAGTCTAATCTTTCCGAATCCGAAAAGCCTGCTGAAAAGATTGAGCTTGTTCCGGAAATTACAATTGATGACTTTGCAAAGGTTGAAATACGTGTTGCAAAAGTTCTTTCATGCGAAAAGGTCAAAAAGTCCGACAAACTTCTTTGTTTACAGCTTGATGACGGTATGGGAGGACGACAGGTTGTCTCAGGAATTGCACAGTATTACAAGCCGAAGGATTTGGTCGGCAAGAAAATACAGCTTATCGCAAATCTCAAACCTGTCAAGCTTCGTGGCGTTGAAAGTAATGGCATGATTTGTGCGGCAGACCTTGTGGACGGCGGTTGTCAGGTAATTTTTGTTGATGACAATATTCCCGTTGGTGCTAAAATAAGATAAATTATAAGAGGACGGTTTTCGGGCTGTCCTCGTTTTTGATAAAATACTTTACAGGAGAAAATTATGTCAAAGATAATTGAAATAGACAATCTTGAATCGGAAGATTTAAGACCGTATACCATTACTTCGGAAATTCAGCTCAGACGCTATTTTGAACCTGATAAACTCGGTATTTTTATAGCCGAAAGTCCGAAAGTGATATGTCTTGCGTTGAATGACGGCTATGAACCGATTTCAGTTCTTTCGGAAAGAAAATACATAGATGGACAGGTAAGGGATATAATTGAACGTTGTGGAGATATTCCGGTTTACACAGCCGACAGTAACATTCTTACTCGGATTACGGGCTTTAAACTTACTCAGGGTGTACTTTGTGCCATGAGACGCAGACAGAACCCGTCTGCCGAGTATATTTTAGAACATTCTTCAAGAATTGCCGTTCTTGAGGACATTATGAATCAGACGAATGTCGGAGCAATTATACGTTCTGCCGCCGCTATGAATATTGATGCCGTACTGCTTACACCAGCGTGCAGTGACCCTCTTTACAGACGTTCAGTGCGTGTAAGTATGGGGACGGTTTTCAAAATGCCGTGGACTTATTTTGATGATAATACCAGTTATGTTGAATGTCTAAAAAAACACGGTTTTTCTACTGTAGCAATGGCACTCCATGATAACACACTTGACATTGATGACCCTGTACTTAAATCAGAAAAAAAGATTGCTGTTATACTCGGTACGGAGGGCGAGGGACTTAAACAGTCCACAATTGAAAAATGTGATTATACAGTTAAAATTCCTATGGCTGACGGTGTTGACTCTTTGAACGTTGCTGCTGCGAGTGCGGTGGCTTTCTGGGAACTGGGAAAAAATAATTTACTGAAATATTGACATATACCAAAAAAAATAAAATTCACATTATCGGGAGAATATTCTGTTTCTCCCGATTTTTTTATTTCATTGATTTTATATGACAAATCTGTTATAATTGTATTATACCTATAATTAATGGAGGTTTTGTCTGTGCATAGTAATATTCCAAAGAAAACACTTACAAGACTTAAAAAAGAAAGCTCAGGAAATCCGGAGTTTGATGATATAGTAAGATGTCTTGAACTTGCTAAGGAATCGGGCGACGATATGTGGAAAGAATTGATTTTTACTGTTCTTGAAGAAATGGAATTATATCAGTCCGAAGAAATGAAAAATATGAAAGAGCAGATAATCAGGAGGCTACATAATGGATTATGATGTTGAATATCAGATTTTTCAGTATATATGCAGTGAGGCGGACAATTATGTGCCGATACAGAAACTTCTGTTTAATAATAATCTGACTTTTAAACAGGCTCTCTGTGGAGTGTCTGCTTACCGGAAAAATTATTCTGATATGCTTGCAAAGTATGGTATAAACGGACGGAATACTGTACTGATTTGATAAGACTTTTAGAGGAAAATCCGGAAGATACCGGTTTGCAGTTTATTTATTTCGCAACTGTGACGGATATCGGTTTGTTACTTGACTGCAATCAGAACGAACGTTCAGAAGAACAGAATATACGCAACTGGCTTGAACAGAAAAAGCGTACTGACGAACTTATGGAATTTCAGAAAGAAAATATGAAAATGAAAAAGCGTCTGAAAGAATTTTTGCGTAACCTGAAAGTATCAGATAAAAATTCTGAAAATTATCCTGAAGAACAGAGTGCAGTTTACAGATTGTCATTGAAGCACGAATTTTTATATTCCGGAAGAAAAAATGAAGTTTATTTTGAGAATATCGGTGAACTTGTAAGAGCCTGTTCAGTATCTGTTAAAAATAATACGAATAAAAGCACTAGTACACCTCTGAACAGAGTTTTGCAATTTTCGTTCACAATTTTTCCAGAGACGACGGTATTTATCAAGCCAGCCAAAAGAACGTTCCACAATCCAGCGTTTTGGAAGAACAACAAAAGTATGCAGTTCATTTCGCTTGACAACT
>VIDP01853912.1_pt1 | contig 10359 bp, 7 predicted proteins | sample 5025131 | NCBI WGS metagenome assembly VIDP01 (sample SAMN11853144, study PRJNA449069) | gut metagenome | isolation source: stool from male vole | host: Microtus ochrogaster | place: USA:Florida | collected 2017
AATTCATATTGGTACAATTTGAAATACCTGCATAGTGTGAACAAGGAGATTTCGAATTTCAAGACATAGACACCGTGGCTAGTGGTGGTTGGCTAGGATTGCTCGCTCAATTGACAAATTTCAAACATACTATAACGGAGGTCTGGATAACTATAGATTTATTAGGTGGCACGATAGTAAAAATTAAAAGTTCCGATTTAGAACATAAAGATATCTCTAAAAGATAAATCATCTTCATATTAAAGTAATGGATTCATTAAAGACCGGAACAATACTTCATGGTAAGAGTTATGATTATAAGATTATTCAGACTCTTGGCCAAGGTACGTTTGGAATAACATATTTAGCAAGTGTGAAGATGACTGGAGCCTTGGGGTCAATAGACTCTGAAATTCAAGTCGCCGTCAAGGAATTCTTCATGCGCGATTTCAATGGTCGAAACGAATGCTCAGTAACCTATAGCAGTAAAGATGGAGCATTTGCATATTACAAAACTAAGTTTATACACGAAGCAGAAAATCTGAGTAATCTTCATGATTCCAGAATTATTAAAGTAATAGAGTTATTCGAGGAAAATCAGACTGCCTATTATGTAATGGAATATGTATCACAAGGTAGTTTGGATAAGCATATTATATCTCATGGTCAACTATCCTCAAAAGAGAGCGTGACCTATGCAATACAAATAGCAAAGGCGTTAGGCTATATGCATAAGAATAACATGCTCCACTTGGATTTAAAGCCTAATAATATCATGGTCAAAGAAAACAATGATATTGTTTTAATTGACTTCGGATTATCCAAAAGATTTGATGCTTATGGGCAACCAGAGACTAGTACGACGATAGGTCATGGCACTCCTGGTTATGCCCCTATAGAACAAGCTAATTATCAAGGGAAAAATGGTGAGGAGTTCCCTGCTACAATGGATATCTATGCATTAGGCGCAACAATATTCAAGATGTTGACCGGACATCGTCCTCCAGAAGCTTCAATAATTCTCAATGATGGATTTCCTTTCACAGAGGTAAGAAATTATGGAGTACCTGAATCTATTATAGATGTGGTTGCGAAATGTATGGAGCCACTAAGAAAGAATCGGTACAAATCAACAGAAGAAATTATTAGTGCTTTAAATGCAATTAAAGCACATATGGAGATTTTTGGTTCTGTAGTATCTTCAAAAGGCTATTACAAAAAGAAACAAGGAGAAAGAGAATATGGGACATTCCATATAGAAAATGTACCTGTAACATCTTCTATAGATTTCCCTGAGTATATCAACATCAAACTGTGGGATAATAGTAAAAAAGGAAAGTCATATGAAATAATTATGACCGATGGTCATTTTGAGGATGGGTATTATAGCCTAATGAAAATATGGGATAGAGGAAATCTTATCCTTGAACATGAATTTGAAGCTGGTATTCCTGAAGATGTTAAAGAGTTTATTATATCTCATGGTTTTTTGAGTACAGAACATTGGGAAAATGAATGTGAGACAACTCCGATTGCTGATGATTTTGGAACAGATGCTTCCATAACAATGGTTTTAAAGGAGGGCATACGTTTCGAAAGAAGAGTAACCCATGCTCATCCTGCCTACCACAACCTGTTGCTTGAAGAATTATTGGAATTATTAAAATCTACATCTTTAGCAAAAGAGCTTTATTCGGATAAAATAAAGCTTATACACCCAGAATTATTCGTTGTTCCAGATAACACATTTGAAGTCTCTGTGAATTATTATCCTGCATTTATAGGTCCAAGACAAAGTGAGGATGGGTACTGTTATACAATAAATGAGAATGATTTGGGGGAGGATGCTACGAGTATATCCACAAAAAAATTTCAATCATTTTTAGGAAATTTTAAAAATCTGGGTATTCTTATAGGGCCATACAAAAAAGACGATCACGATTACAGTGAGGAGCCGGGAAAACTTAACATAGAATTCAAAAGAAAAGACAACTCAACGACCCGTCTATATTTATTAGCGTTCAATACAGATATGCTTGCTGGCAATATCTATGGTGCTAATATCAATGATTTAGCTGAATCGATCAAACATATATTCCTTAAATATCTTCCAAAGTTACCTGATCCAACACGGGAATTAATCCATTCAATACCGGATTCCACTTCTGAAATATGGATAGATTATTCAGAGGGAGGCCTCGTCGGTATAGCTGACCACACTAAAAAATTGGGAATTATTAATATAAAAAGAAGTAATTGCAACGAAAAAAATAGTATCTATAGTCCCGAAGAATTGTCAAGCCTCGTCAATGGTCTTAGTCAATTAAGATTACGTTCTAAAGATGAAAACGATGTAGAACCACCAACGGGGAAAGTATTTCCCCAATTAACATTGTCACTATATGATAGTAAGGGTAGTCTTTTAAAGAGGATAAATGCTAAAGACAATGGTGACGATATGATAGGCAATGTCGTTATTTCAGTCGATGGCTTAAAAAAAGAACTGGCAAAGATCAGTAAATCATTTATGGATATGGTTACTGAGACCGACCACAAACATGAGCAATACACTCGTGAGTCTACAGGTGGTGCGATATTTAGGTTTCTCTTGTTTTCAATTGTTATTGCTTTAATTGCTCTTCCGACGTATTTATTTGTAAAACAAGAGGATGATTGCTTTTTATGGCTTTGGATTACAATTGGAATTACAGAACTTTTTTCAGCACTCCTTTTCAGTATAGGCGCCAGATTTAATAACACATCAAGTATTAGTAACTTTGAAGCTATCAGTTTTATTATAGGAATCATCAGCCTGGTTGTTTACGTTGTACTATGGATATTTCAAATGATTTATTGGTGGGCTTAGTATGAATTTGACAATAGATACATATTTGAACAAGGGTAAGTACCGAATAGAAAAGGTATTAGGGCAAGGTAGTTTTGGTATAACTTATCTTGCAACTGTAAACATTGTCGGTACTCTAGGTACTATTCCTTCTTCCACTAAGGTAGCAGTAAAAGAGTTCTTCATGCGAGAGGTCAATGGACGGCATGAGGATACGGTCACTACAGGCAGCAAGCAGGGAATCTTCAATACTATAAACGCAGGTTTATTAAGGAAGCGAAGACATTAAGTAAGTTGAATCACCCCAATATTGTTCATGTGCTTGATTTGTTTGAAGAGAACAATACGGCCTACTATGTGATGGAGTATTTAGATGGTGGAAGTTTAGATAAATTAATTGCAGACAAGAATGGACTATCGATTATGGAGTCCTGTCATCTGATTAAACAGATTGCATCAGCACTTGATTATATGCATTCTCATAAGATGCTCCACTTAGACCTTAAACCTGCAAATGTAATGCTTAATAGATCTGGGGAAGCTGTTCTGATTGATTTTGGATTAACCAAAGAATTTGATGAGAACGGTTTTCCAGAATCAAGCACTACTGTTGGACATGGCACACCAGGCTATGCTCCGATTGAGCAATCTAATTACCAAGTCGGCCTTGGATTTCCTGTCACTATGGATATTTATGCTTTAGGTGCAACTTTATTTAAGATGTTGTCAGGCAAGCGACCTCCAAATGCGTCAGTAATACTGAATGAAGGCATAGAGATTCTCAATCTACAGTTTATTCAAAATTCTTATGTCGCTGATACCATTGCAAAAGCAATGAACCCGTTGAAATACAAGCGTTTCCAGAGTGTGAACGAATTTTTGCTGGCATTGAACCTTTCTTCGTCAATGGAGAGAGATCCCGAGAAAAAGTTCCCATATGATACCATTAGCTATCTGATTATAATGAAGAATCTGTCGATGATATATTATTATCGCGGGATGATATATAAGGATCTTAATGGTAGTTTTTTGAAAAACATAAACAAAATTGGATCTATTTCCGATTTAAGAAACCAATTTAATCGTCATTTTACACAATGTGAGGATTTATCATTTGGTGAGTTTATATTTGAATACGAAGAATTAATGAGCCACAGCGATTGCGTGTATACATCTTTTCTAAAACATGAGGATTATTTCAGAATAATTTCTGCATTAGAGTCTTCCACAAAGCCTCAACATGTGAGAAAGATAATACAGGAGAATAGCTACGTGGCCTCATATCTATCAAATCAATTATCATATAATGAGACAACAAAAGAATTTGTTGAAATAGCTGCTTCTGTTAACTATAATAACTCTGAACTTGGATTTGTATATGGTGATGGTGTATGTGAAATATACTCCGACTTCAAGAAGCTCAAAGATAATAGTAACTGCGAAATAGAAAAAAGATACATAATAAAATCTTCTGAAAACCTGAAATTGGCGTTATTGGGAGGGATGTTAACGCAACATCTTATTCTTATAGGAAAAGTTCGCAATCTATTGTTGTTAGATATTGTGCCTTTTGATATTAATTTTGGTCCCCATTGGGGAAATACAATTCCTAAGATGATTGAAGCTGGCACTACAATTCCCACAAGGAAATCAGATTCATTTGATTTTGTTGGGACAGATTACGTGTCAGTGAAAATTGGCAATAAAATTCATCCGATAGATCTGATAAAGGAGCTTGGTTATGCTCCCAAAGAAATTGAATGCTCAGTTGAAGTAGGTTGCTCTCTTAATGATATCAAATTTGGGATCACTGATACGTCTAGTTGCAAATCAAAATCTTATTCTATTGAGGACCTCAAATGGCTACATCATGAGGCATGGAAAGAACCAGAATGGACTTAGTGTATGGAACTTAAAAAAGGAACACTCCTTCAAGGAGGTAAATATAAGATCGAGAAGAAACTCGGACAAGGGAGCTTTGGCATTACTTATCTTGCCACAGCAAAATTCTCGACCAAAGGAAGTCTCGGCAAGATGGATGTTTTGGCAAAAGTCGCCATCAAGGAGTTTTTTATGAGCGATATAAACAGTCGTAAAGAAGATGGAAGTACAGTAGACGGTTCAACAGGAAGTATCTTCACAAACTATAAGAAAAAGTTTCGTAAAGAAGCTGAAAATCTTGCTAAATTACTTCACCCTAATATTGTAAAGGTCTTTGATGTTTTTGATGAAAATAGTACGACATATTACGTTATGGAGTATTTGAGCGACACCAATCTTAACAAGTACATTAAGGATAAGAATAGTTTATCGGAGAAAGAATGTATTGCCCTTACAGAAGGCATAGGAGAAGCATTACAATATATGCACGACACTCTTATGCTCCATTTAGACCTTAAGCCCGGCAACATTATGTTGCACAACAATGAGGCCGTTTTGATTGACTTCGGGTTGTCTAAACAATTCAATGCGAATGGCCAACCAGAAACAAGTACAACAATAGGACAAGGCACTCCGGGCTATGCGCCATTAGAACAACAAAACTATAACGGTAGCCAAACCAAAGGATTGCCATTTGCAATGGATGTCTATGCTTTGGGAGGAACAATGTTTAAGATGGTCACCGGTCAAACACCTCCCGATGCATCATCCATTTTTAATGATGGTTTTCCTAAGAAGGAATTAGCAATCCATAATATTTCCTCTCGTCTTGCAGATATAATTGAGAAGGCAATGGCTCCAAGTAAAAAGGAGCGTTATCAAAGTGTCTCCGAATTGTTATTAGCTATTAATCCAACAAAAAAAATATCAAAGAAACAATCTATATCTAAAGAAGGTTTATCAGTTAATGATACAAATACATCAGAAGATTTAACACGATTGGAGCAATGTGATAGTTCTGAAGCCATTATCCTTACCGGTTCACAGGCCGCTTTAAAGTTAGGTTCCATTATCTCATCGCCAAACGGAAACGATTATGTAGTGGATCGTGTATTCGTTGGAGGGTTCAATTTTACATATTTCTGTCATAACAGCAAAGATCCCAATAAAAAAGTTGTTGTAAGAGAATTATTCTTTAGGGAATACAATTGCAGAAAAAATGGAATTGTATCTTCAATAGGAGATATTGATTGGATTAATAGATATCATCAAAGATTCACGGAATTTGGTCGCATCCTAAAGACTCTATCCGGACATCCTAATATAGAAAATTTTGTGGATAGCTTTAAAGCCAACGGAACATACTATATTATCACTGAGTTCATATATGGAGAAACACTATCCGATATTCAAAGAAGGAAGAAACAGAACTTCACGGAAAAAGAAGTTATTAATATAATAAAGCAAATATGCAACGGTTTACGTTATCTAAAAGCTCATAATATTTTACATTTAGATATTAAACCATCTAATATAATAAAATCATCGAATCAGTATATCTTGTTAGATTTTGGATTATCTAAAGTTCAATCTGATCTGGTAAGTACTTCAGACTCAAAGATTGGTTATACGCCAGGATTTTCCTCCATAGAACAGCAAGTAGGAAATGGAAATTTAAGTTCAGCATCTGATGTCTATTCGTTAGGTGCTACTATGTATAAGCTTTTAACTGGTATTACACCCAAATCTGCTACAGAAATTCTACAAGATGGATTTCAGAGTTTAGAATCAGAATTGAAGAAGAATAACGTTTCCGTCAATCTAATCAAAGTGATTAAGATAGCGATGTCTCCTTCTATAAAGAATCGCTATCAATCAGCCGAAGCACTGTCAAAAGCTTTGAATAATATCAAACCGTCAAATTATTCTAATGAGCAACGGAATAAAAAAACTGAACCTCTTCCGAAAAATGGACAATCATCACACCAAGATGAATCTAATAAAAAGATACTGGGAGAAGTTACTGTATCCTATAATTGGATTGCTGCATTAGGTGCTTTGGTAATCGGTGGTTTATTTATTTTTTGCATGAAGTACTTTGTCCATGAATCATCTTATAACTTTGGAGATTTAGATTCTGATGGTAAGAGACTAATGATTCTATTTGCAATAGTTTCCTTTTTGGTTGTTCCTTTTTTTATCTGGGGATTTAAGGATACACATCCCTTTACGTGGAATAAATTCAGGAACGCTGTAATAGGATTATTTATATTTAATACTTTTCTCTTGGGAATATGGAATAACTCATTGACTATGGCATTTGTCATTCTTTCAGTCGGACTGTTATTTGATTCATTCTTTCTTGTTTTACTAAAACATGAATAAGACTAAATATTTATACCTTAACTCGCGAGACGAGTTCTTTAGAGTAGACATTACAAAGATTGTCTATTTCGAGAGTGATGGCAACTATACCAATATCATCCTCAACAACAAAATGAAGGCTACGGTTTGTATGAACCTTGCTCAGATGCAGTCTATTTTAAGCGAAAGTCTTAAAGAGGCAGCAGGTGTATTTGCAAGAATTGGCAAACGTCACATCATAAATCTCACCTATGTTTATCAGATAGCTATCCTACGCCAGAAACTCGTACTAAGCGATGGAGAGAATTTTGAGTATCAGATAAACGTCTCAAAAGATGCGCTAAAAAAATTGAGAGATATGTATGTCTCTGGATTATGCATTAAGTCAGAGGCAGTAACCAAAACAATAACACAATAAACAACTTAGTATATAATGGACAGACTTAAAGGTAAGACAATCCTTTTAGGAAAGGAACCCGGTCAAGGGCGTTTGCTTGTGGCGATAGTCGGTGGGAAAACTGCGGCTATTGGTTCTCCGAACAGTGTACCCAATAGCGTCAGCCGATGTAAAATAGCTGAAGGCGTTGCTCATGCCAAAATCAATGTTGACCAGAATGGCAACTTGATTCTGACCAATATGAAACCTCAGAATGTCACATTCGTTAATGGTACAGAGGTAGTATCTAAGAGAATTTCCCAGAATAATACTGTGGAATTAGGAAAGGACAGATTTACAGTTAGTATTCCTCTTATTATTGAAACCGCAAAGAAAATTGCGGGTGTGATACCTAATCCCGGGCCTGGACCAAAACCAGAGCCTCCTAAGAAGAAATTTAACATCAAGCATTTGGAGGCAATATATAATGATTACCATGAAAAGGTATTAGAGCGTCAAAGGAAGCAAAAGAAGTTAGGAATTTTAGCAAGTTGCAGTATGTTCTTCACTATTGGGGGAAGTGCTTTTGCAGCATTAGCAAATAAGATGGGGATGGGAGAGACAGCACAAGACTATCTCTGGATACTTCCTGTTGTAGGTTTTATAGTTTTTTTCATTTCCATGTATATGAGAATCAAAGATACCAGTATTGAGGATGCTGATGCCACCAATCTTGAATATACAAAACGTTTTGTATGTCCAAATCCCGATTGTGGCAAGTTTTTAGGAAATATGCCTTATGAATTGATGAAGACACAGTATTCTATGCAGTGTCCCTATTGTAAGAGTGAATTTGTAGAGAAATAATTGACTGCAAACAATAGGAGATTAATGTAAACAATTATTATGTATTTAAAAAAAATCATATTGCCTATTCTCCTGGTCACAATTTGTACATGTACTTCATTGGGGCAAGGTTTAGTTACCCGACCTATTAAACCTAAAACCGAGTCCAATAAGACCCAAGGCAAGAAGAAAATTCAAACACAAGAATCGCTTAGTGTCACTGAAATGTTTGATCTTGGAGTATTAGCATATCAAAGTAGCAATTATTCTGAGGCTGCCAAATGGTACCGCAAAGCAGCTGAACAAGGGGACGCTGTCGCCTTATATAATCTTGGTGCTTTGTATCTTAATGGTCAAGGAGTCACACAAGATTATTTCGAGGCTGTCAAATGGTTTCAAAAAGCTGCCGAGCAGGGAGATATTGATGCTCAACTCCAATTAGGCTATATGTATGGTATCGGTCAAGGGATAACAAAGGATTATAAAGAGGCGGCCAAATGGTTTCTAAAAGCGGCAGAACAAGGTGATTCTGATGCCCAATTCAATCTTGGAAAAATGTATTCTGCAGGAAATGGAGTTGCGCAAGATTATTCAGAGGCGATCACTTGGTATCGTAAAGCTGCTGAACAGGGAAATATTGGAGCTCAATTCAATCTTGGATATGCATACAGTGAAGGTCAAGGTGTTCCACAGGATTATTCAGCAGCTTTCCAATGGTATCGGAAAGCTGCTGAACTGGGAGATGCTATGGCTCAACACAATCTCGGATTAATGTACGAAAATGGAGAAGGTATACCAAAGGATTATAAAGAGGCGGTAATATGGTATAGAAAAGCTGCGGAACAAGGTAGTAAATATAGTACTTATTCTCAACTAAAACTGGGCTTTTTGTACGAAACAGGTAAAGGAGTTATACAAGATTATAATGAGGCGATAAAATGGTACCAAAAGGCAGCCGAGCAGGAAGATGCTGATGCTCAATACAATCTTGGTTGTATGTATTACACTGGTAAAGGCGTATCACAGGATTATTCGGAGGCCGCTACTTGGTTCCGGAAAGCCGTGGATAACGGAGATGCTTATGCTCAATTAAATCTTGGCAACATGTATTATTCAGGTAAAGGCGTGTCACAGGATTATTCTGAAGCCGCTGCTTGGTACCGGAAAGCCGCAGATAACGGAAATGCTACAGCTCAATTAAATCTTGGCAACATGTATAGCACAGGTAAAGGCGTATCACAGAATTATTCCGAGGCATCAAGATGGTACCTAAAGTCGGCTGAGCAGGGAAATACAGATGCTCAATTATATCTTGGTGTTTCATATGAAGAAGGTCAAGGAGTTCCTCAGAATTTTTCCGAAGCTGTAAAATGGTACTATAAAGCTGCGGAGCAAGGTAATGCAGATGCACAGAATAGTCTTGGCATTATGTATTATTCTGGTAAAGGAGTCTCAAAAAATCTTACAGAAGCTAAGAATTGGTGGGAAAAGGCGGCCGCCCAAGGAGATGAATTCGCCAAAGAGAACTTGCAGAAATATTTTTGAATCCAAAAATATTTGATACGATGCCACATGGATTGAATAAAGGAGCTTCATTAAAAAACGGTACATATCGTATAGAAAGAGTGCTAGGACAAGGCAGTTTCGGGATAACCTATCTCGCAACAGCCAAGTTTACGACACAAGGTAATCTTGGCAAGATGGATGTGGAGGCCAAGGTAGCGATAAAGGAGTTCTTCATGAGCGAGGTCAATGGCCGAAGTGAAGACGGAAGTACCGTTGAAGGTTCGACTGGCTCGGTTTTCTCAAACTATCGGAAGAAGTTCAAGAAGGAGGCGGAAAACCTGTCAAAGTTAGAGCATCCAAACATCGTCAAGGTTTTTGATGTCTTCGATGAAAATAAAACCACGTATTATGTGATGGAATTTCTCGAAGGTCAGAATCTTGATGATTATATAAAGCAATGTGGCTTTATAGAAGAGTCTGAGGCAATTCAGATTATTTCCGAAATTGGAGGTGCTTTATCATATATGCACTCCAAGAAGATGCTCCATTTGGATATAAAGCC
>VIDP01061565.1_pt1 | contig 10301 bp, 7 predicted proteins | sample 5025131 | NCBI WGS metagenome assembly VIDP01 (sample SAMN11853144, study PRJNA449069) | gut metagenome | isolation source: stool from male vole | host: Microtus ochrogaster | place: USA:Florida | collected 2017
AAAATTTATTATATTAAAAATAAAGCGAGGCAATGATTGGCGACGAGATGCATCGCCAATTTTAACTTCAATTCTTTTTCAAAGAATTTGGCAAAAGGAGGTTTTATGAAATTCTACATTTGTAAACATTGTGGAAATTTAGTGATGATGCTCAAGGATTCGGGTGTGGTTCCGAATTGTTGCGGCGAGGCGATGAAGGAATTGATTCCCGGAACGACAGACGCGGCAACGGAAAAGCATGTTCCCGTTTTTGAGACGCAGGGAAATTCCGTCAAAGTCAAAGTCGGCTCGGTCGAGCATCCGATGGTGGCGGAGCATTTCATTCAGTGGATTGCAATTGAAACGACGAACGGCTGTCAGGTAAAATATCTCAAGCCCGGCGAAAAGCCCGAAGCGGAATTTCTTTTGGCGCAAGGCGAAAATCTCATGGCGACCTACGAATATTGCAATCTTCACGGATTGTGGAAAGCGTAATTTTTGCGCCATGTTCGCGCAAGTGATTGGAGCGCATTGCAAGGCTTCACCTTGCTACGCACGTTTTGTGCGCAAGTCAAATGCTTGCTCACAAAACTCACAGCCACTTTGTTTGAAGTCACAATTGTCGCTCGAGCTTTCAGCGACAATTGTAACTGTTCCTAATTTTTTGCCAACGAATGAATCTTCAGATTCGAGAGTTGGCAAAAATGTGATTTCGCAATGAAATGATAAATCACAGTAAAATAGGCGAGTTTTTGAAAAAACTCGGCTTTAAGATTGACGACGCAAATCTGTCGTCAATCTTAAATCTTCATTTTATCTTTGCCTTGGAAACGAAACACGCGATTCCTTCGACAGGATATTTTTTTCGCAACGCCTTCACGAGGTCAATGATTTTTTCGGCTTCGGTTTTTTTGCAATAAACGATTATCATTTCGTTCAATTGCGGCCAAATCGCATCGCCCAATTTTGGCGCGGAAAAGCCCGAGCCTGTCACGGCGGAAACTTTGCTGTAATGCGCGCCGATTTTGCGCTCCTTGAAACCTTCGAAAATATCTTCTTCCACCGCCTGGGAAAAAATTATTTCCACGCGGCGCATCGCGTCTTTCGATTTCTTTTTCTTTTCTTCTTCGCTCATAAAATTCTCCCGTAAAAATCAAGTTTTAATTTCGTGCCTTTGACTCAAGTTTGAGCTGGCGGCGTTCGAGCCTTCTTTGGGCACGGCGCGCTTTTTTTGCCGCGCGTCGTTCTTTGAGCCTGTTGAAAATGAAGTAAACTGTCGGCATCACGAACAACGTCATAAACGAACCGAACGTCATTCCGCCGAAAACGGTAAGCGCAATCGGCTGCATCGAAGCAGAGCCTTCGCCCGGGAAGAACGCCATCGGCATAAGCGAAATCACGGTCGTCAAAGTGGACATCAAAATCGGGCGCAAGCGATTTCGCGCCGCCTCGATGCACGCTTCTTCCAAACCAAGTCCGCGCTTTCGCAAAAGGTTCGTGTAGTCCACAAGAACGATTCCATTGTTTACGATTGTTCCGACGAGAACGAGCATTCCCATAATCGTGACCACGCTCAATTGGTTTCGGCTTAACGCGTAAATTGTCATGACGCCGATGAACGAAAGCGGAATCGTAATCAAAACGATGAACGGATCCATCAGCGATTCGAATTGGCTCGCCATTACGACGAATACCAAAATCGCCGCCATGAGAATTATCATTCCGAAATTCAAAGCAGCTTCCTTCATGTCCTCAAACGCGCCGCTCGTCGTGATCGTCACGTTTTCATCGGCAGGAATGTTGTCGTTGATGAGTTTCATCAAACTGGACTGAATCTTGTCCAAAGAAATACCTGCGACAGGTTTTGACTTAACGTGAATTACGCGCGCTTGATCTTCGCGGTAAATCGTGACCGGAGAGAGAGTCTGCTCGTAGTGCGCGAAACTTGAAAGCGGCACGCGCATTCCCTGCGAATTGACGACGGAAATCGAATCGAGGTCCGCCAATTTGGAAGCGTCCTTTTCGGCAAGGCGCACAACCACATCGATGTCGTCGCCGTTGCGAGTGTAGCGGCTGGCGGTGACTCCGTTGATGGCAGCATTTATTTCCGCGCCCACACTGTAAATGTTCAAGCCGAGTTCGTACATTCGCGCGCGATCCACGATGATTTCCGCCTGCGGAAGTCCGTCTTCCTGATCGCTCGAAACTTCCGTAACGAAGTCCGTGGCTTTTTCCTTGAGAAGCTTTTCAATTTGCGCCGCAGTCGAGCGCACCAAATTCAAGTCGTCGCTTTTTATGTCAACGCTGATGTCGTTGTTGCCCGCGCTGTTGCTGTTCGAACTGAAACTCAAATCCGCGCCGGGGAACATATTGAAATATTTTCGCAATTTCGCCTTGGCGGTTTTTTCATTGTCCCAGCCCGGCTTGCGCTTTTTTTCTTCGTAAAGCGCGAAAACTACGCTCGCGTTGTTCGAGCCGTTCGAGGCGGCCTGCATTCCTTCGCCGCCCACCATGATAAGCGAATATTTCACGCCAACCAAATCGCGCATCGCCATTTGCTGCAATTCCGCCGCCGTCTCGCCAGTGATTTCAAGCGGAGTTCCTTTTGGCAATTCCATTTCGATCGTAACACTGTTTGCGGCGGACTCCGGCATAAAAATGAAGCCGACCAATTTTATCGACAAAACAGAAAGTACGAGCAAAATTAACAAAGTCAAAAGACATGTCCATTTGTGATGCAAAACGAACGCGACGCCTTTCGCATAGCCATTGTCCAAGTTCGTGAAAAATTTATTGAACGCGCGGTTTATGCTTCCCGAAATTCCCGTGGACTGACTTTCGTTGAGCTTGTCGATTTTGAGGTAGCTCGAACAAAGCACAGGAACAAGTGCGATGGCGACGACGAGCGAAGTCATCAAAGAAAAAATAATCGTCCACGCAAGGCTGTCGAACATTTGTCCCATAATGCCGAGTTTTTTTCGGAACATAATCATCGGCAAGAAAATACAAACCGAAGTGAGCGTACTCGCCGTGATCGAAGTGACCATTTCCTGCGAACCAAGAACGGCCGCCACTTTCGGTTTCGCGTCGCGCTGGCGGTAACTGTAGATGTTTTCCAAAACTACGATCGAGTTGTCAACCAACATACCGATTCCCAAAAGCAAGCCCGCCATGGAAATCATATTTATCGTGAGGCCTTTGAAGTACATCAAGAAAAGCGTCACCATTACGGAAATCGGAATCGAAAGTCCGATGATGATCGTGCTTTTGAACGAACGCAAGAAAATGAACAAAACGGCGATGGCGAGCAACGCGCCCACAATTACCGAGTTCACGACTTCGTTGATCGTCTGTTCGATGATGTCGGTAGTATTGTAGATTTCAAGAATGTCGATGTCGGAAGGAAGCACTTCGAGAATTTTCGGAATTTCTCGACGCGCGTTTTTCGCCGCAGTGACAGAATTTTTTCCGCTCTGTTTTTGAATCGTAAGAACGACGCAGGATTCTCCGTCAACGCTGGCGAGCGATTCTTCGTCCTTGTAGCCTTCGTAAACGTCGGCAATGTCGCGCAGCAAAATCGTCTTCAATTCCGCGCCCGCAGAAAGTCCGTAAGTGCTCGCCTTGTATGAGATGACCGTGTTTTTCAAATCTTCGACGCTTTGATATTTTCCGCTCGTTTTAATCGTATAGTTCGTGTCGCCTGAAGTGATTGTTCCGCCCGAAGACTGAATGTTCTGCGCGCCAATCATCTGCGCCACTTGGCTTATCGAAAGTCCGTAGGCTTCCAAACGGTCGCGCGGAATGTCAACATTGATTGAAGCCTCGCGGCCGCCCATGATGTTCGCGGATGCGATTCCGTCGAGCTGTTCCAATCGCGGCTGAACCACATCTTCGGCGTAGTCGCGCAATTCTTCAGGCGTTCGATTTCCTTTCATCGACAAAACCATAATCGGCATCATCGAAGGATCCAATTTTATCGTTATCGGCGAATCCGCGTCATCGGGCAAATATCCTCGCACCAAATCTATTTTGTCGCGGATTTCGTTTGCGGCATTGTCAAGATTCGTTCCGTAGTCGAATTCCAAAATCACCATGCTGATTCCGGTGGAAGAACGCGACTGCAATGTTTTCAAGCCGCTCAATCCGGAAAGCGAACTTTCCAATGTGCGCGTCACGCTCTGCTCGATTTCTTCAGGACCGGCGTTGGAATAATTCGTGTAGACAATCATGTACGGCAAATCCATATCGGGATACATATCGACAGGAAGATTGAGCGTACAAAAAATTCCAAGCGCGATTATGACAATGAAAATCAGCAAAGTCGTAACAGGCTTGTTCACGCATTTTTCAGAAAATGTCATACTAATCCTCCGTAACTGAAATTACATTTACGTTCGCGCCGTCGTCCAAAAGATTTTGGCCTTTGATTACGATTTCGTCGCCAGCGGAAATTCCTTTCGCGATTTCGGTTTTGTTGTCCACGGAAAGTCCCAGCACGATAGAAACAAGGCGAACTTTCGCGTGATTGTCCGAGCCTTTTGATTCCACCACGAAAAGATACGGCTTTCCGCTGCGAGTTACGATCGCGTTCGAAGGAACGACAATCGCGTCGCGAATGCTTTCCGTGACAAGGCGAACGCGCGCATACATTCCAACCTTCACGCGCTCGTCGGCTTTGACCAAGCGCAACTTTACGCTCATCGTGCGGCTTGTCGTGTCCAAAACCGGACTCACTTCAAAAACCTTCGCGACAAATTCAATTCCGGGATAAGCGTCGAACGTGACCACGGCTTCTTGCCCCATTGTTATTCGGCTGATGAATCGTTCGGGAATGCTCACTTTGATTTCCAAATCGTCGGTCTGCGCAATCTGCGCAATCACGCTCCCTTGCGAAACTTGAGTTCCAATCGTCGGCACGAACGAAGTGACTCGTCCAGAAATCGGCGCGCGCACGGGACTCAAACTGTAATTCAAACCGGGAAGGCTCGGATCGACATAAGCGATGGTTTGATCGCGGCTGACCATTTGTCCGACGTTCACCATGATGCGCGCGACTTTTCCCGCCGCATCGGGAAGCACCGCCACCGAAGTGACCGAAGCCACGTCGCCGCCGAATTCCAAATAGTTGTCCAAATTGCCGAATTTCGTTTTGTAAGTGTTCACGGCAAAAAGCGCCTCGACATCGTTTTTGTCATCGGCGACAACTTTCTTTTTTTCACAGCCCGCAAGCGCAAAAACGGCGAGCGAAGCAATCGCGAACGCCTTGAAATTTTTCGTCATAATTTTCATAACTTTCTCCTATATGTAAAAAATTTATTCTTTGTATTCGGACAAATCCGTGTTCAATTCATATTCCAAATCCATCAGCGCGGAAATGTAATTGAACTTTTGGTTCAGTTGCCCGAGCATCGCCTGATTCAATTGCGTCTGCGCATCGCGCACATCCAGCAATTCCATTCGACCGTTGTTGAACGAACTCACCGACATATCATAGGAACGCTGCGCCAATTCCACGGTGCGTCCCATCGAGTCGATTTGCTCGCGCGCCTGATTCAAAGTGTCCACGGCTTTGCGGACTTGCACTTTTTGATTTTCCGTGAGCGTTTCCATTGTAAGATTGAGCTTTGAAATATTGTCTTTCAAGTCCTGCGCCTTTTGACGATTTGCGGACCACGGAAGCATATTCGTAATATTGAACGCGAGCGTTATGGAAAGCGAGCCTTGATCGGCAAAATCCAAATCGCCACTCCACCACGTGCCAGTTGGCTGCCATCCATAACTCAAAACTAGCGCGGGCGTGAAGCTGCTCAAATTCAACGCCTTGAGATTCATGTTCAAAATGTCGATGTTGTTTTGCAAAGAACGCACGTTCAAATTTTCTTCGCCATATTTTTCCAAAAGTTCTTCCGTAGTGACGTTCACATACGCAGGCTCGATCGAGCCGCTCAATTCTATTTTCGTTCCCACGGGCATTCCAATCAAAAACGCGAACGTGTCGAGCTGCTGATTAAAATTTCGCTCGGCAGTTTCCACTTCAGGACGCTGATTTTCATAAGTCACCTGCGCGTTCAAAAGTTGCAATTGCGGAATGCGGCCGTTGTTGAAATTTACTTGCGCTTGATTGGCACGTTGACGCGCGTTTTCCAAAGACATTCGCTGAATGTTCAAACTTTCCTGCTGAAGCAAAAGTCCATAGAACAATTTTTTGATGTTCATAATCGTCTGCTTTTGGCTTTGCTCCCAAGTGATTTTGCCGCCTTCATAGCCAGCCTTTGCCGCCTTGATGCTGTAGATGTAGGCGAGACTCAAATTGAGCTGCGCGTTGACGTTGCCGACCAAAGCCCAATGATATTTTTCCTCGGCTTCGATGGGAGGCAACTTTCCCATACCTCGCATCATATTAGTTTGATTCAAAGTCGAATCAATGTCCGTGCTTCGCGCTGCCGTTCCGCTCACGGTAACATCCGGCAAAAAAACATTCCACGAATATTTCGCGCTTCGCTCTTTGATTGCCAAATCAATATCGTTGCTTTTCAAATCGCGGCTGTTCTGCATTGCGTATTCAACCGCTTGTTCAACGGTAAGCGTCACAACATCCTCGTCTTGTTGCGCGCTCGCTGCAAATGCCGAAACCACGACCATCGCCAACGAAGCGATAAAAATTTTCCTCATGCCTTTTCCTCCTAAAATATTATTTTATGCAACTTTTTGCGCCACATTCTATAAATTCATAAACCGCCGAAACAAAAAAATCGCGCCATTCCGGCGGAAAGTCATGCTTCTTTCCCATGAACAAAAAACTGATTGCCAAAACTGAAATCCATTTTATGAAAATGCTCTTTGCATTGCCGAAGCCCAAACTGAAATCCGCGGGAAGCGCTTCCGAAAGAAATGAAAAAACGCTCTTGTCAATCACTTCGTCATAAGTGCCCATATCGTGGTAAGTGAAAAATGCGTGCATCGAAACAAGTTGCGGATGTTCGGAAAAATAATTCACTTCTCCGCAAAGCAAAACATAAATTACTTCGTCAATGTTTTCGGCGAACGCGCATTTTTCCTGCAAGACTTCGGCGAAAAATTCAATTTCCTGTTTCAGCATATTTTTCATATAATCCGTTTTGCTGGAAAAAAAAGCATACATCGAACTTTTCGCCACGCCAAGTTCATTCGCGATTTTTTCAACTGTAACATTCATTCCGGAACTTTTCTGAATCACCTTGAGAAACGCGTCGAAAAAACGATCGGACTTTTCATTCTTTCCGAATTTCACTTTGCAAAGCGCGTCCAACTCCTTGCGCCGCTCCGGCGAAATCGGATTCTTCTTTTTTCCCAAGCCTTCAAAAATTATCTTGGCGATTTGCGTGCGAAAATCTGTTTTGCCCCCCCCATCCATAATTTCATTTTTTTCCAAAGCGCGCGTAACTTCCGCCCAAAAATTCAGAATCGTAATTTCTATATAAAGAGGCAGAATGCTTTCGTATATCCATTTCTTTTTGTTGCCAAAAGTATTTTCCTTGAAAAATGGAATTTTGTTGAGCGTGAGGATTTCGGCAAATCTCGCCGTCATTTTTTCATCACAAAGCAAAGTCTGAATGTAATAGTCAATGTAGCCGGGATACTCCCTGTCGAATTCAAAAACACAATCAACCGCCCTGTAAGTGGCGGCAAAAGTATGCTTTCCGTTTTCGCTCGCGATTTTTTCCGCCAAAATTTCAAACGCCTCGAAAAAGCGTTCGTTCATCGTGGAAAAAAGTTCGGCCTTGTTTTTAAAATGCCTGAAAATCGCCGCCTTTGTGATTTCGGAAGTGCGCGCGATGTCGCTCAAAGAAACTTCCTTGAAAAGCATTTTGCGGTACATCAAAAACGCGGAGGAAATTATTCTTTCTTTCGTGTTTGTCTGCCTTGACATAATCTTCAAGTTACCGAATGTTCGTCAACATTACCGAACATTCGGTAACTACAATATATCGATTTCGCCAAGAAGTGTCAACACCTTTTTGAAAAAAATAGTCGCGTTGCTTCGCGCGCCCTTGAAAAAAAATCGCTTCTTTGCTACAATATACTCATGCATTGTGTTGCGGTTTTGCTTCAGCTAATGGGAAGCCTCGCGTTCCTTTTGTATGGAATGAAATTGATGAGCGATGGCGTCCAAAAGAGCGCGGGCGAAAAACTCCAGCGCGCGCTTTCCGCCATGACGGGCAACCGCTTCAAAGCCTTGCTCACCGGCGCGTTCATTACGATGATAATTCAATCGTCGGGCGCGACCACCGTCATGGTCGTGACTTTCGTGAACGCCGGGCTTCTGACGCTCAAGCAATCCGTTGGCGTGATTTTCGGCGCGAACATCGGCACGACGGTTACTGCGTGGATCGTTTCGATTTTCGGATTCAATTTCAAAATATCGAGTTTCGCATTTCCGATTTTCGGAATTGGATTTTTTCTCACGCTCACAAAACGCAATCTCAACAAAAATATCGGCGAAGCCTTGATGGGATTCGGGCTGCTTTTCATCGGACTTGAAATGCTTAGCGAAGCGCTTTCTTTCAAGCCGGAACAATTGGCGCGATTCAAATGGTTTTCGCAAATGCAGGACTTCGGCGCACTTTCCGTTTTGATCGCTTTCGTCATCGGCATTTTCATCACCGCGATGATGCATTCTTCAAGCGCGTTCAGCGCAATCGTCATCACGCTCGCATACAACGGAATTATAAATTGGGAATTCGCGGCGGCGCTCACGCTCGGAAGCGGAATCGGCTCCACGGTGGACGCGGTGCTCGCCGCCTTGAACGGAAGCACGAACGCAAAACGCGCGGCGTTGATTCACGTTTTGTTCAATGTCGTGGGAACGATCGTCGCGCTGATTTTTTTCCAGCCTTTTCTTTCGCTCGTGGATTTTCTCACGCCGAAAAATGCGAACATCGCAATTCGAATTTCAATTTTGCACACGGCATTTAAAACGATTTCCACAATTTTGTTCCTGCCTTTCACAAATCAAATCGTGACGATTTCGGAAAAACTCATCAAAGAAAACGCGAAGGACAAAAACAGTTTTTACAGACTCGATTATGTGGAAAGCGCGCTGGGAAAAGAAAATGTCGGCGCGTACATCGTTCGCGCGGAAAAGGAAATTGCGAACCTCACGGATTTGGCAACGGAAATGTTCGACAGAATTCAAATCGGCTTGAAAAGGCGCGATCAAAAATTCATCGACGAACATCTCGAACAAATCGAGCGCGCGGAAAATTATGCCGACCAAATGCACGAGCAACTTTCGCGCTACATAGTTCACATCGAGCATCTCGCCGTAAACGAAAAGCAGCTCAACAATCTTTCGATTATGCTTTCGATTATCGGCGAATTGGAAAGCATGACGGACGAATGTTTGAGCATCGGACTTTTGCTGAAACGTTCCATCGAAAAAAATATGCAATTCGAAGCCGAGGACACCGACCGCCTCATTCCTTATGTCGAACTCGTCCGCCAATTTTTGCAATTCATTCACATCAACATCAACAAACATTTGGACGCGAAAAAACTTGAGATGGCGAAAGAGCTGGAAGATCAAATCGACTTGTTCAGGAAAAATTTGAAAAGGATTGCCCGAAAGCGTTTGGAAAAAGGCGCGGACGTAAAATCGGAATTGCTTTATATCGACCTCGTTCGGCAAATCGAAAAAATCGGCGACAGGGCGTTTGGAATCGCGGAGGCTCTCGGACAAACCGCCTAAAGATTTTTCGTTTCAAAATTCAAGCGCGTTTTTTAAACTCGCGATGACGACGCGTTTTTGTCCTTCCAAATCGAATTCGATTTTCACGTTATGAAAATTTTGCAGCCGCAAAAAATCGGCGGCGGCATCCGCATTGTATTCGCCAGTTTCCATCAAAAAAATTCCGTTCGGCGAAAGATGACTTTTCGCTTCAAGCGCGAGCCGCCGCGCCACTTCAAGCCCGTCGCTTGTTCCGCTGAAATTTCCGTCCGAAGAAATGTCGCCGTCCAAAGCCAAAAGCGGCTCGCCGCGTCCGTCCGCCAAAAGCGCGCGCGCCTCTTCGTGCGGAACGTAAGGAGGATTCGCCAAAATCACGTCGAACGAAAATGGCACGGCTTCGAACAAATTGCTTTGAATGAATTTCACGCGAGAAATTTCCGCGCCGCGCAAAAGCGTCTCGGCATTTTTTTTCGCCACGTCCAGCGCGCCTCGGCTTATGTCCACCAACGTAAATTGCGGCAGACGTTCAAACGGAATGCGCTCGCCGTCTGCCAACGTTCGCAAAACGCTCAAGGCGATGCAGCCGCTTCCCGCGCACATGTCGCAAATCGTGAGA
>VIDP01089951.1_pt1 | contig 10299 bp, 6 predicted proteins | sample 5025131 | NCBI WGS metagenome assembly VIDP01 (sample SAMN11853144, study PRJNA449069) | gut metagenome | isolation source: stool from male vole | host: Microtus ochrogaster | place: USA:Florida | collected 2017
GCCCCATGTCGGTCTATACTATCACCGGTCAGCCGGTCAAGATTGCTCCCGACGCCTCACTGCTTGATCTTCCCAAAGGAATCTACATAGTGAAACAAGGCTCGAAAATCACCAAAATAATCAGATAAAAATTGCCCGGGTCGTGAGCAAAACGCCCCGCAACATTGTTAAGAAAATAGAGTGTGCCCATATATGAGGGTCGCTCTATTTCTTAATTTTCCCACCCTTAGAATAGTTTTATAAATATTATAACTGAAATTCAACGATATGGATCTTAACCGGATTAAATCTCCTGCAGATATTCGCACTATGAGCATTGATGAGCTTTATGAGCTCTCGGCTCAGCTCCGCAAATCACTTCTCGAAAAACTTGCTGCCCACGGCGGCCACATTGGCCCCAATCTCGGCTTTGTCGAGCCAACAGTGGCCCTCCACTATGTATTCAATACCCCCGAAGATAAGATAGTCTATGATGTGAGTCACCAGACTTACATTCACAAAATGCTCACCGGACGAATGGAAGCGTTTACCGATCCGGCCCATTACGACGATGTGAGCGGCTTTACCGATCCCGCCGAATCGCCCTATGACCTCTTCACTATCGGCCATACTTCCACATCGCTCTCCCTGGCCGGCGGTCTTGTGAAGGCCCGCGACCTCAAGGGTGGCAAGGAGAACATTGTTGCCGTGATCGGCGACGGCTCTCTCAGCGGCGGTCAGGCTCTTGAAGGCCTCGATTTCGGCGCCACTCTCGGCTCGAATTTCGTTGTGGTTGTCAACGACAACGACATGTCGATCGCCGAAAATCACGGTGGCATTTACGACAACCTCCGCGAGCTCAGACAAACCAACGGCACCGCCCCCTGCAACCTCTTCAAGGCCATGGGTTGGGATTACCGCTATGTGGCCTATGGCAACGACCTCAGGGCATTGATCAACGCTTTTGAGAGCGTGAAGAATATCGACCATCCTGTCGTTGTGCATATAGCCACTCAGAAAGGTTGCGGCTATGCTCCCGCCGAGGCCAACCGCGAGGAGTTTCATTTCGGTGCTCCGTTTGACCTCCCCACCGGTCAGCCGCTCAATATCAGCGAGGCGCCCGGCTATGACGACATTTTCCTCGCCGAGACTATGGAGATGATCAAGGCTGACAAAAATGTCGCTGTCATCACCGCCGGCACTCCCGGTGTGTTGGGCTACACTCCCGACATGCGTAAGCTTGCAGGCGATCAGTTTGTAGATGTAGGCATCAGCGAGCAGGAAGCCATGGGCTTTGCCTCAGGCATGGCCAAAGCGGGCGGACGACCGATATTCGGTGTGGTCAGCTCATTCCTCCAGAGAGCCTACGACCAGATGGAGCAGGATGTGGCTGTCAACAACACCCCTGTAGTCGTAAATATCTTCTACGGTTCTATTCTGGGCATGAACGATGTTACTCACCTCGGATGGTTTGACATCGCCATGGTGGCCAACATACCCGGTTGGGTATATCTTGCACCCACATGTGAGGAGGAATACAAATCAATGCTCGCGTGGGCGGTGAAGCAGACTCAATATCCCGTGGCCGTGAGAGTGCCCGGTGGCAGTGTGGTAAGCTCTGGCCGCGAGTTCCCCGACGACTACTCGGATCTCAACAAGTTTGAGCTTGTGGAGCAAGGCAATCAGGTTGCCGTCATCGCCGCCGGCACGATGTTCGGCATCGGTCAGGCCGCAGTCAATGTGCTTTCACACATGGGCGTAAGCGCAGCCCTCATCAATCCGCGCTATCTCAGCGGCATTGACACCGCTATACTCGACGAGCTTGCCGCCAAGGGAGTAAAGGCCGTGGCCACTCTCGAGGATGGAGTTGTTGAAGGCGGATTCGGCGAAAAGATCGCCGCCTATTATGCCGAAAAGGGTGACGTGAAGGTGAAATGCTATGGTGCGCCCAAGGAGCTGAGAGACCGCTATGACCGCGCCGCTCTGCTCAAGGAGTGTCGCCTGCAGCCCGATCTCATAGCCGCCGACCTCGTGGCCATGAGTCCGGCCAACAAATAAATATTCAGAAACTAAAACTTATAAGATATGTTACAATATATTGCTACCAACAGCAGCCGCTATTCCATCGCCGAACAGTGTCAGATGGTAATTGAGGGCGGATGCAAATGGGTTGAGATCGATCTCCCCGGCGAGAGCGACGAAGATGTTAAGAAAGCCGCTCTGGATGTAATCGAAGTGTGTCGTGAGAGCGACACGTTCCTCCTCATCAACGACCATGTGGATGTTGTGGAGGAACTGAGAGTGTCGGGTGTGAGACTGTCAAGCGTGAAGGATGCCGCAGGTGTGCGCGACCGTCTCGGCGCCAACGCCATTATCGGCGTGAATGTGTCGACCTATGAGGAGATAGAGTCGCTCCGCACCGCCGACATCGACTTCGTAACCGTGGCAAACAAGACTACCGCCGAGCTTAAGGAGATTGCCGACAAGGTCAAGGCCGCCGATCTCGGCATTGCTATCGTGGCTCTCGGCGGTGTAACCCTCGACAATGTCGAGGAGGTGCTCAACACCGGTGTCAACGGCATTGCCGTGAGCAAGTCCATTCTTGAGGCCGAGGACCCCATGCTGCGCACATCGCAGTTTCTTGAAAAAATCATTCCGGTTAAGGAATAAACCTCAGCGATAAAAATAATTCGACCGGCTGATGTCATGGCGACGTCAGCCGGTCGAATTATTATCGGGGTAGGGGATTATTCTTCTTCGCGGGCCTCAAGAAGCTCGAGCATCTTGATGGCTGAATCGGGAATACGGGTGCCGGGGCCGAAGATGGCTGCCACACCTGCACGATAGAGGAAGTCATAGTCCTGGGCGGGAATCACACCGCCGGCGGTTACGAGGATGTCTTCGCGGCCAAGCTTGCGGAGCTCCTCGATTACCTGGGGCACGAGGGTCTTGTGGCCGGCGGCAAGAGAGCTTACGCCGAGAATGTGAACGTCGTTTTCAACGGCCTGACGGGCGGCTTCGGCGGGAGTTTGGAAGAGGGGACCCATGTCAACGTCAAATCCGCAGTCGGCATAGCCGGTAGCTACAACTTTGGCGCCGCGGTCGTGACCGTCCTGACCCATCTTGGCAATCATGATACGGGGCTGACGGCCTTCGCGTTTGGCAAACTCCTCACACATCTCCTGTGCTTTCTTGAAGTTGGGATCGTTTTGGGTTTCGTTTGAATACACTCCTGAAATAGTTTGGATAGCTGCTTTATAACGGCCTACAACAGCTTCGCAGGCGTCGGAAATTTCTCCGAGGGTGGCTCTCAGGCCGGCTGCCTTGACAGCGAGGTCGAGAAGGTTGCCCTCTTTTGTGCGCACACATTCGGTGATGGCGGCGAGAGCTTCCTTAACCTTGGCCTCGTCACGGTTGCCTTTCACCTCGTTGAGACGCTCGATCTGTTCCTTGCGCACCTCGGTGTTGTCGATTTCGAGAATGTCGATGGGATCTTCGTGGTCGAGACGATATTTGTTGATACCCACGATAGTCTGACGACCTGAGTCGATGCGGGCCTGGGTGCGGGCGGCAGCCTCTTCGATGCGGAGCTTGGGCAGACCGGTCTCGATAGCTTTGGCCATGCCGCCGAGCTTCTCGATTTCCTGAATGTGAGCCCAGGCGCGGTGAGCGATTTCATGGGTGAGGCTCTCAACATAGTAGCTGCCTGCCCAGGGGTCAACCTGCTTGGTGATCATGGTCTCCTCCTGAATGTAGATCTGGGTATTGCGGGCAATACGGGCAGAGAAGTCGGTGGGGAGGGCGATGGCTTCGTCGAGGGCGTTGGTGTGGAGCGACTGGGTGTGACCGAGAGCGGCACCCATAGCCTCGATACATGTGCGGCCTACGTTGTTGAAGGGATCCTGTTCGGTGAGCGACCATCCCGAGGTCTGGGAGTGGGTGCGCAGAGCGAGCGATTTGGGGTTCTTGGGGTTGAACTGCGACACGATCTTGGCCCAGAGCATACGGGCGGCTCTCATCTTGGCGATCTCCATAAAGAAGTTCATGCCGATAGCCCAGAAGAATGAGAGACGGGGAGCGAAGGCGTCGATGTCGAGGCCGGCGTTGACACCTGCGCGGAGATATTCAAGACCGTCGGCGAGAGTATATGCCAACTCGATGTCGCAGGTTGCGCCTGCTTCCTGCATGTGATAGCCCGAAATCGAAATCGAGTTGAATTTGGGCATGTTCTGCGAGGTATATTCAAAGATGTCGGCGATAATGCGCATCGAGAACTCCGGCGGATAGATATAGGTGTTTCTCACCATGAATTCCTTGAGGATGTCGTTCTGGATAGTACCGGCCATCTCCTCAAGTTTGGCGCCCTGCTCAAGACCGGCGTTGATATAGAAGGCCAAAACGGGGAGCACGGCTCCGTTCATGGTCATCGACACCGACATCTTGTTGAGGGGTATGCCGTCGAAAAGCACCTTCATGTCTTCGATCGAGCAGATCGACACACCGGCTTTACCTACGTCGCCTACCACACGCTCGTGGTCGGCGTCATAGCCGCGGTGGGTGGCAAGGTCAAAAGCCACTGAGAGGCCTTTCTGACCGGAAGCAAGGTTGCGGCGGTAGAAAGCGTTTGACTCGGCGGCGGTGGAGAATCCGGCATACTGACGGATGGTCCAGGGGCGCAGGGGATACATGGCGCTATACGGGCCGCGGAGGAAGGGAGGAAGACCGGACACATAGTTGAGGTGTTCCATGCCTTCAAGATCCTCTTTAGTATAGATGGGTTTCACGGAAATGCGCTCGGGGGTGAGCCATTCCTCGCCGGCGGCGACAGTGGCGGCAGATTTGCCGAAAGCGTCGCTAACTATATCGATATTTTTAAAATCAGGTCTCATTGATTGGATGTTTACTAACGAGGGGAAAGGTTGATTATTTGAGAAGACGGGCATTAAAATCCTTGAGTGTGTCGAGCACATTGACCTTCACGTGAATGAAGTCTTTAATGCCTGCGGCTTTAAGCTCCTCGCTGCAAGCGGGAGCGCCTGCCACTACAAACTCGGCCTTTCCGTCGAGAAGTTTGAAGGCTTCGGGAGCGAAGGTGGCATATTCGTCATCGCTTGAGCAGAGCACCACAACGTCGGCTTTCTTTTCGAGAGCGGCGTTGATGCCGTCGGCCACTGTGTCAAAGCCGAGATTGTCGATAATCTCATAGCCGGCACATCCGAAGAAGTTGGTCGAGAACTGAGCTCTGGCAAGACGCATGGCGAGGTTGCCAATGGTGAGCATAAACACTTTGGGACGGTTGGCAGCTCTCTCGGTAGCGAGACGAAGGGCCTCGAAATCGCTGGCGGCGCGTGAGGTGGGAAGTGACTCTACGCCACCTTCGGCATTTTCGTGCTTGCATCCGCAGCTGCAACCGGTTGTTTCAATCTTGTCGGCAGCCATTTCGTTGATGTTGGGATACTGGTTGGTGCCGAGAAGAATCTCTTTGCGGCGGGCAACGTCGTTGTGACGCTTATCGCTCGATTCCTTGACAGCTTTCTGCACGTAGCCGCTGTTGATGGCAGCGAGAAATCCGCCCTGGGCCTCAACATCGAGAAATACTTTCCAGGCCTCTTTGGCGATGCTCACGGTGAGGGTCTCCACATAGTAGCTGCCGCCGGCGGGGTCGACCACCTTGTCGAGGTGGCTTTCCTCCTTGAGAAGGAACTGTTGGTTGCGGGCTATGCGCTCGGAGAAGTCATCGGGCTTCTTGTAGGGAGCGTCAAAGGGAGTGACGGTGATTGAGTCAACACCTGCGAGGGCGGCCGACATACATTCGGTCTGGCTGCGGAGCAGGTTGACGTGAGCGTCATAGATAGTCTGGTTGAAGCGTGAGGTGGTGGCGTGAACAGCCATCTTGCAGCTGTCGTCGCTCTTGGGGTTGTATTGCTTCACGATCTGAGCCCAAAGCATGCGGGCGGCGCGGAATTTGGCCAGCTCCATGAAGTAGTTTGAGCCCACACCCATGTTGAATTTAATCTTGTCGGCCACGGTGTCGGCGTCGAGACCTGCTTCGGTGAGCATAGTCATCCATTCGGCACCCCAGGCAAGAGCATAACCGAGCTCCTGGCTGATATAACAGCCGGCGTTGTTGAGCATGTCGCTGTCAACACCGAGCACTCTCAGACCTTTGACCGGAGCGGAAATCGAAATCAGTTCTTCGGCCATGGCACGCATGTCGCCTCCGAAGGGAACGCCATGTTTGAGCGCTTTGCGCATGGGGTCGAAGTCGATCGAACCTTTGAATGTTGCTTCAGCGCCGTTGGCCTTGATATAATCAACGAGCTGTTTGGCGAGGGGTATGGCGTTTTTGGGGCAGCAGCCGAAGTTAACTTCCACCTTGTTGAGGTCAACATCTTTGAGAAGAGCCTCTACGATGCCGGGAGTAACTTCGCCAACCTTGATACCCAGTGAGTTTACACCCTTGGTGAGCACTTCGAGAGCTTTGGCGTTGACTTCAGCGGGAGTCTCGCCGTCGATTTCCTGACGGGTGAGCCAGTCGTTGTTGTCACGGGTGCCTCTCACATAGGGATATTCTCCGGGCAGCGAGTCAAGAGTCTTGAAGTCGGCAATATCCTCAGCCCTATACATGGGTTGAAGGTTAAAACCCTCGTTGGTGCGCCAAACAAGCTTTTTGTCAAAGGGAGCGCCCTTGAGGTCAGCCTCCACCTTGGCTTTCCACTCCTCAGTGGAAAGGGGAGGAAACTGTTGAAACAATAATTCTTTTTTTTCGGTCATGGTTTATTTGAAGTAATGATAAGATTATCGTTGTGATGAGGAGAAACAGCGTTGCGCGGCAACCTGCTCTGCAAAATTAATAAAAATCATTGATACGACGGTTAGAAATAGCTGAAATAATCCTTTATATTTTTAAAGAGGTGAGGGCGCGGGGAGGTGAGGGGAGAATATTTGCGATTTATTTGGAGGTTAATGGCAAAAAGCTGTAACTTTGCCCTATGTTTTGGTTTGCGGAAACGCGATTAATAGGGAATCCGGTGTGACTCCGGAACAGACCCGCTACTGTAAGTCCCGTTAACCTCACTGACATTATGCCACTGCCGGCCCTGCCGGCGGGAAGGCGTCGGTGGGAGGGGATAAGTCAGGAGACCTGCCAAGACAACATAGTTTCATGGCTTTCGTGGACTAAAGCTTGTGGACAGAGTAGGCACCATCCCTTTTGCGGGAATGTTCCTATGGTGAGTTCTGCAAATTTTCTCCATGAAATCCGGTTAAATAAATCCCCGGGTATGGAGAAATTTTTTGTATAGTGCCGCTACCTGCATTTCCCACAAATAATTTTTCCGATACCCTCATCCAAGTCTTTCGGAAATATGAATATCGTCAATAAATCAATCAAGTGGCTGCATAAGGTGACCGGTCTTACCATTGGTGTTTTCTTTATCATGTGGTTTGTGACCGGCATAGTTCTGCTCTATCACTCCTATCCGCGCGTTATCGACGCCGACCGATATGCCCGGACCGAGCCGTTGGCTGCAGATGATATGCCTGCTGTCAGTCAGATTCCCGGACTTGCCGATACCGTGGCTGTCAGTACGCTTTCGGTGACAAGAAAGCGGGGTGAAACTCTCTGGACCATCAGCGGCACCGACTATCGCAAGGAGACGCCTATGGATATTGTGCCTTTGCCCGATGGTGAATTTATCTTTTCGGGCGACACACTCCTGCCACCCGCTCCGCTGACCTCACTCGGTCTCGACAGCATCGCCATGTTGTGGGCCTCGTCTTCAAGGATTGAGAGGGTCGACACGCTTCATGAGCGTATGCAGTGGATAATGTATGAACGTTATGAGAAAAGTCTGCCGATTCTGAGATATTTCTTCGATGACGACGACAGGACAGAGTTGTTTATATCGCAGAGGAGCGGCGAGGTGCTTCAGGTAACGACCCGCAGCGAGAGGTTCTGGTCGTGGATAGGAGCGATTCCCCACAAATTTTATTTCCCCTTTTTGCGTGAGGATGTTAAAAGGTGGGAGAATGTGCTGCTTGTGGGAGGCCTTTTCTGCCTCGCGGCAGCATTGAGCGGCATGTATATCGGCATTTACTTTCTCGTGGTCAACCGCCGGAAAAACCGTCATATCGGCTCGCCGTTCAGAAAAAGGATATGGAGATACCACCATGTGGGTGGACTGATATTCGGCATTTTCCTGATAGCGTGGGGCATAAGCGGAAGCCTGGCTATGCAGAGGGTGCCGAAATGGCTGGTTAACTATGAAGGTGACTATTTTGTCAGCTCGTCGAAGTTGTGGGGCAAAAAGCCGCTCAGTCTTGGCGATTACAAGCTCGACTACCGGCATCTGTTTAATGACTATAAGGATATCAAGAGCATATCGTGGGAGCATTTCGGCGATATCCCCGCCTATTTCATCGTCAGCGGCGACGAGGAGATTTATATCGACGCCTCGCATGCCGGCAAAGTCGCTCCGCTCAATCTCCCGAAGCAGACTGTAGAGCGGGCGGTGGAGCGATATTTCGGAAAAGAAACCCGCTTCACGATGACCCTCATGGATAGCTATGACGAGTATTATCTTTCGAAAAAAGGGGATTATCCGCTGCCGGTATGGAAAGTGGATGTTTACAATCCTGACGGGTCGCGGCTGTATATCAGCCCGTCGGACGGCTATGTGAAATATCTCAACCGTAACCGCATGGCCAAGAAATGGCTTTTCAGTGCCACACACTATCTCAGCATAAAGTATTTCGTGCTCCACAACACCTTGCGCCTTATCTGTCTCTGGGTGTTGTGTGCGGGATGTGTGTTTGTGTGCGTCACAGGTCTCGGAATCTATTTTTCAAAACTAAAACCCTCTCATCGGGGAAATAATATCAGGTAATATGAGTCACACATTTGGGAAGTGTGGCGGATTTTGAGTAATTTTGCAGAATCAACGGAGGTTTTTCATCCGAGTTTCTACAGATTATGATATTACGGAGAGTGAAAGCGCTGATAGCGTTGGCGGTCATGATGACCGTAGCCTTGACCGCGTCAGCCCAGAGTTTCGGTAGCTCGAGCATAGCCTCAGGCTCATCGGGTTCATCTTCGTCATCCTCAACCAAGTTGCCTGAGCAGGTGGTGTGGGCATGGAAAATGCTCCCTCCGCTCGGTCTCCGCGAGAGGGTGGCGGTCGACACTACGCTCTATAACTATTACCTGAACTTCGTGCCCAACGATGTTACCCCCGCTTGGGCCACTACCGGCAACTATGGTGCCGAGGGCATGAACATGCTCTTTATGGAGCGTGAGAATTACAGTGACTTCTTTTTCCGCGACGCGCTGAGCCACTGGCTGCCTATGAGAGGCAACCATGTGTTTTATAACTCGCGTATTCCCATCACCCAGTTAGGCTACAGCACCGGCGGCGGCAAGGAGAACACTCAGGATAGATTGAGCATGAATTTTTCGGGCAATGTGAACCGGCGTATTCAGATAGGCGCGATGCTCGACTATCTTTACAGCAAGGGCTCGTATGCCCATCAGTCGGCCAAACATGTCAACTGGGGACTGTCGGGCTCATATATGGGTGACAGATATGAGCTTCAGGCTTTCTATAACCACTACAATTCGCTCAACAAGGAGAATGGCGGCATAACCGATTCGCTCTACATTGTCGACCCGGCGATATTGCAGGGCGGTGTGAGCAAAATCGAGCCGTCGGCAATTCCCACCAATCTGTCATCATCCCACAACCGTCTCACCGGCGCCGAGCTGATGGTCAACAACAAGCTGAAATTCGGCTTCTGGAAAGACCTGCCGCGCGACACCCTCGAAAGCGGCGAGCCCGACCCTGCCGACACTATTCCCAAGCGGGAATTTGTGGCCGTTAGCAGCGTGACATGGACATTGGATTATCAGAACTCGCGCCACCTCTTCATCAATAAATCGAGTGAGGAGGAGCAGAGTTTCTGGACAAACCACTACCTCAACAATTCGGCCACTCACGACGTGACCAAATACTGGTCGCTGAAAAACATCGTGGGTCTGTCGCTTGTGGAGGGCTTTCACAAGTATGCCAAATTCGGCTTGTCGGCCTTTATGATTCATGAGATAAGGAAATATAACCAGACTCCCGACACGGTTACCTCTCTGGCCCTTGACGGGCTCACTCCGCTCCCCGAGGGTGTCAACCCTGCTGCTACGGCTACCCGCAACCTGCTGTGGGTGGGCGGTCAGCTCACAAAGCAGAGGGGGTCGCTGCTGAGATATGACGCCACGGCAAAGTTCGGTCTTATCGGCGACGCTATCGGCGAGGTTGATCTCGACGGCAA
>VIDP01214937.1_pt1 | contig 10271 bp, 10 predicted proteins | sample 5025131 | NCBI WGS metagenome assembly VIDP01 (sample SAMN11853144, study PRJNA449069) | gut metagenome | isolation source: stool from male vole | host: Microtus ochrogaster | place: USA:Florida | collected 2017
CTCGAAAGGATAGGCTGTCTCCGGACAGTCGTTTTCGTGGCAGCTTTGATATTCCGTGTCATGAAGTTTTTCCCCATGATATCCCCCATCTAAAATAGTACAGTGTGACATGTGATCCCTCAAGGCGGCGTTTATGATATTAATATGCTGGTACTTGTTGGGAAGTGTTTGTATTTTTGATCAAAATATGTTATGCTGAATAAGCGGTATATTAAAGAAAATTATTTCGATAAATAATTTAACTGCATAAGATACAGAAAGGACATCAGATATGGCAGAGAAGAAAATTATGCTTGGCAACGAGGCGATTGCGAGGGGAGCTTATGAGGCGGGAGTAAAGGTTTCCGCGGCTTATCCCGGAACGCCGAGTACAGAGATCAGTGAAAATATTGTCAAATATCCTGAGATATACGCGGAGTGGTCACCGAATGAAAAGGTAGCCATGGAAGTGGCGATCGGCGCGTCATTCAGCGGCGTCAGGGCGATGGCATCCATGAAGCATGTCGGCGTCAATGTGGCATCCGATCCATTATATTCCGTATCCTATGCCGGGGTGAATGGCGGGCTTGTGATCGTGGCGGCTGATGATCCCGGATTATATTCTTCCCAGAATGAGCAGGATTCCAGATGTGTGGCAAGAGTTGCGCAGGTTCCGGTACTGGAGCCCGCAGACTCACAAGAAGCGAAGGATTATACGAAGCTTGCTTTTGCTTTAAGCGAGGAATACGATACGCCGATCATGATACGTACCACAACCAGACTGGCACATTCACAGGGCGTGGTTGCATTGGAAGAACGCGAGGAACCGGCAGATAAGATATATGAGAGGGATCCGGCAAAGCGCGTAATGATGCCGGGCAATGCAAAAGGACGTCATGTGGTTGTAGAACAAAGATTAAAGAAGATGGCGGAGGATGCGTCTTCCATGGCGGTCAACCGTACGGAATACAGGGATACTTCCATCGGTGTGATCACATCGGGAATACCCTACCAGTATGTCAGGGAAGCGCTACCGGATGCATCGGTATTGAAGCTGGGGCTTGTTCATCCGCTGCCGAGGAAGATGATAGAAGAATTTGCTTCTAAGGTAGAAGCGCTTTATGTGGTAGAAGAACTGGAGCCTTTGATCGAGGAACAGGTAAGGTCATGGGGCATCAAGGTGATCGGAAAAGAGATCCTTACTATTCAGGGAGAATACAGCGCTAATATGCTGCGTAAGGCGATCCTGAAGCAGGAGATCGTTACGAAGGAGCCTGCAAAGGTTCCGGCAAGACCGCCGATCCTCTGTCCCGGCTGTCCGCATAGGAGCGTCTTTTCCGTATTAAATCAGCTGAAGATCCATGGCGCGGGAGATATCGGATGTTATACCTTAGGCGCCGTACCTCCCCTGAATGTGATTGACACTACGATCTGTATGGGAGCAAGTATCTCCATGCTTCATGGAATGGAGAAAGCAAAAGGGAAGGAATATATCAAGGACTGGGTTGCGCTCATCGGAGATTCCACGTTTTTACATACCGGTGTGAATTCTTTGATGAATATGGTATATAACCAGTCTTCCGGAACGGTTATCATATTGGACAATTCCACAACAGGCATGACGGGACATCAGGATCATGCGGCAACGGGCAGGACCTTAAAAGGAGATCCGACATTTGCGGTGGATCTGGAAGAATTGTGTCATGCGCTTGGCGTACAGCATGTAAAAGTGGTCAATGCTTTTGATACGAAACTGCTTGCGGAGACGGTAAAAGAAGAAGTTGCGAGGGATGCGGTTTCCGTGATCATCGCACAGGCGCCCTGCGCATTATTAAAGAGTAATGTCTCCAAGGTAAAATGTGTGGCTCTTCCGGAGAAGTGTAAGAAGTGCGGCATGTGCCTGAAACCGGGATGCCCGGCGATTACCAAGCAGGCAGACGGTACTGTGAAAATTGATGAGACGATGTGTAACGGATGCGGTCTTTGCAAGACGCAGTGTAAGTTTGAGGCGATTGAGACGGTGCCGGTTTCATGAGCGGGACGGACATAAAATACATGACAGAGAGGAGCAGGACGATCCATATGGAACAGACAAAAAGTATCATGATCGTAGGCGTAGGCGGACAGGGAACGCTGCTGACCAGCAGAATCCTTGGCGGTATCACGACGCAGGCAGGATATGATGTGAAATTATCAGAGGTACACGGAATGGCACAAAGAGGCGGATCTGTGGTGACCTTTGTGCGGTATGGAAAAGAAGTGGCGGAGCCGATCGTGGAAGAGGGCTGCGCAGATGTTTTGATTGCGTTTGAACGCTTGGAGGCGCTCCGTTATGCGCATTTTCTGAAAAAGGACGGGGTGATCATCGTGAATGACCAGCGGATCGATCCGATGACGGTGGTGACTGGCGCGGCGGAATATCCGGAGCAGATCATTGAGAATCTGTCAAAGGAATATCAGGTGGTTGCGGTGGACGCCATGGCGGAGGCGAAGAAGCTCGGCAATGCCAAGGTTTTTAATACCATTATTATTGGCGTGGCGGCAAAACGGATGAACTTTACGAAGGAAGAATGGCTTCAGGTAATCGAAAAGACGGTTCCCCCGAAAACGGTGGAAATCAACAAGGCGGCATTTGAAGCAGGATATGCGGGTGCATGATGATTGAGAATATGATGACGCACATCAAAGTGAATAATGAAGTGGATCTGTGCGAGATCATTGCCGGGAATGACAAACGCAGGAATGTGGTGAGGCATAAGATAGAAGCGGCGCTGCAATACGCGAGAGTCTCCTATTTCCTTCGGTGGCAGGAGCCTGGGTTTTTCCAGAAGCTTTTACTGAAGGAGCAGACAAGGCTGATCATCTGCGTTAATGAGGCGCAGATGGAGGAAGCGATCCGGGTCATTGACGGACTGCAGTTGACGGATAAGGATGTGCTGATTTCCGGAAAGAAATCGAAAAACCGATATGTTTATGAGAATAAATGAAGGTGCGGGAGCATACAGGGATATGAGGCGGTGGTTGTTGACATAAATATATTATGGTTAGTAAAAATACAGGAGGGAATAAATCATGGGACTTCGTTTCAGAAAGAGTATTAAGGTTGCGCCGGGAGTAAAGCTGAATATCGGGCTGAAAAGCGTCGGAGTCAGCATCGGCGGCAAGCATGCAGGAATTTCTATCAATTCCAAAACAGGCACCACGGCAAGAGTTTCCGCAGGGCACGGAACCGGTCTGAGCTATGTCACAAAGATAGGCGGTAAAAAGAAATAATAGAATATCTGCTTGACAGGGAAGTGGTAAGTAACCTTGCCTCATATTGGAACAGGAGTTCTGGTTTGAGGCAAGGTTTTTTGCGTTATAAAGACATTTTATGCCTATGTCAAATTCTGCATAAAACGGTCGATTTCTGCAATTTAGTTGACGAAAGCGCTATGTAAAAATAAAATAATATGGGGTTATATGGATTTTTGATATGTCGCCTTTCCCTGCAATGAATGTAGAGTATTGAATTAATTGAAAAAAGCACCTGACTATATAGAGAGTTAAAGGATTTCGTAAGATGTGTCGAAATACAACATAGTGAAGTATATAATATCGGGAACAGACTGTTATCAAATTTGTGGGAAAGGAGGATAAAAAGCAGATGTTCAAAATTGCAATATGTGATGATGAAAATCTTTTTGCAGAAGAACTAAAAGAACGGATCTCCGGCTATTTGATGGAAAAAGGTTTTGTTTTTGAAATAGATACATATAGCTCCGGAGAGGCATTGGTAGAATTAGGGATTGAGGTAGTAAAATATACTGTAATATTTTTAGACATAAACATGGAAAAGGTTGACGGTATCAAGGCGACAGAAAAGATTAGAGAAGTAAGCAGAGATGTGTTTATCGTATTTGTGACCGCATATGTGGATTATTCGCTGGAAGGATACCGATTAGATGTTGTAAGGTACTTGCTAAAGGGCAATGCCAACTTTCAAAGCAAAGTAAATGAATGTATGGATGCCATTATTGATAAGATGAATTACTCCGTGACAAAAAGGGAATTTGACTTTAAAGAAGGCAGAAAAGAAATATCACTGGAAAGATTATTGTATATCGAGAGTAATCTGCACATACTTGAGTTTCACGTTATGGAAGATGATATGAAAGTTTATACCATGTATGAAACATTAAATACATTAGAAACCAGACTGGCAGAGAATGATTTTATAAGGATACACCAGAGCTTTCTTGTAAATGTAAAACATATCAAAAGCGTAGTCCGTTATAAAGTGATACTGACAAACGGGGTTGAGTTATCCATACCGAAAGCAAGGTATAAGGAAGTCAAGAAAAAGTTTATAGCGTGTCGGGGAGAAGTGTAGATGTTTCGTTTAATGCAGAGTGTATTGTTGATTTTTATTGAAGCAATGTGTTGTAAGAGCTTTTTTGAAACTTTTAGTGAGAAACGGTATAAAGGATGGATTAACTTAGTACAGATTTTGTTGTTGCTTAGTAGTATGTGTTTTTATTCGTATGTATTATCTGAATATTTCGTGCTTAGGCAGATTATTGGGATTTCTGTAGTTTCAGTATTTATGCTTTGGCATGTTAAAATCAGCTTGAAAAAATCTTTTGTATTGGCAATACTATTTGACGCATTGCTGCTGGCAATGGACTATCTGGCATATTTGATTAGTGGATGGTTTTCTTTGAGTTACGAGTCGTTAGGGCAACAGTATGAAATTGGAATTGTTTTGGTATATCTGCTGGCAAAAGTTATATTGTTTTTTGTTGTTCTTATCATTAAAAAACAGTTTGGTAAAAAATCAATGGAGATGATGCAGGACACAGAATGGTTAAGGATTCTGTTCTTTCCCGTGTTTACCATAGCAGCGATTTCCGCAATGCTGTCTGTTTTCGGATATATGCAGACAGTAAAACAGGTGAATTTATTGTTTGTTATTGCATTTGGAATGGTGGGAATGAATATTCTCTTGTTCTATCTGATTAATGATATCATGGAAAGAGAAATGAAGATGCATGAAAATAAGGTTTTTCAGATTCAGGCAAAAAACCAGTTAGAAATGTATCGGTCTATCTCGGAAAGCTTTGATAACCAAAAAAGAAAAACACATGAATATAAAAACCAGATTTCATGTATAGAATCCTTGCTGGACAAAAAGCAATATACCAAATTAGAAGAATATGTAAAAGAGATTTATGGTTCTCTGAATAAAGAACCGGATGCTATTAATACCAATAATGTAATAGTTAATGCCGTACTTAATACAAAGTATCAGGAGGCGGATGCAAAGGGAATTGTTTTTGTATTCAGGGTAAATGATCTTTCGGAACTGAAATTAAAAGATGAGGATGTGGTTACTATTCTTTCCAACCTTCTGAATAATGCCATTGAAGCATGTGAGACTTGTGAGGATAAAAAGGTGATTAAGTTCAAGTTCGTAAAAGAAGATGATATGATCATCATTGCTGTTAAAAACACATTTAATTATGCTATTATTTATGAGAATGGCGAGATAAAATCTACAAAAACATCAAGCGTGGATGAACATGGTGTAGGCATCAAGAATGTGTTAAAAATCATTGAGAAATATGGTGGTGCATATGTCATTGAAGATAAGAATAAAGAATTCTTGTTTTCTATTATCCTTCCTGCATGAATGCAATGAAAAATGATTGCTGCTAAAGTAATCGAGTGCTGTTTTCTGCAAAAAACGTCCATTTTCTGCAATCCGGGTTAAAAAGGGAGGCGCAACAGCCGATAATTTTTACAAAGCCGCATATTTTGTATGCAGGTCAAGGATGGCAAAAGAATATTTTTATCAAGTTCAAGGAGGATCAATCATGAATTTATTGGGCATCAATTTATTAGACATCAGTAATATGGACACGACTGCCACAAATCAGGGGAATCATACCCCGACGATGAAAATTGCAGGGGTAAATACGGAACTCAAGTTTCTGGAATTAGACAAGCCGGTAGAATTTACGATATCCAAAGATGCGAAAGAGAAGTACCGGGAAATGCTGAAATCTGATACGGCAAAGTCCAATGAGCAGCTAAAGGAGTTAGAACTCGCCAGAAGCGGACAACTTTTGAGTGGTTTCGGCTTTGACCCGGCATTAAATGCTGCAGCCGGGAGAGGGGTAAAGATTGAGGAGAAAGCGGAAAATCTCCTTGGGGAATATGCGAAGATGTATGACGAGATCAGCCAAGGGTATGATAACGGTACAAAGCCGTACTATGCCTACAAAAATGGGAAGCTGACCGAACTGACAAAGGAAGAAGCCATTGCCGAACTGGACAGATCCTATGGAAAGGTATCTGAGCAGATGGAAGCACGGGAAAAGATCCGTCGGAGGGATGCTGAATGGTATGATGATTTAGTTAAATCGCAGATGGAGATATTGGATGTAAAAGAAAGCAGTGGCAGAGATGTGGCTGCGGAAAGAGAAGCTTTTCTCCGAGAGGTTGAGCTTGATAAGAAACGAATGAAAAATGAGGCTTCTGATATTGAAATTGAAGGATTTAGTAAAAAGATGATAGATGTTACCAATGATTTTAAGGAGCAATATGGTACAAAAGATATCCATACAATATTATCAGAGCTGGGGTTGTTTGAAAGATTAAAAATGGGTTTGGTAAGTAAATAAAAAATTAATGCAAATATTTTTCACTGTTTTAATCACAACCACCGGCTAAGCCGGTGGTTTGTTCTGGTTCTATAAGGGGCTGTTACCGGCACTAATATTTGATGGTTGCAGGTTTGACACAGCCAAAACAATTGTAAAAAGATACGTATAAGATGTTATACTACAAGTACATCTTTTTATTTGCGTGAAATGATATTTATATGGGAATATTTAGTTGCAAAGATAAACACACAACATTTGACTGTGAGCTGTGAACAATGTAAAGCAGAGAAGCAGCGGCAATGGCTTTTATTCGTGAGGGAAAAGGATTATGACGGATTATATTGTTTATGGAATGGATGAATTAATGATTGATGGGCATCGGTGTAAAAAACTGGATCAGGGGATCTATGAGACTTGTGATTCTTATATAGTAACTAAAGATATATGGGAGAATGATAAGAGAAATAAAGGGCTGGTTCTGATCACGATTAGAGAGAATAGGACAGAAGACAGGGTTATTTATGTAGTGACACAGGATTATCAATCCGGTATTAGAGAATTGCAAGATTCTATTGACGGCGATTCAATATACTGTATTGTATGAATGGGATAGGAAGGGTTTGTTAGTGTGAAATTTGAGCTGTCAAAGGCGTCATGGATAATTAAAATTTCCTTTTGCAAAGGTTCAAAATAGAAAGAAATAAATTTGACAGATCAGGTGTATATGCATATACACAGCGTCTGCTTGCCTACAATTCAAATTTTTTAATGTATAATAAAATGCTGGATACGCTATAGGTGAATATAAAAAGCGTCCGAATATGATCGGGATATATCAGACTGTTAAACCTGATGATGTAGAGCGGGAAATGAATTTGCTGATGGATTGGTACAATCATCAGGATGTAAATATTTCTACATTGGCTGAGTTTCATGCAAGATAAGAGAGTATTCATCCATTTCAGGATGGAAATGGCAGGACAGGCAGGCTGATCCTGTTTAGAGAATGTTTGAAAAATAAAATTGTGCCGATCATTATTGAGGATGCAAATAGAAACGAATATCTGGATGCGTTAAAGGCATATAGGAAGAAAAAATTTTAGATGGATTGACTGCGCTTTTTGAGAAAGAGCAGCAGTTTTACATGGAGAAATGTAAGTATTTTATGTAAAGGAGGGGTAATAGTTGCAGGCAGATGTTGATGAAATGATGAAGGAATTGTTGGCGTGAACAGGCTCACATAGCGATTTGTTTTAAGTAAAAAATAGATCCATGTATATTTCAGCTATATACATGGACTTATTTATAGGAATCTTTAGAGCTGCTGACGGGAATCGAACCCGTGACCTCCGCACTACCAATGCGACGCACTACCGACTGTGCTACAGCAGCGTAGGAAACATTTTTCAATGTCCACGGTTTATCTTATCAAATGTTATATGTCGTGTCAAGCAAACTTTTCATTTCACACTTTTACCATATACTTTTGACAACAACAACAATAACAGTTAAAATAGTAATATCAAATTTATTTAATAAATATGTGGGTTTAAGGATTTTGAAAGTTCCAATTTAGATGATACCATATTTGGAATTGAGAGGAAACGAAAGACGTGAGAAAAAAGATGATTGCGGCAGCAGGAATAGGGGTTCTGGTTTCGGCGTGCCTGTTATGGGGGTGTTCGCCCGGACAGCGCGATCTGAATGAGGAGTCCGATTCTGATATTGTACTGGAGGAAGAAACTGCGGATTCCGGTGAACAGCAGGAGCAAGGTCTTTCCGAAAATGGGATGGCACCGCAGGATCAGAGCCTTTCCGAAAACGAAGCGGCACAGCAGGATACGGAGCCTTCCGGGGAGGAAACGGTGCTGCAGATCACGGAAGATAACATTCTGAATGAGGAAGAAGCATTTGAAAACTTCTGGCATACCGGTTATAATGCGACGAGAACTGTCACGATCGGGGAATACGTTGACGATGTGCCGACAGAACTGCAGGAGATACTGGTTGGATACAATGCGCTTGTGGAAGATATGGATGTTTCGGATCTGCTGCAGCAATATGAGGCGCAGCTTGAAAAGTTTACATGGAAGAATATGGACGACGTTTTGCTACAAGAAATTTGTAGCGAGGTCGTGGACTTCGAATGCTATATAGAGACTGACAGCAATGGGAATGTTACTAATTCTTCCCTCAGTTTGGAAGCCATTGATTTTGACGGAGATGGAGTGGATGAATACTTGACATATCTGCCTAATGGCAGTGTATCTACTCTTGCGATTCTAAAGGATTGCGAAGGAGTATGGACGATGGTAGGCGGTGATGTTCCATATCATGGCAATACTTCCCGGATAATCTTGGATTATGAGGGGAAATATTATATACTATCTTCAGAGGGAAAGCTATATTGGTGGAATGACGACGCGAAGCCGCAGCCGGGGGATTTCAGCGATACCGTCTATAGTATGGCGTATTCCTGTTGGAACAGCTTGACCGCAGTTTCAAGAGAGACGGGTTATACTCCGCATGAGGTATATAGCAGCGATACAGCGGATGCGTCTGTTGATTATCTGGAAAATATTGATTGGTCAACCTTGACGATCAATGATGCGGAGGAAATTAAATTGGATAAAGGCGGCAGCGTATGGCACACTATTTACTCCTATGGGGGAAGCTTTCGGCTGCCGGATATTGGGGCGCGAAGACATTATGGAAATGATGAGTACATATACATTATAGTTGAGGATTATCACGGCAGAACATGGCGAGCGACTGTTGATAAAGGATTGGCAGTGCTGCGTCGGACGGAGGACGGGCAATGGGAAGTTGCCAAGGTGTATTATCTGTCGGCGGACCATGATATCCAAATTCAAAAATAAATTTCGAATTATGGATGTTTATATTTCGGAAAAGATAGGAGAAGATAAAATATGTTATGCCCGGTATGTGCAACAGAAATGAATAACAGTCAGAAATGCCCATTTTGCGGGCATGTGTGTTCGCCTGATGAAGATAATACGGTGACGTTAAATGGCGAAGTGATCAGTACGGGACACCGCAATCATTGGTGCCGGACGACGGACGATAAGCATCTGGCGGGAAAGATGGTAGACGGCACACATTATCATGGACAGGATTCTTATGCCATAGGTCAGGATATATCTATTAATGGTGATCTTATTCCGTATAATCCCAATCAGGGGATTCCCGATCAGGAGATTACCTACACATGGTCCCCCAAATCCGGTATGCAGATGCATCTGCCGGGGGCTGAGGGAGAGGTTCAGCGGCGGAAGGAAAATAAAGGCGTCTTATGGATTTTGCTCATGTTTCTTTTTCTTGGTTGGGGTCTGCCGTTCCTTTTCGCTATTTTGGGTCTGATTATCAGTGTTGTCGGTAGTATGATTGCCGGTTAACAGCGTCGTATATTTCTTTTCTGATGTATAAAACATTTCCTGACGTTTATACTAGAGAAAGGGAAGGAAAAAATATCCATAAGCGAAGGATATCTTCCGCTTTCCCTAATAACAGGAAATGAGGTAGAAACATGGCATTAAGTCAGAAAGAGATGGATGTGATCAAAGACCTTCAGACACAGGAGCAGTGCTGTATCGAGAAGTACAAAAGATATGAAAAGGAAGCGAA